>ERZ724518.725-NODE-725-length-14617-cov-5.191183_pt1 | contig 14617 bp, 13 predicted proteins | sample MGYA00376051_ERZ724518 | MGnify/ENA primary metagenome ERZ724518 (study PRJEB28724, sample SAMN07190885) | wastewater metagenome | isolation source: influent of sewage treatment plant in Hong Hong | place: Hong Kong | collected 2016-03-17 ... | reverse complement strand
TTTTCCATGGGGCTTGGATTTTACCGCTATGGGATAGTTCAGAACAGGCTCTAGCTCGCGCTCGGCGGCGGGAGCCAGCTCAACCCTCCATGCCATAGCGTTTCATCACTTCCTCAAGCGGCACAGCCTGATCACGCCCGGCGCGGATATCGGCCATGCGCTGCTCTGCCAAGTATAAATCCTCAAGGTCATCCAGGTGCTCCTGGATGGCTTCCACCATGTAAGAATTCTTGGTGCGTCCGGTCATGGTGGCCAGTTTATCCAGGCGTTGCACGACCTCATCAGGCAATCGCAGCGATACGGAAGCCATGATTTTCTCCAAGCGAAAGGGGTTGATGTACAAGTATCACATACGGAGAAGAGAAGCACGAATGTATGGCTGCCATGCGTGTGGCTGAGTTGATGACGGGGAAATTGTCACCACCAAGTGTAACTGACTGATGCCTGTGAGGCATTCACAGCTGCATCGGAATGCTTTCCCCTGCCGTCTGTCTGGCAGTGTAAGCGCCGTCGGCCGGGGCGGCAAGATGTCGTCTGCGTACAAGACCCGCGCCACCTGCGGGCGTATTCTGCGCGCTTACCGGGGCATGCCGGAGATGGGCAACAGGAGGATGGGCGATGGGTTTGGCAATGGGTGGGCGTCGTTGGCGTGGGCGGGCATTGTGTGCGATTGCCGGGGTGCACACCCTGGTGGCGGGCGTCGAGTTTGCTCCGGTGTGGCGCGAGCTGTGGGCGGCCGGGGTGGTGGATAGCGTCGGGCGTGATCCGCTGCGTGGGGCGGTGGCGTGGTTTTTTCTGTTTGGCGTGCTGCTGGCCTTGCTGGGCCTGGCGGTGGATGAGTTGGAGCGGCAAACGCCGGCTTGGCATAGCCCGACGTTGGCGGTGGGTTTGCTGGTGTTGGTGCTGATTGGGGTGACGCTGATGCCGGCGTCGGGCTTTTGGTTGGCTTTGCCGGTGGCGTGGCGGCTGTGGCGTTGAGCGCGGCTTGGCCTGCTTGGTGAGCGGCGTTATGGTGCGCCGCCGTGACATTAATGGTGGAAAGTCGGTTTTGAGTTTCGCATAGCCTTCGTATTTCACGAAGCCTGAGTGTGTCAAATACTGATGGGAAAGCGGGCGTATCCTGCGCATACTTCCCGGCAGATCAAGACTCAGGAGCGTGTGATGTCTGCGGTATCGATTCGCCTTCCCCGCTTGGGAGGGTTCTCTATTGGCAAAGGCGTGGTGCTGGCGGTGTTGTCGGCGGCCGGGTTTTCTGCCAAGGCGATTTTCGTCAAGCTGGCGTATGCCTATTCGGTGGACGCTGTTACTTTATTGTTGTTGCGCATGGTGTTTGCGCTGCCGTTTTTCATGCTGATGGCCGGCATGGGCGCGCGTGGGGCGGCGCCGATGCCGCGTCGGGCGTGGGCGCTGGTGTTGCCGCTGGGCTTTATGGGGTATTACTTGTCCAGCGTGTGTGATTTTATCGGCTTGCAGTATGTGTCCTCCACGCTGGAGCGGCTGGTGTTGTTTCTCTACCCCACGTTTGTGCTGCTGTTTTCGGCGCTGTTGTTCCGCCGCCGGGTGGCCGGGCGCGAGTGGCTGGCTTTGTCGCTGTGTTATCTGGGCGCGGGCCTGGCGGTGACGCATGACTGGCAGGCGCTGGGCGCTGGCAGCAATGTCTTGCTGGGGGTCAGTTGGGTGCTGGCCAGCGCGCTGAGTTATTCGCTGTATCTGATTGGCGTGGGCGAGTTGGTCAAGCAGGCGGGCGCGCTGCGCTTATCGGCCTGGCTGTGCATGGTGGCCACGCTGGCGGTGATGGTGCATTTTGCCCTCACCCACCCGCTGTCGGCGGCGCTGAATCTGCCGTGGCCGGTGTACGCCTACGGGCTGGCGATGGCCTTGCTGAGCACGGTGCTGCCGGTGGTGTTGATGAACGAGGCGATGCGCCAGATTGGCGCCAATCAGGTGGCCTTGGTGTCCACGCTGGGGCCGGTGATGACGTTGCTGCTGGGCTGGCTGGTGTTGTCCGAGAGCATGTCGCTGTTGCAGCTGGCTGGTGCGGCGCTGGTGGTGGGCGGGGTGGCCAGTGTGAGTTTGCGCAAGAAATAACACAGGGTGGGGTGTCTCCCGCCCTGCTTTCAGGCTTGGGCCCAGGCCGGCGGGATGGAAAACCCCGTGCCTGATGCGGTAATTCCGTCACACCCGCTCGGCGTTTTTGCACTGCGGAAAATGGGCTGATTAAAACGGCATGGGTCTAATCTATACCGCTTGTTGGCAAATTATTGCGTCGCAGCATTCAATCGCCGCGCAAGATAGCTGGCGCAGTGCAACAGCATGAAGATTTGACCGGCCCGACGTTAGCGTGTAGGGTTGCCCCCTACCAAGCAATTGCTTGGTCAGGAGAATATTCGCCCCGTGCCGAGCCGCCAACACCACCAAAATGTGCCGCCACGGGGTTGTCTTTGTGCTGGAGGAGAGACCCCATGGCCGAAACCTATCAGGCGTTTCATCGCCGTTCCATCGAGCAACCAGAAGCTTTTTGGGCCGAACAGGCCGAGCTGATCGACTGGCACAAGCCTTTCGAGCAGGTGCTGCGTTTTGACAACCCGCCGTTCCGCGACTGGTTTGTCGGCGGTGAAACCAACCTGTGCCACAACGCCGTGGACCGCCACCTGAAAGAGCGCGCCGACCAGAACGCGCTGATTTTTGTGTCCACCGAAACCGACACGGAAAAAACCTACACCTTCGCCGAGCTGCACCGCGAGGTAAGCCGCTTTGCCGCCTGTCTGCAAGACCTGGGCGTGGGCAAGGGCGACCGCGTGTTGATCTACATGCCGATGATCCCGGAAGCGATTTTCGCCATGCTGGCCACCGTGCGCCTGGGGGCGATTCACTCGGTGGTGTTTGGCGGCTTTGCCGCGCACAGCCTGGCCACCCGCGTGGACGACGCCCAGCCCAAGGTGATGGTTACCGCTGACGGCGGCATGCGCGGCGGCAAGATCATTCCTTACAAGCATCTGGTGGACGACGCGCTGGCGCAGTCCGAGCATCCGCCGGCCAGCGTGCTGATCGTCAACCGTGGTCTGGATCCGGAGATGGCGATTGTCGCCGGCCGCGATGTGGATTACGCCAGCCTGCGCGAGCGCCATCTGGACGCCAACGTGCCGTGCGAATGGGTGGAATCCAATCACCCCAGCTACATCCTGTACACCTCCGGCACCACCGGCAAGCCCAAGGGCGTGCAGCGCGACACCGGCGGCTATGCGGTGGCGCTGGCGGCGTCGATGAAGCATATCTACTGCGGCAATCCGGGCGAGGCGTATTTCTCCACCTCCGACATCGGCTGGGTGGTGGGTCACTCGTATATTGTCTACGGCCCGCTGATTGGCGGCATGGCCACCGTGGTGTACGAAGGCCTGCCGATTCGCCCGGATCCGGGCATCTGGTGGCAGATTGTCGAGAAGTACAAAGTCACCGTGATGTTCAGCGCGCCGACTGCAGTGCGCGTGCTGAAAAAACAGGACCCGGCCTGGCTGAAAAAATACGATATCTCCACCCTGCGCTATTTGTTCCTGGCCGGCGAGCCGCTGGACGAGCCGACCGCGCAATGGATTTCCGACGCGCTGAATGTGCCGATCATCGACAACTACTGGCAGACCGAAACCGGCTGGCCGATGCTGACCGCCATGCCGGGCGTGGAAAACACCCCGGTGAAGTTTGGCAGCCCGTCCTTCCCGGCTTATGGCTACAACCTCAAGCTGCTGGACGAAGTCAGCGGCGAAGAAGTCGGCCCGGGCGAAAAAGGCGTGGTGGCGGTGCTGCCGCCGCTGCCGCCGGGTTGCCTGTCCACCGTGTGGGGTCAGGACGACCGCTTCGTCAACACCTACTTCAAGGGCTTCAAGGACAAGCTGGTGTACTCCTCGTTTGACTGGGGCCTGAAGGACGAAGACGGGTATTACTTTATCCTGGGCCGCACTGACGATGTGATCAACGTCGCCGGCCACCGTCTGGGCACCCGCGAAATCGAAGAAGCGGTCAACACCCATAATTCCATCGCCGAGTGCGCAGTGGTTGGCGTGGCCGACCAGCTCAAGGGCCAGGTGCCGATGGCGTTCGCCGTGGTGAAAGACCCGGCCCAGCTGGCCGACGAAACCCTGCGCGCCAGCCTGGCCAAGGAAGTGATCGCCACCGTCAGCAAAGAGCTGGGCGCGATTGCCAACCCCTCGCAGGTCCACTTTGTCACCCAGCTGCCGAAAACCCGCTCGGGCAAGGTGCTGCGCCGTTCGATTCAGGCGATTGCCGAAGGCCGCGATCCGGGCGATTTGACCACGCTGGACGATCCGAGCGGCCTGGAGCAGGTCAAGCAGGCGGTCACCGGCCAGTCCTGACCCGCGCGGTTTAGCGCCGCCCAGCAAACCCGCCTGGCGTTGTTGCGCGGCCTGGCCAGGGTCGCGGCGCTGAGTTTGTCAGCGGCTCTTGCTCTCCCCTTGGGTGGATGCGTGCGTCCACCCGCCACACCCCGGCATGATGAAGCGTTTTCATGTCGGGGTGTCGCCATTTCATGGCCCCGTTTACGGCAAGTCGTGTAAAATTCGTTTCATCTTTTTTCTCCACCGAACTGGAATCCAAACAATGTTTGCTGCCGACCAGACCATTCATGCCTACGATCCCGAACTCGCCGCGATGATGGACGCCGAGTTCCGTCGTCAGGAAGACCATGTCGAACTGATCGCCTCGGAAAACTACGTCAGCCCCGCCGTGATGGAAGCACAAGGCTCGGTGCTGACCAACAAGTACGCCGAGGGTTATCCGGGCAAGCGTTACTATGGTGGTTGCGAATACGTTGACCAGGTCGAACAACTGGCGATTGACCGCCTGAAAGCCCTGTTTGGCGCCGAATACGCCAATGTGCAGCCGCATTCCGGCTCGCAAGCCAACCAGGCGGTGTATGTGTCGGTGCTCAAGCCGGGCGACACCATCCTGGGCATGAGCCTGGCGCATGGCGGCCACCTGACCCACGGCGCCTCGGTCAATATTTCCGGCAAGCTGTATAACGTGGTGGCCTACGGCCTGAACGAAGCCGAAGCCATCGACTATGACGAAGTGGCCCGTCTGGCCCGTGAACACAAGCCGAAAATGATCGTCGCCGGCGCGTCTGCTTACGCGCTGGAAATCGACTGGGCGCGCTTCCGCGCCATCGCCGACGAAGTGGGCGCCTACCTGTTTGTCGACATGGCTCACTACGCAGGCCTGGTGGCCGGCGGTGAATACCCGAACCCGGTGCCGTTTGCCGACTTCGTGACCACCACCACCCACAAGACCCTGCGCGGCCCGCGCGGCGGCGTGATTCTGGCTCGCGCCGAACACGAAAAAATCCTGAACTCGGCCATCTTCCCCTGCCTGCAAGGCGGCCCGCTGATGCACGTGATCGCCGCCAAGGCCGTTGCTTTCAAAGAAGCCGCCTCGGATGACTTCAAGGCCTACGCCAAGCAAGTCAAGGTGAACGCCAGCGCCATGGCCGAAGAGCTGATCAAGCGCGGCCTGCGCATCGTCTCCGGCCGCACCGAAAGCCATGTGTTCCTGCTGGACCTGCGCGCCAAGCAAATCACCGGCAAGGACGCCGAAGCCGCCCTGGGCCGCGCCCACATCACCGTCAACAAGAACGCCATTCCGAACGACCCGGAAAAACCGTTCGTCACCTCTGGCATCCGCATCGGCGCCCCGGCGATGACCACCCGTGGCTTTGGCGAAACCGAAGCCCGTCAGCTGGCCAATCTGATCGCCGACGTGCTGGACAAGCCGAACGACGACGCCAACCTGAGCAATGTGGCCGAACAGGTGAAAGCCCTGTGCGCCCGCTTCCCGGTGTACGGCAAGTAATCGTCGCCCGTATTCAGCAACGCCGCAGCAAAAAGCCCGCAGTGATGCGGGCTTTTTGCTGTTTGCCTGGCGGGTTTTGTGAGCGGTGCTTAGAGTCGCTAACAAAACCCAGCGCAGCGCGCCTGGCTAGGCGTGTGACCGTAGACAGTACAGGTAGTACGGCAAGGTCACACAACAACGCCAGGCGGGTTTTGTTAGCGGCTCTTACAAGGGCAAGGTGTCGCGCAGAATAGCCACCCAGTCGCGGCGGGCAAAGTCCGGGCCCATCACCAGGCTATAGAAGTGATCTCCGCCCAGACGATGATCCACCTCAATCAGCACATGGGTGTGGTGGCCATCGCACAGGCAAGTGAGCTCGATTTCTTCAATGCGCCAGCTGCCGCCATGCGGGCGCAGCTCGATTTCCTGATAGCAGCCCAGCGTGCTGCTGATCGGCCCCACTCGTGCCGAGCCCAGCTCCACGTCCGAGCTGTGCACATACCAATCCAGCCGGGCAAAGGCGTCCAGCAGGGTTTGCAGCGCCATGCCGGGCCGCACCAGCAATTGATCGCGATCGTCGCTGTCCACCCCGGCGGCAATCGCCAGGTCGGTGTGAATCCACACCAGCGGCACACGGCGGTCACGGGTGCGCAGGGCGTTGACCGGGGTTTCCAGCGGCAAGGTCATCTGAAACGGAAAATACCGGGTCTCACCAGCACCGATGGTGAACGGCCCGCACACTGGCAGACGGCACAGGGGCCAGGCTACGGTGCGTTCGCTGTCCTGGCTTTCGTCTTCGGCCTGAGTCATCAGCACCAGCTCGATTTTTTCGATATCCTGCGCGGATTGCCCGCCCTGCACCAGCACCTGGCCTTGCAATAATTGGCCAGGGGCCAGCTCCGGGTTGTCAATCTGGGTGTCTACCTGTGCGCTGCCTACACCAATCGAGGCCAGCAGTTTTTTCAACATAAGTGCTCCTGAAGCACCATGCGCATGCATGGCATATCCAGTCACGAGCGCCAATGACAGACAAAAGTTCCGCCTGGCCGAAAGGGGCGGCAGGAGATTGAACATGCACACAGCTTTACCGCTGAGCGGACCACGGGTGCATCTGCGCCACTGGCGTGATGAGGATTTGCCGGCTTTTGCCGCCTTGAATGCCGACCCGCAGGTGATGGCGCATTTTCCGGCGCCGCTGAGCCGCAGCGACAGTGACGCGCTGGCTGCCCGTCTGCGCGCCGGCTTGGCTGAGCGCGGCTGGGGCGCCTGGGTGTTGGCGCGGCGCGATGATGATGCGCTGTTGGGCTGTGTCGGGCTGAACCCGGTGGCGGCCAGTTTCCCGTTTGCGCCGGCGGTGGAAATGCTGTGGCGGCTGGCTCGGCCGGCCTGGGGGCAAGGGCTGGCCCATGAGGGCGCGCAACTGGCGCTGGCGGCGGCGCGCGAATTGGGTATGTCGAGGGTGGTGGCGTTCACCGCGCTGGGCAATCTGCGCTCGCGCGCCTTGATGGCGCGGTTGGGTATGCTGGAACAGGGCGAATTTGACCATCCGGCGCTGGCGGCGGACAGTCCCTTGCGTCGGCATGTCTGGTGCGAATGGCGCGCTTAACAGCGCTTAAAACACCGTCGCCCCCGGCAGCGCAAGGCTGGCGGGGGCGACGGCGGGATTCACGGCGGCTTACAGGATGATCACATCCGGCAGCGGGAAGCCGTTAAAGGTGCTGGCATAGGCGGTGGTGTAGGCGCCGGCGTTTTTGATGTAGATAAAGTCGTCTTCCACCAGGTCTTGCGGCAGCGCCTGATCGCGGGTGCAGATGTCCAGCGAATCGCAGGTCGGGCCGGCCACGGTCCAGATGATTTCCGGGCCGCTGCGGTCGGTCAGGATATTGTACTTCAGGCCTTCGGTGGTTTCGATGATGCCGCCGAACATGCCGGCGTCGAAGTACACCCAGCGCTTGCCTTCGCGGGTGGCGGTGCCCACCACGCGGCAGACAAAGTAGCCGGCGTCAGACACCAGATAACGGCCCGGCTCGCCAATCACCTGCACCTCGTCGCCAAACGCGGCCAGGCCGGCGTTCACCACGGCGCCGATTTCGGCGATGGTCGGGATGTCCTTGGTGTGGGTCACCGGGTAGCCGCCGCCGATATTCACCAGGCGCGGTTTCAGGCCGGCGGCCAGCATCTGGTCGAACACCGCACGGGTGGTTTCCAGGCCGACTTTCCAGTTTTCCGGGTTCAGGCATTGCGAGCCCACGTGGAAGGTCACGCCGGCCAGATCGGCGCCCAGGCGCGCGGCTTCGGCGATGATGTCGCGGATTTCGCTTTCGTAGGCGCCAAATTTGCCAGACAGCGGCCAGTCGCTGCCGACATTGGTGGTGTAGATGCGCAGGTAGGTTTTGGCGGTCGGCGAGGCGCGATGCACCTTTTGCAGTTCTTCCACCGAATCAATGACGAACCACTCGACACCCTTGGCCACGGCGTATTCGACATACGCGCGGGATTTCATCGGGTTGCTGTAGAAAATTTCCGCCGGCGGCACGCCGAGCGCCAGCAGCTGATCCAGCTCGGCGATCGAGGCGATTTCAAAACCGACGCCTTCTTCCTTGAGCACTTGCAGCACGCGTTGATCCGGGTTGGATTTCACGGCGAAGTGCGGGCGCACGCGCGGCATGGCGGCAAAAAAGCGCCGGCATTTTTCACGCACGATTTGCGTATCGAGGATAAGGAAGGGTTTTTCGTAGCCCTTGGCCAGTTGGGCCTTGACGCGGGCAAAGTCGAGAGAGAGTTCAGGGGCGGCGGCGAGTGCGTCGGCAGCGATTCGGTCCATTGATCGGGGTCTCCAGAAACCTAGGTGACAGGAATATGTTGCAAGAATGAGGGTTGATACAGGGCCGAAACGGCAGTAAGTACACGGCTTGTCATGATGACCTCCAGCCAGCTTGGCGCGTCGGGCACCGGCCGACGTGCTGCATGGCAAAAAACGGAAACAACAATGGGGGCGAATTATAAGACGCACACACGGTGCGTCAATCGGAAATCCGTGAATTTGCAATTATAGAGCCACTCACAAAACCCTCCTGGCGTTGTTGTGCAGCCTGGTCGTACTTCTTGTACTGCCTGCGGCTGCACGCCTAGCCAGGATCGCTGCGCTGAGCTTTGTGAGCGACTCTAAAAAAAATGGCGCAGCCGCAAGGGGGGCGGATGCGCCATTCAGTCGTGGACCCAACTCAGGAGATTCTTTACCCAGCATAGACCACGACGGGGACGGCGGCGGACAATTTGCGCCGACGATTTGCTCACTACGGCAGACGGCCAGCGGCCGCGCTCAGGTCTTGGGCAGGGTGACGCCCACCTGGCCTTGGTACTTGCCGCCGCGATCTTTATAGCTGGTTTCGCACACTTCGTCGGATTCAAAAAACAGCACTTGCGCGCAGCCTTCGCCAGCGTAAATCTTGGCCGGCAGCGGCGTGGTGTTGCTGAACTCCAGCGTCACATAACCTTCCCATTCCGGCTCGAACGGGGTGACGTTGACGATGATGCCGCAGCGGGCGTAGGTGCTCTTGCCCAGGCAGACGGTGAGCACATTGCGCGGGATGCGGAAGTATTCCACCGTGCGCGCCAGGGCAAACGAATTGGGCGGAATGATACAAACGTCGCCGGTGAAGTCGACAAAATTGTTGTGGTCAAAATTTTTCGGGTCAACGATGGTGCTGTTGATATTGGTGAAAATCTTGAATTCGTTGGCGCAGCGGATATCGTAGCCATAGCTGGAGGTGCCGTAGGACACAATTTTGCGGCCATCCACCTCGCGCACCTGATTGGGCTCGAATGGCTCGATCATGCCGTCTGTTGTCGCCATCCGGCGAATCCATTTGTCCGATTTGATGCTCATGTGCGCCTGCGCTACGAGAATTGGGGAAAACGCGCCACATCCTGCCTGGCCGCCATGGCCGCGCGGAGTGGCGTCTACAGAGTGTGGTGCTAAAAACATTAACCTGACAGTCTAACAGGTATTCATGTTGTTTGGTAAAGACAGCAAACTGGCGCACTTGTTGCTGGCTATGTTGTTGCACTGCAATACGCTGGCGCCGCATGAATCCACTGATCCGAGATCAAGCCGCGCTTGGATTGCTGCTGTTGCGCGGCGCAAGCAGTGCCCAAAACCCGGCATTCAGCGTATTATCTGAGAATGTGATGCAACATCTTTCCGCGTAAGGAGCCCACATGACTTCGCTTGCCACGCTTGCTGCCCACCATCGCGCCCAGGTGGTGGCCATTGATCTGCCCGACACCGAGCGCCAGCGTTTGTCCGCTTTTGGCATTTTGCCTGGCGCACAGGTGCAGGTGTTCCGCCGGGCGGCGCTGGGCGGGCCACTGCATGTGGCGGTGGGCGCCACCCAACTGCTGTTGCGCCGGCTGCTGGCCGAAGGCATCCGCGTCGAGCTGCAAGGGGCGTAAGCATGACGGCCAGTTGTCCGAAGTGTCCGCCATCCGGTGCGGGTCTGTCCGCCATTGAAGCCGCGCGGCAAGGTCGGCGGCTGGCGGTGGTGGGCTTGCCCAATGCCGGCAAATCGACGTTTTTCAACCGGCTGACCGGGCTGTCGCAGCGGGTGGGCAATTGGCCGGGGCTGACCATCGACCTGGCCAGCGCCAAGGTGGTGCTGGGCGCGCGCGCGGTGGAAGTGGTGGACCTGCCGGGCATTCATGACCTGAGCGGCTACAGCGAAGACGAAGCGGTAGTGCGCGAGGTGCTGGCCGGCAGCGTGTTCGATGGATTGGTGGTGGTGGTCAACGGCGCGCAGCTGGATCGCCATTGGCGGCTGGTGTGGCAACTGGCGCAACTGGACTTGCCGCTGGTGGTGCTGGTGAATATGCAGGACGAAATGCGCCAGCTGGGCATTCGCGCCGACCTGGATGCCTTGTCCGCCCGCCTGGGCGCGCCGGTGCTGGCGATGAGCGCGCGCAAGGGCGAAAACTGGCCGGCGGTGCGCGCGGCGCTGACGCAATTGGCGGCGCAGATTCCGGCCCGCGAGGCGCCGGTGGCGATTGCTGCGCTGGATGCCCTGCCTGCCGGCCTGGAAGAAGCGCGCGCCATGCTGGCGGGCGTGCATCATGTGCCGGCCACCCTGCCGGCCACCTGGACCACCCGCATTGATCAGCTGTTGTTGCACCCCTGGCTGGGGCTGCCGATGTTCACCGTGCTGATGGCGCTGATTTTTCAGGCCACCTATCTGTTGGGCACGCCCATGCAAGAAGGGCTGGGCGAAGGGCTGGACTGGGTGCAGGCGCAGTGGTGGCAACCGGCGCTGGCCAGCGCGCCCGCGTGGCTGCAAAGCTTGCTGCTGGAAGGCGTGTGGCAGGGGGTGAGCACGGTGCTGACCTTTGTGCCCATCCTGTTTGTGTTTTTTGTGCTGATGGCCGTGGTGGAAGACAGCGGTTATCTGGCGCGCGCGGCTTTTTTGATGGACGCCTGGATGACCCGGCTGGGGCTGGATGGCCGCAGCTTTGTCATGCACCTGATGGGCTTTGGCTGCAATGTGCCGGCCATTCTGGGCACGCGCATCATGCGTGAGCGTCGGCTGCGTTGGCTGACCATGCTGGTGATTCCGTTTTCGGTGTGCTCGGCGCGGCTGCAAGTGTTTTTGTTTTTTGTCAGCACGCTGTTTTCTGCCCAGGCGGCGCCGTGGGTGTTGCTGAGCCTGTATCTGGCCAGTTTTTTGGTGGCGATGCTGACCGCCTGGCTGTTCAAGCGCGCCTTGCCGCATCGCGAGGCGCTGGTCATGGAGATGCCGCCCTACCGTTTGCCGGTGCTGGCCTATCTGTTCACCCGCGCTGGCGGCGAGGTGAAGGCGTTTCTGCAATTGGCCAGCACTTTTATTCTGGCTGGCGTGGTGTTGATCTGGGCGCTGACCCACCTGCCGGCGGCCGGCGGCCCGACCCTGGCGGCGCAATTGGGTGAATGGCTGGCCCCCGTGCTGGATCCGCTGGGCATCCGTCACGAGCTGGCGGTGGCGCTGATGGTGGGCGTGGTGGCCAAGGAAATCCTGCTGGGCGGCATGGCGGTGATTTATGGCGTGCCGGAGGCCGGCCTGGCCCAGGTGATCAGCCAGCAGCTGGACTGGGTGGCGGCGTACAGCTTTATGCTGTTTACGCTGATTTATACGCCTTGCCTGTCCACTATTGCCGCCATTCGTAAAGAGTCGCGCAGCAATGGCTTTGCCGCGCTGTCGGTGGGCTATTCGCTGGCGCTGGCCTGGTGTGTGGCGGCGTTGTTTTATCAGGGCGCGCGCTGGTGGCTGGGCTGAAGCCGGTGTGTATCGCCATGAGGTTCTCCACGGTGGTGGCGTCATGCGTTACACTGCCGGCATTGCATGTCTGCCCAATCGGTTTTTTCTATGTCCGACGCTTCTGAGCCGCTCTCCATTGATACAGAAATCGATCTGAAAGCGGCGTTTGACTCCGCCATTGTTCACCATCAGGCTGGCCGTTTAAGCCAGGCGGAGTTGCTGTATCGCATGGTGCTGCGCACCCTGCCCTTGCATCCTGACGCCAATCACAATCTGGGCGTGATCGCCGTACAGTTGGGGCAGCCAGAGCATGCCTTGCCCTTATTGAATACGGCGCTTACGCAGGATCTGACGCAAGGGCGATTCTGGATCAGCTACATTGATGCATTGTTGCGCGCGGGCCATCTTGATGAGGCGGATCAGTGGCTGGCGCAAGGCCGCAAAAGCGGCCTGGCCGGGCCGCAAGTGGATGAGCTGGCGCAACGGCTGGCTGTGGCGCGTGAGCCTAAACCCTTGGCCAAAGCTGGAAAAAATCGCAAAGCCAAGCACGCCCAGCCGCCCTTGGCCGTCCAGCAAAAGCTGGTGGCCTTATTCAATCAGGGGCAGACCGAGGCGTGCGAGCAACTGGCGCGCGAGTTGACCGAAACTTACCCGCGCCACCCACTTGCCTGGAAGACCTTGGGCGCCGTGGTGACCCAGCTTGGCCGCACGGCTGAAGGGGTGCAGATCATGCGCACGGCTGCAGAACTTGCTCCCCAAGATGTTGAGTTGCTCAGCAACTTAGGGGTGACGCTAGTGATGATGGGTCAATTGGAAGAGGCTGAGCATTGTTACCGGCGCGCCTTGAAGCTCCAGCCGCACTCCTCCAGCTTGCATGCTTTTCTGGCCGACACCTTGTTTTTGTTGCTGCGCTACCCTCAGGCTGAACAGCATGCGCGCAAGGCGATTGAGCTGAACCCGAATAATGAAATTGCTTACCACAATCTGGGTTCGGTGTTGCGGGCTTCGAGCAAGATCAGCGAGGCGGAGTCTGTTTTGCGTCATGCGCTCTCGCTGGCCTGGAATTATCCTGCCGCTCACGCCAATCTGGCTAATGTGCTGAAGGATCAGGGGCGGCTGGTGGAGGCGGAAAAGCATTTGCGTCTTGCCCTGGATATGCAGCCCAACAATCGCATGATTCGAAGCAATCTTTTATTTGCCACGATTTATAGTCACACTGTCACACCTGAGCAGCTGTATGCTGATCATTGTGTTTACGGTCGCATGATTTCCGCCATGGCTGGCCCGTCTATGCACTTATCTCGCGATTTGTCGCCACAACCGCGCCGAATCGGTTTTGTTTCTGCTGACTTGTTTCATCATGCTGTCAGTTATTTCGTGGAGCCGGTCTGGGATGGCCTGCGGGAGCGAGGCTGCACGGTGCTGGCGTACTACAACGGCAAGCATTACGATGGCGCCACGGCGCGCTTGCACCGCAAGTGTGATGTTTGGCGTGATGTGGTCGGCATGCCGGATGAGCAGCTGGCGCAACAAATTGTCGATGACGAAGTCGATGTCCTGATTGATTTGTCTGGCCATACAGGCGGCAATCGGTTGCCGGTGTTTGCTCGTGAACCTGCGCCATTACAAGTGACTTGGTTGGGGCATCCTGCCACCACGGGTTTGCCGGGCATGCATTGGCGGATAACGGATGTGTATGCGGATCCTCCTGGGATGACTGAACACCTGAATACCGAGCGCTTGTATCGCATGCCTGAAGTATTCTGTTGCTATCATCCACAAAACGAGCCTGCGCTGGCGGAGCAATTGCCGGTTGAGCACACGGGGCGCTTCACTTTTGGCTGCTTCAACAATTTTGCTAAAGTGACGCCGCCGGTGATTGCCTGCTGGGGCGGCATTTTGCGCCAGTTGCCGCAATCACGCTTGCTGCTGGAAGTGCACGGCGCAGAAGATGTCGCCTTTGCCGCCGATATTCGTCAACGTTTTGTCGATGCGGGCGCATCGCCAGCACAGATCGACATTCTGCCGCGTCAGTCTGGCCAGCAGTATGTGCTCTATCGCGAGGTGGATCTGGCGCTGGATCCCTTCCCATGCTCTGGCGGCACCACCAGTTGCGACAGCCTGTGGATGGGCACGCCGTTTGTCACCCTGGCGGGGCGCAGCTTTGTGTCGCGCATGGGCGTCACGTTCCTGAAAAATGTCGGGCTGGACGAATTGATCGCTGACAACGAAGCGGACTATCAGGCCAAGGCGCTGGCGCTGGCGCAGGACTTGCCGCGTTTGCGCGCGCTGCGCGAGGGTTTGCGCGAGCGTGTGCGGCAGAGTCCGCTGATGGACGCCCCAAGATTTGCTGGCCATTTTGCCCAAGCGTTGATGGACATGTGGGCAGAAAAAATCGCCGCGCAGACTTAAAGAGCGGTTAACCAAACCCTCCTGGCGTTGTTGCACGATCTTGCCGTATTACCCGCACTGTCTACGGTCGCGCGCCTGGCTAG
>ERZ724518.724-NODE-724-length-14641-cov-13.358083_pt1 | contig 14641 bp, 18 predicted proteins | sample MGYA00376051_ERZ724518 | MGnify/ENA primary metagenome ERZ724518 (study PRJEB28724, sample SAMN07190885) | wastewater metagenome | isolation source: influent of sewage treatment plant in Hong Hong | place: Hong Kong | collected 2016-03-17 ... | reverse complement strand
ACGCGCTTGGCTGGTGGCGGGGCGAATTCGTCGGTGTGGATGGTCATAGCGCTTATTTTGCTAGCTGCTTCAGCGCCAGCTTGATCCCGTCACTCACCCCCACATCGGCGGGCAATGCCTTGAGGGCTGCGGCAGCTTCTTTGTCGTTGTAGCCTAGCGCCAACAGTGCCTGCAGGATGTCCGCCTGCGCATCGCTGGCGGCGTGGGTGGGGGCGCCGATGTCTGCACCCAGTTTGCCTTTCAGTTCCAGCAGCAGGCGCTCAGCGGTCTTTTTGCCGATTCCGGGCACCTTCACCAAGCGGCCGGCTTCCTGCAGGGTGATGGCCTGGGCCAGGTCAGCGACGCCCATGCCCGACAGAATGGACAGCGCCGTGCGCGGGCCCACGCCGGAGATCTTGATCAGCTCGCGGAATGCCTGGCGCTCCTGGGCCGTGGCAAAGCCGTAGAGCAGTTGAGCGTCCTCGCGCACGATGAACTGCGTGAGCAGGCTGACGCGCTCGCCCACGGCGGGCAGGTTGTAGAACGTGCTCATGGGCACATTCACCTCGTAACCCACGCCGTGGCAGTCCAGCAGCACCTCGGGGGGATTCTTCTCCAGCAGGGTGCCGGTCAATTTGCCTATCATTGGAGTCCTTTGGCGCCGCCGCATGCCGATGCGGGTGGCGCCCTCGTTTTTGCCGTCATTGGCTTTTTTGCCGACTGGAATTATCAGCGTGATCCTGCGCCACACCTTCCTCCCGCACAACAACACCCGCCTGACCCACCTGTGTGGCCCGGCGGACGCGCACCTGCGCACCATCGAGGTGGCCTTGGGCGTGGGCATTGCCCACCGGCACGAGCAGTTCAAGGTGGACGGCCCCAAGGCCAAGGCCACGCAGGCGATGGAGCTGCTGCAGGCGCTGTATGAGATTGCCGAGCGCCCCATCCCGGAAGACCACCTGCAGCTGATGCTGGCTGGCGACAGCGAATTGCTGGAAGCGCCCGAGGACGCCATCGTGCTGAGCACCCGCCGGGCCGACCTGCGCGGGCGCACTGCCACCCAAAGCCTGTACCTGCAGAACATTGCCACCCACGACATCACCTTCGGCATTGGGCCCGCGGGTACGGGCAAAACCTACCTGGCAGTGGCCAGCGCCGTGGATGCCCTGGAGCGCAGCTCGGTGCAGCGCATTGTGCTGACCCGCCCGGCGGTGGAGGCGGGCGAACGCCTGGGCTTTTTGCCGGGCGACCTGGCGCAGAAGGTGGACCCCTACCTGCGCCCGCTGTACGACGCCCTGTATGAATTGATGGGCCACGACAAGGTGCAAAAAGCGTTTGAGCGCAACGCCATTGAAATTGCCCCGCTGGCCTTCATGCGCGGGCGCACGCTGAACAACGCGTTCGTCATCCTGGACGAGGCACAAAACACCACGCCCGAACAGATGAAGATGTTCCTGACCCGCATTGGCTTTGGCTCGCGCGCGGTGGTCACAGGCGACGTAAGCCAGATCGACCTGCCCAAGGGCGCCATGAGCGGCCTGATCGACGCCGAGCGGGTGCTCAAGCGCGTCAAGGGCATTGCCATCACCCGCTTCACCAGCGCCGACGTGGTGCGCCACCCGCTGGTGGCGCGCATTGTGGATGCGTACGACGCGCCCCGCCGGGCCCTGGCAGCGCGCAGTTGATTATTTTTACTATTAATTTGATAGCTGCTTGCGCTTATTGGATAAGCGCCAGGTGCCAATATGACTCTGAACCAACTCTCGCTGTCCCTGCAATTTGGCAAGTTTGATGGCGTGGCGGAACACCGCGCTGTGCTGTCACGCCACAAGGTCACGCGCTGGATTCGCCACGCCTTGTCGAGCGACGCGGAAATCACCGTGCGCATTGTGGGCACCGAGGAAGGGCAGCAGCTCAACCGCGAATACCGCAAGAAAGACTACGCCACCAACGTGCTCACCTTCGACTACACGCAGGAACCTGTGGTGACGGCCGACCTGGTGCTGTGCGCGCCCGTGGTGGCGCGCGAAGCGGTGGAGCAGAACAAGAGTCTGGAAGAGCACTACGCCCACCTGCTGGTGCACGGCACCTTGCACGCCCAGGGGTGGGACCACGAAACCAGTGCGGAAGACGCGGACGAGATGGAGTCTTACGAAACCGCCATCATGCAAGAGCTGGGGTTTGCGGACCCGTACGCCAAGTAACCCGAAAAACTCAAGGCCCAAAGAAGAGGCCCGGAAAAGGCCCGCCACCCACCGCGCCAAAAACGGTGGGTGACGGCACTTTTCAAGACTCGCGCCGCTCAATCAAGCGGTTGATGCGCAAAGCCGCCAAGGTACACACCGCACCCGACAGCAAGTACACCGACACGGCGCCCAGGCCAAACTTGGCCGACAGCCCCAGCGCCACCAGCGGCGCAAAACCCGCGCCCAGCAGCCAGGCCAGGTCTGCCGACAAGGCCGCGCCCGTGTAGCGGTACTGGGCCGAGAAATTGGCAGTGACGGTGCCCGAGGCCTGCCCGTACGACAACCCCAGCAGCACAAAACCTACCAGCAGGAACACGTTGTTGCCCGCAGACCCGGCGCCCAGCAGCCAGGGCGCCGCAAAGCTGAACAAGCCGATCAACACTGCCATCGCGCCCAGCAGATTGCGCCGCCCGATGCGGTCGGCCAGCCAGCCCGACAGCATGATCGCCCCCGCGGCCAGGAAGGCGCCGACGATCTGCACGCTCAGCACCTCGGTGATGGACTGTTCGGAATACATGACGATCCACGACAGCGGGAACACCGTGGCCAGGTGAAACAGCGCAAAGCTGGCCAGCGCGGCAAATGCGCCAATCAGCACATTGCCGCCTTCATCACGCACCACCTGGCTCACGCTCACGGGTTGCAGCTCACGCTGCTGCAGCAGCTCGGCGTACGACTGGCCCACCACCAGGCGCAGGCGGGCAAACAGCGCCACCACGTTGATGGCAAAGGCCACGAAGAAGGGATAGCGCCAGCCCCAGTCCAGAAACTCTGCCGTGCTCAGGCTGCCGTACAGGTAGGCAAACAGGCTGGCAGCCAGCACAAAGCCCACCGGCGCGCCCAGCTGCCCGATCATGGCAAACCAGCCGCGCCGCTCTTGCGGCGCGCTCATCGCCAGCAGCGAGGGCAGGCCGTCCCAGGTGCCGCCCAGCGCCAGCCCCTGGCCAATGCGCAAGATGACCAGCGCCACGATGGCCGTGCTGCCCACCGAGGCATAGCTGGGCAAAAACGCCATGCCCGCCGTGCAAGCGCCCAGCAGGAACAACGCCAGCGTGAGCTTGGTGCCCCGGCCCCAGCGCCGCTGCACGGCCATGGAAATGGCCGTGCCCACCGGGCGGGCCACAAAAGCCAGCGCGAAGATGGCAAATGCCATCAACGTGCCGTCAAGCCGCGACATAAACGGGAAGAGCAGCGAGGGAAACACCAGCACGCTGGCGATACCAAAGACAAAAAAGTCGAAATATTCAGACGAACGCCCAATGATGACCCCCACCGCGATCTCACCAGGGGTGACGTCCTCGTCGGTGTGGGCACGTGCGAGGGAGACCGAACTTTCAAAGCCTGGAACAGGCAGTGCCGCAGAACCTGGGCTGTACATATTGACGCTCCTCAAGCAAGTGATACAGCTCCGTTCTACACGCCGCTCTCCCGCGCCACAAGTGAGCTTTCGCTAGGCTGCGCGTAGGAAAACCCTGATTGCGCAGGGCGTTTTCGGCACTGCGGCAGATCAAGACTCCTGCGAAAGAGTGAAAAACAGTCGTGCGCCTTTGATGTTGGACAAAATGTCCAATCGACAAATTCGCTAGCCGTACTACATTGCGAACCCTCAGTCATTCGCGTTTACACCTAAACGCGCCTTTGTCGCGCTCTTCGCATGTTGAACACCCAAAAACTCCGCAGGCCCGCCGGGCTGGCAGCGATCGCACTGACAACCGGCCTGGCCGGTTGCAGCAAGGCCGTTGTCCTGAACCCGGCTGGTGACATTGCCGCCCAGCAGGGCCAGATGGTCATTACCGCCACCTTGCTGATGCTCATCATCATCGTGCCGGTGATCGCACTCACGCTGTTCTTTGCCTGGAAATACCGCCAGAGCAACACGGAAGCCGAATACGACCCCGAGTGGCACCACTCCACCACGCTGGAACTGGTGATCTGGACCGTGCCCCTGATGATCATCATCGCCCTGGGTGCGCTCACCTGGATCGGCACCCACAAGCTAGACCCCTACCGCCCCCTGGACCGCATCGACGCGCAGCGCGCCGTGCCTGCCGACGTGAAGCCGCTCGAAGTGCAGGTGGTGGCCATGGACTGGAAGTGGCTGTTCTTCTACCCCGAGCAAGGCATTGCCACGGTGAACGAACTGGCCGCGCCGGTGGACCGCCCCATCCTGTTCAAGCTGACGGCCACGTCCACCATGAACGCGTTTTACGTGCCCGACCTGGCCGGCATGATCTACGCCATGCCCGGCATGCAGACCGAGCTGAACGCGGTGATCAACAAGCCAGGCGTGTTCCACGGCATGTCGTCGCACTACAGCGGCGCGGGCTTCTCGGGCATGACGTTCAAGTTCCACGGCCTGAGCAACGAAGACTTCGCCCAGTGGGTGCAAAAAGCCAAGACCGAAGGCAAGCCGCTGGACAAGGCCACCTACCTGAACCTGGCCAAGCCCAGCGAGCGCGACCCCGTGCAGCGCTTTGCCTCGGTGGAAGAAGGCCTGTACGACAAGGTGCTCAACCGCTGCGTGGAGGACGGAAAGATGTGTATGCACCACATGATGGCCATCGACTCCCTGGGTGGCGAAGCCTACATGCGCGCTGCCGGCCTGAACCTGCCCCAGGACGTGTGCACCGCACAGAACGCCGCCCAAGTGGTGGCCGCGCTTGAAACCCGCAATGCACCGGCGCAAACCTCCGGCGCCGGCATCCGTCAATGAGCCTCGCTATGACCCCTGAAAACGCAACTCCTGCCCACTGGGCACTGGGCCGCCTGAGCTGGGACGCCGTGCCCATGGCGCACGAGCCCATCGTGCTGTGGACCTTCATTGCCGTCGTGCTGGGCGGTATCGCCGTGATGGCGCTGATCACCAAGTTCCGCCTGTGGGGCACCCTCTGGCGCGACTGGATCTGCAGCATCGACCACAAAAAGATCGGGATCATGTACATGATCCTGGGCCTGGTGATGCTGCTGCGCGGCTTTGCCGACGCCGTGATGATGCGCCTGCAGCAGGCCATGGCCTTTGGCGACAACATGGGCTACCTGCCGCCGCACCACTACGACCAGATCTTCACCGCCCACGGCGTGATCATGATCTTCTTCGTGGCGATGCCGCTGGTCACCGGCCTGATGAACTACCTCGTGCCGCTGCAGATCGGCGCGCGCGACGTGTCGTTCCCGTTCCTGAACAACTTCAGCTTCTGGATGACCACCGCTGGCGCCGTGCTGGTGATGGTGTCGCTGTTCCTGGGTGAGTTCTCCACCTCCGGCTGGCTGGCACTGTCCAACCTGGGCTCGCAAAGCGCCAGCACCGGGCTGGACTACTACATCTGGGCGCTGCAGATTGCCGGGGTGGGCACCACGCTTTCGGGCATCAACCTGATCGTCACCATCATCAAGATGCGCGCGCCCGGCATGAACCTGATGAAGATGCCCGTCTTCACCTGGACTGCCCTGTGCACCAACGCGCTGATCGTGGCCTCCTTCCCCGTGCTGACGGCCGCTCTGGTGCTGATGTCGCTGGACCGCTACGTGGGCACCAACTTCTTCACCAACGAGCTGGGCGGCAACCCCATGCTCTACGTGAACCTGATCTGGATCTGGGGCCACCCTGAGGTCTACATCCTGGTGCTGCCCGCGTTCGGCGTGTTCTCCGAAGTGGTGGCCACCTTCTGCCGCAAACGCCTGTTCGGCTACACCTCCATGGTGTACGCCACGGTGTGTATCACCATCCTGTCGTACCTGGTGTGGCTGCACCACTTCTTCACGATGGGTTCGGGCGCCAGCGTGAACACCTTCTTCGGCATCACCACCATGATCATCTCCATCCCCACGGGGGCGAAGATCTTCAACTGGCTGTTCACCATGTACAAGGGCCGCATCCGCTTCGAGCTGCCCATGATGTGGACCGTGGCCTTCATGGTGACGTTCGCCATCGGCGGCATGACCGGCGTGCTGCTGGCTGTGCCCCCAGCCGACTTCGTGCTGCACAACAGCCTGTTCCTGATCGCCCACTTCCACAACGTGATCATTGGCGGCGTGGTGTTCGCCATGTTTGCCGGCATCAGCTACTGGTTCCCCAAGGCCTTCGGCTACAAGCTCGACCGCACCTGGGGCGTGCGCTCCTTCTGGCTGTGGGTCGTGGGCTTCTGGGTCGCGTTCACGCCGCTGTATGTGCTGGGCCTGATGGGCGTGACCCGCCGCGTCAGCCACTTTGAAGACCAGTCCCTGCAGATCTGGTTCATCATCGCCGCCATCGGCGCAGCCCTGATCGCTGCCGGCATTGGCTGCTTCCTGATGCAACTGCTGGTCAGCTACCTCAAGCGCGACCAGTTGCGTGACGAGACCGGCGACCCCTGGGACGGCCGCACGCTGGAATGGGCCACTTCGTCGCCCCCACCTGCCTACAACTTCGCCTTCACCCCCGTGGTGCACGAAATTGACGCCTGGTGGGACATGAAGAAGCACGGCTACCAGCGTCCGCTCACCGGCTTCCAGCCCATCCACATGCCTGCCAACACCGGCGCGGGTGTCGTGATCTCGGGCCTGTCGCTGGTGTTCGGCTTCGCACTGATCTGGCACATGTGGCTGCTGGCGGGCGCGTCGTTCGCGGCGCTGTTGCTGGCTTCCATCATCCACACGTTCAACTACAAGCGTGACTTCTACATCCCGGCCTCCGAAGTGAAGGCCACCGAAGAAGCCCGCACACTCCAACTGGCCCGCCATGTCTGAACTTCGCCTTAACGCTGGCGCCGCCGCAGGCGCCCTGGCCCCGCGCGAGTACCACCTCGCGCACGAGCCCCATCCCGAAAACGGCACCGCCCTGGGCTTCTGGCTGTACCTGATGAGCGACTGCCTCATCTTTGCCGCCCTGTTTGCCACCTATGGCGTACTGGGCCGCAGCTACGCGGCAGGCCCCACCGGCGCGCAGCTGTTTGACCTGACGCTGGTGGCCATCAACACGGCCTTCCTGCTGCTGTCGTCCATCACCTTCGGCTTTGCCATGCTGCGCAAGCAGCAAAAGGATGTGAACGGCACCCTGCTGTGGCTGGCCATCACCGGCCTGTTCGGCCTGTGCTTCCTGGGTCTGGAGCTGTACGAGTTCTACCACCTGATCCACCAGGGCGCCACGCCCCAGCGCAGCGCCTTCCTGTCGGCCTTCTTCACGCTGGTGGGCACGCACGGGCTGCACGTCACCTTCGGTCTGATCTGGCTGGTGGTGCTGATGATTCAAATCAAGCAGCACGGCCTGATCCCCGAGAACAACCGTCGCCTCATGTGCCTGTCGATGTTCTGGCACTTTCTGGACGTGGTCTGGATCGGCGTTTTCACTTTTGTGTACCTGATGGGGGTGCTGTAAATGAGCGCACAACACACAACCCACGCAGCCCACGGCCACGGCGGGCATGACGACCACCACGACGACGGCCCGCACAGCACGCTGTCGGGGTACATGACGGGCTTCATCCTGTCCATCATCCTCACAGCCATTCCGTTCTGGCTGGTCATGGCCAAGGTGATTGCCGACCGCAACACCGCCGTGCTGGTGCTGGGCGCGTTCGCCGTCGTGCAAATCGTGGTGCACATGGTGTACTTCCTGCACATGAACGGCAAGATCGAAGGCGGCTGGACCATGCTGTCCACCATCTTCACCGTGGTGTTCGTGGCCATCGCGATTGCGGGCACGCTGTGGGTCATGTTCCACATGAACGCGAACATGATGCCCGACCATCCGCAGATCGCCCCCGCCGGGCAGCAGGCCCCTGCCGCTGGCGGCGCACACCACGCGGCACCCTGACGCGGGAGCTGGCCGTGGCACACGCTGCAGCGCTGCCCCGGCGCCCGCATTCCCCGCTGATCCTGGCGATGCTCACTGCGGTGGGCATCGCCCTTTTTCTGGGCTTTGTGGCGCTGGGCGCATGGCAGGTGCAACGCCTGTCCTGGAAGCTCGACCTCATCGAGCGCGTGGACCAGCGCCTGAAGGCCCCGCCCCAGCCCTTGCCCCCGCCTGTGCAATGGCCTGAAGTGACGGCTGCGGCATATGAATACCAGCCCGTGCGCCTGCAAGGCCAGTGGCTGGCCGACAAGACCGTGCTCACCCAGGCCACCACAGCCCTCGGCGCCGGTTATTGGGTGCTGACCCCGCTGCAAACCAGCGAGGGCACCCAGGTGCTGGTCAACCGCGGGTTTGTGCCCCAGGACCAACGCGCGCGCTGGCAAGGCGGAGCAGGTGCCGATACATCTGCCAGCACACCCGCCACCGTGGTGGGCCTGCTGCGCATGAGCGAGCCCGGCGGCGGCTTTCTGCGCAGCAACGACCCTGCGCAGCAGCGCTGGCATTCGCGCGATGTAGCGGCCATTGCGCAGGCGCTGCAACTGGCACGCCCAGCGCCTTTCTTTGTGGACGCGGGCCTGCCCTCGCTCAAAGCCCCCGCGTCGGCCGACCTGCCCCCGGCGCAAAGCGGCCCCTGGCCGCGCGAGGGGCTGACGGTGGTGCGCTTTTCCAACAGCCACCTGGTGTATGCGCTGACCTGGTTTGGATTGGCACTGATGGTGGTGGGGGCTGCGGTGGTTGTGGCACGCTACGAATCCAGGCTGCGTGCGGCCTACCGCAGCCACACCACCCATGAACCGCAGCACATTCTCTAAAGCCCTCCAGCAGCCCGTGAGCAAAGCCAGCTCGGCCAACACCTCGGCCGGGCTGCGCAACCTGCACCAGCTCATCCAGCTGCGCTGGATTGCCGTGGTGGGACAGCTGCTCACCATCCAGGCCACCCACTACAGCCTGGGCCTGCCGCTGCCTTTGCAGGCCATGCTGTCCATCGTGGCGGGCATGGTGGTGTTCAACATTGCCAGCCTGCTGCGCTGGCGCACGCGCCGGGGCGTGCACGATGTGGAGCTGTTCATCGGCCTGCTGATCGACGTGGCCGCCCTCACCGCCCAGCTGTACCTGAGTGGCGGCATCGGTAACCCCTTCGTGTTCCTGTACCTGCTGCAGATTGCGGTGGGGGCCATGCTGCTGCGCGGTGGCTACATCTGGTCCATCGTGGTGGTGGCATCGGCCTGCGTGGTGCTGCTGGCGCAACACAGCCAGCCCCTGCCCCTGGCCACCAATGTGCGCGACGGCTGGGCCAGCCCCTACGTGCTGGGCCTGCTGGTGTGCTTCATGCTCAACGCCATTTTGGTGGTGGTGTTCATCACCCGCATCAGCCACAACCTGCGCCGGCGCGATGCGCGCCTGGCCGCCGTGCGCCAGCGCGCGGCAGAAGAAGAACACATCGTGCGCATGGGGCTGCTGGCATCGGGCGCTGCGCATGAACTGGGCACGCCGCTGGCCACCCTGGCCGTGATCCTGGGCGACTGGAAGCGCATCCCCGCGCTGACGCAGGACCCGGTGCTGCAGGAAGAAATTGCCGAGATGGAAGCCCAGGTCAAGCGCTGCAAGACCATCGTCAGCGGCATCCTGCTGTCTGCCGGCGAGGCGCGCGGTGAATCGTCGAGCCAGACCACCGTGCGCCAGTTTCTCGACACCCTGGTGCAGAACTGGCGCGCCACGCGCTCGGTGGACACCTTCGTCTACGACAACCTGCTGGAGGGCGACAGCCCCATGGTGGCCGATGCCACCCTGGAGCAAATGGTTTTCAATGTGCTGGACAATGCCCGGGATGCATCGCCGCACTGGGTGCGCTTGCAGGCGCAGTGCGATGCCGATGCGTTGCGAATCGTGGTCACCGACCGGGGCCCCGGCTTTTCGGCCGCCGTGCTGCGCCACATCGGCACGCCCTATCAGTCCACCAAAGGGCGGCCGGGGGGCGGCCTGGGGCTGTTCCTGTCGATGAACGTGGCGCGCACCCTGGGCGGCAGCGTGGTGGCACGCAACCGCCCCGAAGGCGGCGCCGAAGTCACCATCACGCTTTCGCTGGCTGCCATCACCCTGCAAGACACCGACTCGGAAGACCATGGACACTGACCGCCTGCTGCTGATCGTGGAAGACGACGAAGCGTTTGCCCGCACGCTGGCGCGCTCGTTCGAGCGGCGCGGTTACCAGGTGCTGCACGCCGAGGGCATCGCCCGCATGGAAGAGCTGCTGGCCGTGCACACGCCGCAGTACGCGGTGGTAGACCTCAAGCTCAAGGGCGAAGCCAACGGCCTGGCCTGCGTGCGCGCCTTGCACGCGCACAGCCCGCAAATGCGCATCGTGGTGCTGACCGGCTTTGCCAGCATTGCCACGGCGGTGGAAGCCATCAAGCTCGGCGCGGGGCATTACCTGGCCAAGCCGTCCAACACCGACGACATCGAAGCCGCTTTTGCCCTGCAGGAAGGCAACACCGAGGTAGAGCTGACCAACCGCTCCAGCTCCATCAAGACCCTGGAATGGGAGCGCATCCACGAAGTGCTGGCCGAGAGCGACTTCAACATCTCTGAAGCCGCGCGCCGCCTGGGCATGCACCGTCGCACCCTCAGCCGCAAGCTGGGCAAACAGCGGGTGTAAGAAGCCGCTCAAAAGGCGCTGCGCACCCGGCCGCATCCCCACCTTTTTGAGCAAAACACCTTTACGCCCGCTGCGCCGCCTCAAGGCCCGGGGCGGGTGGCAACTCTCCTAAGATCCAGCCATCTGGCGCCAAAGCAGCGCCACCGCCCATCTGCCCCTGGAGAAGACATGTTCGATAGCGCCCTGTTGCTGGCTGCCGCGTTTGTGGCCGGTGCACTCAATGCCGTGGCCGGAGGCGGCAGCTTCCTCACCCTGCCCGCCCTGGTCTTCACCGGCGTGCCGCCCGTGGTGGCCAATGCCACCGGCACCGTGGCCCTGCTGCCCGGCTACATCGCCGGCGCCTGGGGCTTTCGTGAAGACACGGCCCCGCCACCGGGGCTGTCGATGCGGCTGCTGGTGGTGCTGTCGCTCATCGGCGGTGCGGCGGGCGCGGCGCTGCTGCTCATCACGCCGGATGCCACCTTCCGCCGCGTGGTGCCCTGGCTGCTGCTGGCGGCCACGGCGCTGTTCGCCTTCGGCCCGCAACTGCGCTCCATGCTGGCGGGCGGCAAGCCGTCTACCGCCAAGGCCACGGTGGGCGTGCTGGCGGTGGCGGCCTATGGCGGCTATTTCAACGGCGGGCTGGGCATCTTGCTGCTGGCCTTGTTCGGGCTGCTGGGGCAAACGCAGCTCAACGCCATGAACGGCTTGAAGAACTGGGTCTCGGCCCTGCTCACGGCCATTGCCGTGGTCATCTACGCCGCAGGCGGCGTGGTGCAGTGGCCCCAGGCGCTGATGATGATGGTGGCCGCCACCGCAGGCGGCTACGGCGGCGCGCGCGTGGCACGGCGCATTCCCGCCCCCTGGTTGCGCGGCGGCATCGTGGTCACGGGGCTGGTGATGGCCGGGCTGTTCTTCTGGCGGCAATAAGCAGACTACAAGCCAAATTGGCCTCCAGCGCTTATCTGGCAAGCGCAGGCAGCTATCAAATTTGAAGTTCCATCAATCGCCCGCCTGGTCAGCGGGCGCGCTCGCATCTGGCGAGTGCACTTTGGCAAACGTCAAAATCACTTCACGGATCAGCTTGCGCTGCGGGGCGGGCAGCTGCAAAAACGCGTCAAACGTCTCACGCTCCAGATAGCCCACGCCCTCTTGCCAGCGCTGGTGGTGCTCCCGCACCGACTTGCGCACCGTGCCGCCAAAGCGCAACACCTCCGGCTCGACCTTGAGCACCTGGGCCAACACGATCAATTTGTCTTGCGCCGGAATGGATTCACCGCGCAACCAACGCGACACCGCCTGAAATGTGACGGATCGCCCCCAATAGTTGGCATTGAACAAATTGAGCAGCACCGCCGGGCGCGGCTCCAGCCCCGCAGCGCGCATAGCCGCTTGCAGGCGTTCGGCAAATTCCAACTTCTGGTCCATGCCGAAACGTTAAATTTCGGTTGAATTTGCATTGAACTCTTTGTTGTACTATTAATTCAATCGTTTGTTGTCTAAACGATTGAAAAAAGAAGCACTACCGCCCTTCGCAAGCCAAGGCAGTCACCTGTTTTCCCCGGAGAGTTCTCATGATTCGTTTCAGCAAATCCATCGCCGCTCTGGTCGCCAGCGGCATCCTGACCGCCTGCGCCACGGCGGGCAAAGATGTTGCATCCAGCTATGTATCACCCATGCAGTACGCCAACTACGACTGCGATCAACTGCGCGCAGAGTCCATGCGCATCAGCGGTCGCGTCAACCAACTCACTGGCCGGTTGGATGAAGCTGCCAGCAACGACAAAGCGATCGCTGGCGTCGGCATGATTCTTTTTTGGCCTGCGCTCTTCGCGCTGGGCGGCACCAAGCAGCAAGAGGCGGAACTGTCACGGCTGAAGGGTGAATACGACGCGATCGAGGCGACATCCACCACCAAGAAATGCGCAGCATGACGAAAAGAATCCCTCACTTGGTAGCCAGCACGGTGCTGCTGGCCTTGCTGGCAGGCTGCGCCACGCCCGCAGCGGTCAGCAACATGAGCGTCTACACCACCCAACGCACAGCGCCCGCCGCTTTGAAAAACGCCATTGCCGTAGCCGATGTAACAGGCGGCCGGGAAACCAATCCGCTGTGGGTTTCACAGGTGGCCAGCGACGCCTTCCGCAGCGCGCTGGAGGACTCTTTGGCAAACGCCGGTGTTTTCGAGCGCGTACTGTCTGCCAGCAAATACCGGCTGACGGCTGACCTGAACCAACTGGAACAGCCTGCTTTTGGTTTTGACATGACCGTGACGTCATCCATCAAATACACCGTCGTCGATACCAAAACCGGCAAAGAGGTGTACTCACGGCTGATCCGCGCACCGTTTACCGCTGGTTTTTCCGACTCGCCCTTGGGTGCCACTCGGGTGCGCCTTGCGACCGAGGGATCCATCAAAAAGAACATCGAGCTCCTCATCAATGACCTGCTCATGATGAAGACCGATTGATTGACAGAGCCACCGGGCAACACCGCCAACGATGCCGACGCGCTGCACATGGTGGATGTATTTGGCTTTGAAACCGAAATGGTGACCATGGTGGATGATGCTGCGTGAAGACTGGTGAATAAGTGTCAGCGCTTCACATCCCGATAGAAATTCTCGTGTGGTCCCAGCGCTTCCAGATAAACCAGCTGCACAGCGTCTTCGCGCGTGTAGCCCAACAGGTATAGCTGGCCGTTGCTGCGGAACTTGTGCACCCACAGTTGCGCCAGGTCGCCTTTTTTGCGCTCACCTACATCGGGGTCTTGCGCCACGGTGGCCACCGCCGCGTCGGTGTCGGCAATCAGCGTGGCGTTGGTCAGCTTCTTGTAGGTGCGGGCAAAGCGCCGGGTTTGGCGCACTTCCCAGCTCATGCGGGGCGCCCGGCGACGGTGCTGCGCGGCACGAAGGGCGTGGCGTCTTCGCGGGGCTCGGCCAGGCCCATCAGGCTTTCGGCAATGAAGGAGGCGGGCAGATCGGGGTTGTCCAGCGCGGCCCGGCCCACCTTGGCCCAGAACTCGACCTGCCCCTGCACAGTGCGAAATTCCGCCTTCGCGGCGGCGCGGGCAGCATCAACCAGGGCCTCGTCGATGCGAACAGAAATGGTGGACATTGCATTCCTTTCTTGAATTACCACAATTGTAGGCAGACCCGGATTGCCGCATGGCTTTGAACAACGAATTTCCCCTGGCCCTCTCCGCCGCCTTACCACCCGCACCAACGCGCTGGCGCTGGGGCTTGAACATGGCGCCGCCGAGCTGCTGCGGTGGTGGTGGTTTGGCGAAGACATGGTGGCGGCGCGCAGCAGGCTGAATTTTCATGCCAGGCAAAAGCAAGCCATCCTGAATGCCATTGTGGCGCACAAGGTGCTGGGTGCGGCCACGCTGCTGGCCTTGTACCAACATGTAGCGCCCGATGCGCTGCTGGCGGGGAACCGGCTGGCGGAGGTGTCGGCGGCCAAACACGCGCACCCCAAGTACTGCTTCAAGATGGCCACCGGCACGGGTAAAACCTGGGTATTGCAGGCGCTGTTGATCTGGCAGCTGCTGAACAAAAACGCCGCCCTGGCCGAGGGCGGGACGATGCGCGCTTTACCCGCCTGTTCATGGTGGTGACGCCGGGGCTGATTGCGTACGAGCGACTGTTGGACGCCTTTTGCGGGAAGCTGGTAGCGGACACCAGTTCGCGGGACTTCAGCACTTCCGATGTGTTCAAGTTTGCCGATCTGTTTATGCCCGAGGAGCACCGTGATGCGGTGTTTGCCTTTATACACGACAACCGCCACACCTTTGCCCGGCTGCGCTATGTGAAGGAAGACGGTTTGCCCGCGTTCTACTCGCCCGACTTTTTGGTGCGCACGGCGGGTGCGGTGTACCTGGCGGAGACCAAAGCCCAGCAGCAAACCGCGCACCCCAACGTGCAGCGCAAGCGCAAGGCCGCGCTGGCGT
>ERZ724518.720-NODE-720-length-14672-cov-7.821714_pt1 | contig 14672 bp, 16 predicted proteins | sample MGYA00376051_ERZ724518 | MGnify/ENA primary metagenome ERZ724518 (study PRJEB28724, sample SAMN07190885) | wastewater metagenome | isolation source: influent of sewage treatment plant in Hong Hong | place: Hong Kong | collected 2016-03-17 ... | reverse complement strand
TGTGAAAATAGATACATTGCATCAAATACACCTTCAACAAGTATAACATATTCATTTGTCCACTTAATTGCCTGATCAATGTTAAACATTAATGCACCAATTGAAGAACCATAAATTATATTCTTCTTTGATTCTTCACTGTCAATCATTACTGGCGGATACAATATTTTCTTACATTCATATTTCTGTCTCAACTCATCAATCTCAATAACGGTAAGCTTATCCTTTTTAGCTCTTTTAAGTAATCGTTCCCATTTCTTTGATTTACCTGAAAAATCACGAGCACAAAAAGATACTGTTTTATCATCTATAGTAATTGGAATAATCAATCTGTCTTTGTAATAACCACTAGTTGCATATTTCAAATTCCAAAATTTTATCATCTGCTCACTAACACGCTTTTTAACAATATTATAATATTTAGTTGCTGATTCAAATCCAGTCAAATCAACATTGATAATTTTAATTTCATCATTTTCGTTATCAGTCTCATTCTGAAGACTATTGATCTCATCCAATAAAAAATCAATATAATGTCCATCATCCTCAAATCCTACTTGCTTCTTAACAAGTTCAACTGCTTCACCAAAAGATTGTAATCCCTCTAATTCTTTTACAACAGTAAAAAAACTTTTAGGTCCACAAACAAAACATTTATACAATCCAGTTTCAGTATTAATATTAGCAGATGGTGAAGAATCCGTATGACTCGGTAATAGACAACGCATCCTTAGCCATGGGCCATTGCGACTGTCAATTTTGACTTTGTAATGCTTTAGAAATTTCTCAATATCAACTTTAGAGTAGATTTTTTGAAGCAAAGCTTTATTGAACATGTATTAGCTATATACTTTTATTGATCATTGTTTTATAACCATGTTATACTGGATCAACTTAGAAATATTAGTCACCAAATTAGTCGTTGTTAGAAAAGTTTTTATATAAACAAATGTCAATCATAAAAAAGAAGTCAACACTAAAGCACAGTAGCAAAAATTCAATCTGAATTTTTAAAACTTGCAAAAGGAAAACAGATATGATTGATTTAATTAAGAAACTATTTGATTTAATCGTATTACTATTGAGCTCCTCTTCTAAAGTCGCCGCATCTCAAGCAAAGACTAATCCTTATGGTACTGACCAAACAGGAACTGTTATTGATGATCCAGAAGACGATGATGACACTATGATCAAAGATCAACAAGAAAAAGTCATTCAAGTTAAACAAATTGAAGATAATAGAAAAATCTTTAAAGAAGGTTTAGTATTAGTACTAAAGTATGAAGGTGGTTTCTCAAATATTCCTGAGGACCCAGGCGGTCCCACTAACAAAGGTATAATTCAAACCGTTTACGATGCTTATAGAAAATCAAAAAGTCTACCATTACAATCGGTAGAATTTATTACTGATGAAGAAGTTGAAGATATTTACTATCAACGGTATTGGTTAGTGGCTGTTTGTGACAAAATGACGCCGAAGCTTTCAATTGCACACTTTGATACAGCGGTAAACACTGGCACAAAGCAAGCTGCTAAATTTTTACAAAGATCATTAGAAATTAAAGCAGATGGAATCATCGGACCACAGACTATTGAGAAATTAAAAACGCAAGATGAAAATGCAATAATTCAAAACTATTTAGAGCAACGAAGAGTGTTTTATAAGAACTTGGCAGAAAAAAAGCCAACACTTCAGAAGTTTCTTAAAGGTTGGCTAAAAAGAGTTGACAGCTTAGAAAGTTATCTTAATGCAAGATAAAACTCATGGTCTTTTCTGCTATTTTGGAGGACACCATGATGAAAGAATTCATCAAGGATGAAATACGAGAAATTGAAAAACACAAATGGATTGAAAGTGAAAAAGCTAAAAAAGATTTAGGACGACAAGCAGTTGAAGATTGGATCAACAAGCATGCTGAATCATTTAGGAATGAATGGTTGACCAAGCGCATTACCAATCTAAATTAACAACTTTCAAATCTTTTATTACTAATTGTGCGTTGTCGAGTTGTCCTCTTTCAAGTGAAAATAGCAAGTCTATTTTTTGTGCAGGATCAGTTAGTTTTGACTTGTAATCTGCCATCCAAAATCCTATTGCAGGGAATATCTTATTATCCTTTGCTAAAATTAATTGTAAGTGCTGACCATTCTTTGTAACTTTTGCACTAGCAATTCTAATGTCCTCTAAGACAAAATTCAATGAATTATTACTATGACCAAAAGGTTCAAACAAATTCAAGTCGTTAAGTAATGTCGTGGAAATATCACTGACGTGTAATTTTAGATCATATTTCAAGTACGGTTCATATCGCCTGTTCACAATTGTATTTATTTTCAGTCTAAATGGTTCAATTTTCTCAGCTCTTATTTGTAATCCTGCAGCCATTTCGTGACCGCCAAATTTTTCAAACAACTCTGTACACTTTGAAAGACAATCCATCAAGTTTACTTCTTTAATCGTCCTCGCTGATCCATATCCATTTGAGATAATGACCACAGGTTTATGGTACAATTCAACAATTGTAGATGCTACAATTCCAATAATACCTTTATGCCAATCATTTGACGATAATACTAAAAAATTGTCACCAGCATATTCTTCAGCTTGTTTAATTGCTTCATCTTTTATACTTTGCTCAATTTGCATTCGCTTACGATTCAAATTTGCTAATTTCCTACTTATGTTCTCAGCATTAGTCTCATTTGTTGTTGTAAACAACTTCAAAGCTGTCAATGGTGATGCGATTCTTCCTGCTGCATTTATCTTTGGTGCAACAATGTAACCAATAACATCAGCTGTAATGTTTCGATTCTTTAAACTACAAACATCAATTAGTTTCCTAATGCCAAGATTTTCTGAATTGTACAATGTCTTCAGTCCAATTTTAGTCATTATCCTATTTTCACCAATCATCGGTACTACATCAGCAATCGTTGCTAATGCTACAAAGTCAAGGAAAGATCTGATATCAAAGTCAACTGGTGCATACTTATTCAACGCCTGTAAAAACTTAAAAGTCACACCACCTGCACATAGATGTTTAAAAGGATAATCATTGTTTTCAGGATTAATGAATGCATATACATCAGGTCTCTTTGAAAAGCAATGATGATCCAAAACTATAACATCAATACCACTTGATTTTGCCATTGCAATCTGATTATGCTCATTACTACCACAATCACAAGTAATTATTAATGAATACTTCCGTCTTATTGCGTGTACAACAGCTCTAGTACATAATCCGTAACCTAATGATCGTGATGGTAAGAATGCAAAATGTTTGATATTTAGTTTCCTAAAATACAACTTCAACATTGCAGTTGAAGTTATACCATCAGCATCGTAATCTCCGTGTATCAAAACCTTCTCACTACGTTCTTTTGCTTGCAAAATCCTCTTAACTGCAGATTCCATTTCCTTAAATAGAAACGGACATTGCAAATTTTCATAAGACACATCAAGAAAACTGTCCATCTCTTCCATTGAAGAAAATCGATTCAACAATATCTTTGCAATAGCATTTGAAACATTATACCTACTACGGACCTTTTTAACAGCATGTACACTATGCTGCTTGCTATCATAGTCAATATGCCACTCAAACTTTTTCATAATTGCTGTAGATTTTTCTACTCTTAGTAAAGAATTGGTATTTCAGTATGTCAGTATTTTCATCAAAAAAGTCTACAAATACTGGTACTTGTTTTCCTTTATATTCTCTTTGACATCTGCCAATGACTTGTTCTACCAATCGCAATGATCTTGTAGGTGTTGCCAAAATTACAGTCGATAAGATAGGACAGTCAAAACCTTGTTCAACTATTTTTCCGCCAAATAAGACCTGAATTTCACCATTAACAAGTTTATTTTTGATGTTGTTTTGTTCAGTAATGGAAACTTTCTTACCATATCTTTCATTTGCTAAAATGTCACTTTTAACATTTGGAACTTGTGACACCAACATATCATTCAAAATTTCCATATGTTTGACACGACTAGAATAACAAACAATAATTCTGTCTTGCTCTAAAAATGTCTTGATTTCATCTATAATAAGCTGATTACGATCAAAATCTTCAGATAAATGTTCCAATAGTTTATTATATTGTTGTGTCTTTTTGTCAAACTGAAAATTGAATTTTGTTTTAACAATTTTAATACGTAGATTTGATTCACCAATATCATCTACCTCAACGATTTGTCCAATAAATAACTTCAATACAATAGTTAACCCATCATCTCTATTCGGTGTTGCTGTCAAACCTGTTATTTTTCTAGCTTTGAAAAATGTCACAAGGTCTCTGTACTGGCCAGCGCCGATTTCATGACATTCATCGACAATTACATGTCCATAAATTTCACCTAGTCGTCGTTTTTCATCTCTTGAGAATGCTACTAATGATTGTTCAGTAGCTATTGTTATTTTACCTTCAATCTTACTATCCTGATTTATGATACCAATATCCTTTTCATCAAACACTAAATACTGCTTAATTGCATCGACCCACTGTGTTAAAATTACATTTGTCCTAACTATGATCAATGTTCTAAGTTTAATTTGAGCTACAGCCATTAATGCAATGACAGTTTTACCCATACCGCATCTAAATTTCAAAATGACATTTCCATCAACTATTTTTTGTATTGCATCAACTTGATAAAAAAGTGGTTGTTTCCCTTCTTTAAGTCCAACTTCAATAGTCTCAAAGATGGGTCTTTTATCCACAAGATTTAATTTAATCCCGCACTGTTCAAACTTATTAAGTAAATATGTTTGTTTTATTGATCGAGGCAAACCGATGTAATCTTCGTCCATCAAATACATGTATATGAATTCAGGAATAGAATAAGAAACAAAACCTTTACCATATTTCACAGCTGATTCAAAATCAGGATTTTTCAAGGTAAGATCTGCTCTTAATCGATTCAATAAATTTTGAGGAATGTCTTTTAATGCAATTAAGATATTGTGGGAAAGATAGCCAGTGACAGTTTTATTTTCAGTAGCGGTTAATTTTAGTTCTTTTGCAGCGAATAGTGGTTTTTTGATTTCATTCCGTGTGTCACGGAAAGTCCAAAATTCATACGGTTTCTTTTGTTCTTTCTTAAATAAATCATTAGGCAGGTTCATTTATGTCATCATCTTCTTTGATAAATTTCTTTTCTTCAACTGGTATTTCAGTTGTTTTTTGACCGTCTAAATAGTAAAATGTTTGAGTTAAGTTACTCCATGATGTCCAATTACTATCTTCCTGTTTATTTTCTTTGATAAAGTTTGTGATGTAATTCACTGAAGCACTATTTGAATCAATACAAGAAATCACTGCTGCTTCAGCAAACATTGGTTTAATCATACTTTTTTCACCATGATGTGAAAGAATGATGTGCAACAGTTTGTTTACATTATTTGTACCAATTTCGGTGCAACCTATTCTACTTTTTGCTAAGAGGTCTGACATATAGCGGAAGCCGATTGCTGTATGTCCAAACAATCTGCCTTCATCAGACATCTCAATGATAGTATCCCAACTGTATGATTCAAGTTTTCCAATATCATGAATCAATGCACCTATTTTCAAAAGTTGTCGATCAAGTTCAGGATACAAACTACAGATTCTTTCTGCCTGAATAACCATTTCATAACAATGTTCAATCAAGCCGCCCAAATAATTATGATGTACATTTCCTACTCCACCTGGGCACCATTTAAATCTTGAATCAGCAAAAATCTTTTCCCAAATGAATTTGTATTTGTCGACACTAACAAACTCATTGTAAAGTGCTTTATGATAAGACATTATCTTTAACGGCCCAAGTGTCGGTAACAAAACGTTAATGTCAAAAGTCTCAGCTTTTGCGATCTTCTCAATTACAATTTGAGGTTGATTCCTATATATAGAAACTTTACCAGAAATCTCAACAACAGTTTTGTTCCTTAACCACTGTTTTGTCTTTTTGGCATTGCTCCACATGATTGCAGGCGCTGAGCCTGTCTTGTCAGCAAGATTGCATGACAAAAAATGATCGTCTTTCTTTTCAAATGCTTTTAATAAGCAGTTTGACGCAGCAAAAACGCCTGAAATAGATGTATTAGCAGTCAAATTTTTGATTTCTTCTATTAGCATCTTTCCTCTTTTTCATAACGACCGAAAGCACCAGTTTCAGGTCTAGTTAAAACACGATAAACAGCAAAGGCCATAACAAATATTGCTATAATGATAACAGTTGATTGATTCATATTAATCTACCATTGTCCAAAAGTCGTCTTCAGATATCGTCTTAATTCCGAACTTCTCTGCTTTTGCAATTTTGTTACCAGATGCTCGACAAACAATCAAATAATCCAAACCTTTTCCAACTCTTTCGACTCGACCACCATGAGTAAGTACAACATCATAGAATTCTTCACGCTTGTAGTTTTGTCCTGTCTTAGGATTTATCTTTGACATCGGACCAGTTATTTGGAATGATTTATTCGCTAACTTATTTGATACAATTTCCATTTTCTCTGGCTTCTTAATCACAACTCCAAGATCTTTCAATTTCTTAATCAATACTTTTCTATTATGTAATCCTGTCAAAATGTCCTTTGCTCTATTTTCTCCAATATTATCAATTTTTGATAGGTCAGCTTCAGTAACATCATTCAACAATTGATCCAAAGTGTATTCATCAGCCAACAACTCTGCCAAAGTTTCACCAAGAGTTGGTATTGCTAATGCTGTCAAGAATGTGATTAGATCAATTTCTTTGCATCTTTCCAATCCATTGACAATTTTAGTAGCTGATTTTTCACCAGATCGATCCAAAGATGCAATTTTTTCAATAGTCAATTTATAGAAATCCGCCGGATCATGAATGATACCTTTTTCATTAAGCTGTTCGATAAGACTTTCACCGATATCTTCAAGATCCATTCTCTTTTTCATCACGTCAATCCAGTGTCTTAGCTTTCTAAATTCCTGACCTCCACAATCTGGATTAACGCATTTAAGATAAGCACCTTCTTTTTGAAGTTTTGACTTACAAACCGGACATTCAGTCGGAGCTTTTGCGGGCTTACCCACAGATTTTATAACTCCTGTAATCTTTGGGATTATTTCTCCCGACTTGATAACGATAACCGTATCACCTATACCAACACCAAGTCGTTCAATTTCATCATAATTGTGAAGTGATGCAGCTTTTACCATTGCACCATCTATGTTAATCGGTTCCAAAACTGCATTTGGTGTGATGACTCCTGTTCGTCCAACTTCAGGTATGATGTCTTTCAAAACTGTAGCAACTCCTCTTGGATCAAACTTAAATGCAATTTGACCCTTAGGATCATTATTTGAATACAAACCGGCAGTTTTCTGTGTTTGAATACTGTTGACTTTAACAACTAAACCGTCTATATTATATGGAAGAGTATCTCTTGTTTTTTCCATGTATTGTTTTCTAAGATCAAGTACACCCAAAGATGTCAATAATTTATAGTTTGCAGTAACAAGCTTGAGTGTATGATTCAAGTAATCCATTTTTTCAGTTTCAAAACTAAATGACACATCCGGAGAAATGATATCATAAACAACAACCATAAGATACTCTGAGAACTTGCCATCAAATCTCTTCGAAATTCCATTTGCTGCGTTTCTTGGATTTGCAAACAGTTTATCTGATAACTGATTCACTCTCTCAAAATCAGTTTTAAGCATTATAACTTCGCCACGAATTGATGCATCGATTTTCTCAGGTAATGACTGTTTAACGAATTTCATTTTTTGTACATTTACAAAAATGTCGTCACCTACTCTACCGTCACCACGTGTGATGCCTTGAACAAGTTCGCCTTCTTCATAGACTAATTCAATTGCTACACCATCAAACTTATCTTCAACAACATAGTTTTTACCGTTTGAACCAAATATAGAAGTAAATTTTTGCTGAAATTCAGTTTCATTCATTGCATTGGCTAATGAGTTCATCAACATTGGGTGCGGAACTTTTTGCCAACCAGAGTCTTTGTCCGGTGGAGCACCAGTTTGTTTCAAAACTTCATTATCAGGATTGATTTGTCGTAGTCTTTCAATTAGCGCATCGAAAGCTTGATCTGAAATACGAGGGTCTTTATTGTAATACAAATATCTATGCAATTTAAGTTGTTGTTCAAGTCGCTTTTCTTCAATTTTCAATGACTTTCTTTTTTGTTGGCTCAATGCCATGACCTACCCCTTTTTTGAATAGTCTTTTTTGGTAACTTTAACAGTACGAGTTTCAACTTCTACTTTTATTGTGTTACCACTAGAAATTTCAATGTCCATGCCTGACCAATCACCGCCAGTAGGTACCTCAAAATAAACTCGAACACGAGCATCTTTACATTGTTCATCTGTTATCTTTTTTGTCATCTTTAAGTAATCAATGATGTCGTCTTAATCCAACTCGACTTTTCTCGTTTCCTTAACTTCATTTGTAATATTCATATTCATCCTTTTTCTCTAATCACACGTTTAATCCATGTTCTAACATTAATTTAATCACTTTAAATGTCGTAGATATAGATTTAAAACTGTAGATTATTGATGAATCTACGCTATTTAAAAAGCATAGATTTACAATGAAGATTTACTCTCAATCATCGTTTTCAACAAAGAATTTGTATTATATTCACAGTCTACCCAATTGCACCATTTACAACTTTTTTCATCTCTATGCTTTTCAAAGTTATCCGATTCAATAGCATCAAACATTAGTTCAACATCATTCTTAATTAAGTAATAGTCATCATCTGTTACATAGACGTCAACTATTCTATTTTCCTTTTTAGAAGGATGCACAAACCTCACACATTTTTCAATCCGATTAAATTTCTTATATGTGGCCCAACTATAAATGATAGCTTGTTTTTTATATTTCTCAATGTCATGTTTACCGGATTTCCAATCAAGTACATACAGTGTTGAATGTACTTCTATCAATAAATCCATGAAACCTTTCATGTTTATACTAAAACGACTATTATTATATGGCATAAGAAATGGTTCTTCAATCCCAACGGCTTCATGTAACCAATTATTCTCTTTTGCCATTGTTACCCAATTCTTAATCATCGTAAAACCAGTGGCCTTGGCAAATTTCAAATATTGCATTCCTTGAGCATTTTGTGCCTTCACTTCAATATTAAAAAACCGTTCCCAATTTTGGAACAAGTCATAAGTCCTAAATTTCTTTTCTTGATAAAATGACTCAAGCAATTTATGAAGTGCTTGTCCAACAACTAAAGCAACACTGGGGAATCTATGCGGCTCACGCTTAAGAATCTTATCCTGTTTAAATGCCCACGGACATGTATTAAAAGAATTTATAGTTGATGCTGATAAATTGAAATCAAGTGTTTTCACGGTGTTGTTACGATCTCAATAATCATTTTTGTCGCTTTATCATGTTTAACTGTTCTTTCAATAACATGTTTATTGTGCGGTTTCTTAACACTCTCTTTGATGTTCTTAATGTCAGCTTCGGACTTGTTAAGTCTCTTTGATTGTTCCATTATGTAATTGTCAATCTCATCATCAGTTGCAGTAATATTCTTTTCATTACAAATGTGGTCTAGTAGAATTCTTGTCTTTAGCAATTTTTCAGTCATGGGTCTATGTTGACCATAATAAATTTCTTTTCCGTTTGGTCTCATTTTCAAATATTCTTCTTCAGTTTTGTCAATCCTATAAAGTAATTGATTCCATTCTTGATCTATTTCTGTCACAATCATTATGTCAGGGATGGGATCAATTTCAGCTTTTTCGGTACAAATTGATAACACTCTAGCTCTAAAATTTTCTTCATCTGTCACTGTCTTGTCTTCAATCAATTTTGTCTTAATATCTTGTTTAAATGTTTCAACATCCTTCTTTTCATCAGTTGCCAATTCTTCAACTGATTTAGTTACCTTCTGTTCAATTTTCTTAAGTGTTACTTCAAACTCAACATCTTTATTTCTTAGTTTTTCCATTGAATAATCAGCAGGAAATTTAACAATGATTTTTGTAGTAACACCAATTTTCAGTTTCAAAATTTGTTCTTCAAATCCTTCAACAAATTTTGTTTCACCTACAACATACCGATAATTTTTAGATGTTCCGCCTTCAAATTCTTTACCATCACATCTGCCTATAAAATCTAATGTAATAGCATCACCATCTTTAATCTCATAATTTTCATCAATGATATTTATGTATTTAGCACTAGCGCTTTGCAATGCTCTAAGTTGATCTGTAACATCTTCATCAGTTACTTCAGTCTTTTTCTTTTCAATTTTTAATCCTGTCATATCAAATTTAGCTGTAGGATACAAATACAGTTTAGCTTCTAAAGTCAATGGCTGTTTTTCTTCAAAGATACCAACCACTGAAAATTCAGTAACTTCAACGACATTCAGATTTTGCTGTTGAACTGCTTGTGTATATAATTCGTCAAAAATTTCTCTATACATATTCATTCGACCAAGTGCTTTTTCAACTACATTTCGTGGAGCATTACCTTTTCTAAATCCTTTTACTTCATATGATTGCTTATTTCGATTAAAACATTCCTCAACAAGCTTGTCAACAACCTCTGCATCAGCTGTGAATGTCATTTGATGTGGTACAGCTAGTTTCTTTAATTGAACTCTCATCATCAGTCTCCTTCGCAGATTGCGTTAAATTTTGCTAATTTGTCATCAATTTTAGGGTTCTTTTTCTGATTCTCTTCTAATTTTCTGTAATACTCATGCTTCGTTTTCTCAACTGCAGGCGTCTGAATAGGTCTATCTTTAATCATATCTTGTCGACTAGCAATTTCATGTACTTCAGGTATGTCAATCATTCGTTTTCTTTTCGGCATCTGTCTGTCCATTTTGATTGAGGACTTGAGTTGCAATAAATGTGATGTTGTTATTAATAAAATCAGCTATCTTGTCAACATCTATTGAATTTTCATCTTCATGACCTTCATTTATTAAATAAGACACAATACATGCAACCGAAATGTCACATACTAATTGTGTATCAAATAACTGATTTACTCGTTTCTCTTCAGCCATTTCAGACTCCTCAATCATCCTTTTCATCTTTCTTCACAACACCAGTTATTGCAGCGATAATTTCGTCGTGACTATTATATTCTTCATCATACTCAATTTTCATAATATCAAATCTTCTTTTCAAAAATACTGTAGGTCCTTTACCATCTCTATACTTAATAATTGACATTTTTAACCATTGTTGCTCATCTGATATTATTCCAAGCATAATATCTGTATTCTGACCTAATCTATCAGAACTAGCTGAATCCATAGCATCCATATCTTTGCCTGCAAGATGTCTTTTATGACCTTCTCTGTTAATCTGATTTGCCACAATTATTGGAATATTTAGTTTCCTTGCTAATGTTTTAACATCCCAAGACACTGCACCTACATTGTCTTCTTCAGGAATCATTGCTCTCATTAGATAAATGGGATCAATAATCAAAAGATCAATATGCTTTTTTGTCCGCTTCTCAAAATTAATAATTCTGTTTTCAATAAATTTAGCATTACAATTACTCGGTGCATCAACAATTCTAAATACATTTTCATGCTCTGATGCAGTTTTCTTTATTGAATCTTCAATAAAAATCATTTCTTCATTTGATAAAAATTCAGCACTCTTAATTTTAAAGTAGTCTGATCCTGTCATTCTTGAATACAATCGCAATTTTTGTTGTTCATACGGCATTTCAATTGATATGTACATCACATTTGCACCAGATAACCATGCTGAATAACCAAAATTCAACAATACAATTGATTTACCTTGTCCTGTTCTACCTATAACGGTAATTAATTCGCCGCCATGCCAGCCATTTGTTGCTAATGTTAGTGGATAAATTCCTGTGTCAATGCCTCTATATTTCTCAGGATTATCTCTTTTATCTCTAATTTGTGCAAGATCAGCTTCAACATCACCAAAAGCATCAACTTCAATTATTCTTTCTTTTGTAGCCTGAGTGTTGATCTCATTAATAACCTTTTCTATTTTTGTAACAATTGCTAGTGAATTAACTTCTTTATTACCTTCCTTAATGGATTTTAAATCTCTAATAGTTTCTTCGGTAAGACTTGAAACTTTTCTAATCTGGTATAAATTCTTAACTTCATCAATTAACGGATCTAATTCTTGCACTTCAAAAGTGTGATTTAAAATCTTTTCTAATAATGCTTTTGCATCGTCGATTGATTCAGTTTTCTTATAAAACTTAATTATTTTTCGTTGAATCAAATCGACTGTTAAAGCTGCTGAATAATTTGCAAAATGATTTGTTATTGAAGAATATAACCAACCTCTAAAATCAGACGAGAAATAATTTGGTGAAATGTTCTCTGAAACTACTCTTTCAATATGTTTTATGGCTTGATCATTTGTCAAGTCATTATAACAGATTAATCCTCTTAATAGTTTGTTCTCAGAGCTTACAGATGCAAATAATTTAGCCATTATGACTGTGTTTTTTCTTTATTTGATTTAAAGTTTCGTGTAACATTGTGTCATGTGCAGCTCGACCCCAAAGTTCTTTTGATGTTATTTCTTGCATTGCCTTTCGTTCATCTTCAGTTGCATTCTTGTAAAATGACCCAACAGTTTTGTTGTTGTGTCTACATTTAAATTGCTTAGAATCACCAAAAAATGTAGCTTTGAAAAACTCACCACTAATCTTCTCAATTATATCTTTCTTTGTAGTACTCACTGATGACCTTTTTTGCCAGTCTTTGGTTTTAGCTGATCAACTAATGATTTTGATTTTTCTTCTCTGATATCATCACCAAATAAATTAATCTCAACCAAATTTGCTTTAAGTAATGTAAGTAATGCATCACTAAATATTTCATTTGCTTCCATTGCATGATTACAAGTAAGTATTGTTGATTTCTTCTGATTACATCTAGTTACAAACAGTTTGTCTAAATACTGTGTTGACTGACTTTTCTGAAGGTAATAGTTTCGACCAACATCATCAACAACTAAAAAATCTACATTACTTATTATGTATTGATACTTGATTTTCAAATTGTAATCTTTCCATCCTGAAGTAACAAATTCAACCAAATCACCCATTGATATAAAGTATGCAGTAAATTTATTTATGATTGCAGTTTTTAATACCACAACTGCTGCAGTTGTCTTTGCTAATCCGTGTGAACCTGTAAGAAATAATCCTAATCCCTTTTCACGTGTGTTTTCCAGATTTTCTATGTATAATTTATAATTTTCAATTGCCTCATCATTAGCAACTTCCATGCTCCACTTATCATAAACATCATCTACTGTATAGTCATAAAAACTAAGTGGTATATTTGCTAACAAGAAATGTCTTTTCAATTCTATAGGTTCTTCCTTAATTATGTGCTTAGAACCATCAAAGTCAGACATTTCATACATTCTGAAGTAATGCTCTAAAAATTTTCTCTTTGTCGCCATGAGTTATCTATATACCTTTTTGAAAAGGAAATTAATTGATTGAAAGCCATGAATAATCTGAACAGATTTTTTCTTGAAGACCTTCATCAGTCAACAACTTTTTTCCTATATTCCAGAATTCAACTAATTTCTTTGTATTATGTTGTAGCAACTTTCGATAAACAATATTGTCATTAACTCGGCCAAGAGCTAATCGCCGTGCAAATTTTAATTCACTGCTTTCTAATTGCTTTGGTTTTTCAGGAGCATCTGCTGTTGTTTTCTTAACTTCAATACCACCAACAATTCGAAAACCCTCTCGAGCAAATTTTCGATTTTTGTTGGGATTCTTTAAATCATCACTTGTACCCTCTACAATTTTCAAAACATATCGATATCCCCTCAATCCTGCAATTGTACCATTACTGTTATACTTGTAACAAGCTTCTTTTATTATTGAATTGTCATATTTGATGATACCAGCAAATATTTTTTTTAGATCCGTCAATCTAAAATGTTTGTCTTTAGTCAGGTTATATTGCCTCAAAAGTTGTATAGTTTTCAACAATTCATTAATTGATTCAGTATCCATGTTGACAAAAGTTTTTTTGATCTCAAGTAAAATTCGATCATCTGCTAAAGTTTCAAATTTTTCATCAACTTCATCTTGTTCATTGTAAACTATGATTTTTAGATTTCGTAATTCACAACTAATGTTGTTGTCTTCACATATTTTCGTTCCATTCAACATGTAGATAATTCGATTTTGTTTCACTTTTTTTCTAACTAATTCATATGAAATTAATTGATTCCAAATACTATCCGCAATTACTGTATTTATACCTATTGTTTTCCTTAATGCTCGATTTGATCGTATTTTGAAATTGTCGGTCGTCGATTTGGCAAGAGAAATCAATTTCATCAGTACTTTAAAACTATCACCACTTAAATTGTCAATGTAATTTTTAATAATACATTCAAAATCAAAATTTTGCATGATTTCTTATTTACCAAAAAAAAGAAAAAATTTCCTCCAGAGATCATTTTCAAAAATGAAGTAGTCTCGTGTTCGTCGTAAACGAACTTTTATTACATGATGCAATACTGAAACAACAGCACAAAAGTGTGTCTCAGCGCTGTCTCTAGAACTCTATTAGTTCTGTTATAGAATATATTTATATAGAGAAAAAATCTTCTTTAGTAAAATA
>ERZ724518.715-NODE-715-length-14698-cov-64.284573_pt1 | contig 14698 bp, 15 predicted proteins | sample MGYA00376051_ERZ724518 | MGnify/ENA primary metagenome ERZ724518 (study PRJEB28724, sample SAMN07190885) | wastewater metagenome | isolation source: influent of sewage treatment plant in Hong Hong | place: Hong Kong | collected 2016-03-17 ... | reverse complement strand
TGGCGCCCTGGCCGGCATGTTTGCCCTCATCATCAAGCTGGCGCCCTGGTTGCTGGTGGTGCTGGTGGTGTGCTGGCTACTCAGCAACAGGCGCAAGCAGTCGAACACCTACCGTTAAGCCCCCCTGATTTCGCATCCTTCCTTGGCCACTGCTTGCAGTGGCCCTTTTTATGGGGGCGACACAGGGTCGGTGTGCGGGGTGGCAAGCCAGGAAAGGCCCCAGCCGTGCCACAGCACCGGCTCGTGTACCAGGCGCTCCTTGAACGCCTTGCTCTGCTGCTTGAGGCGGTACTCGAGGCGCAGCGCCTCGGGTTTGCTGGGGACCTCCTGCTGCCATACCAGGGAGAGGGGCCCCTTGCCGCGCAGGGCTCTGGCCCCCTTGCCGCTCTGGTGCTGACGCAGTCGCCGCTCGGGATCCGTGCTGATCCCCGCATAGAGTGCCCCGGTGCCGGTGCGCACCAGATAGACAAACCAGCGGGAGGGAGTGGTGGTGGCGAGGGTCATGAGGTGCGCCACCTGGCCCGCTGGCGCCCAAGCCGGTGCAGGGGCAGCAGGCTCACCAGCAGGCCGGCCCAGACGAAGGCAAAGCCCACGGATTTCACCGGATCCGGGATCTCGCCAAACCAGAAGAGGGCGAGCAGGAAGGCGAGGCTCGGCTCTATGTATTGCAGCAGCCCCACCGTGCTCATGGGCGTGCGCGCCACCGCATAGCAGAACAGCCCCACCGGCAGCAGGGTGGCGGGGGCACTGCCCATCAGCAGCAGGCGCTCGGTCCAGTCACCAGCCATAAACTGGCTGGTGCCCTGCAAGGTCAGCCAGCCGATGATCAGCAGGGCGACGGGCAACTGCACCAGGGACTCCAGATAGAGGCTGGTACCGGCGTCCAGTCTCACCTTCTTCTTGATGAGGCCGTAGAGGGCGAAGTTGGCCCCCATCACGAGGGAGAACCAGGGCAGCTCGCCGTAGGAGAAGAGCATGTAGGCGAGCCCCGCCAGGGCGAGCGTCACCGCCAGGTGTTTTTGCGGGGTGAGCTTCTCTTTGAGGAAGAGCACCGCAAAGGCGATGTTGAACAGCGGGGTCATGAAGAAGGCGAGGCTGGTGGCCAGCACCTGGCCCGTGGTCAGGCACCAGGTGAACATGCACCAGCTGATGGACATCACGGGGCCCGCCAGCAGCACAAGGCCGAGCTGCCGGGGATCGCCGCGCAGGGCCCCCCAGGGTACCCGATGGCCGAGGAGCAGAAGCAGGCCTCCCAGCAGCACCACGGACCAGAGCACCCGGTGGGAGAGCAGTTCCCACATGTTGATCTCGGGCATGAACTGGTAATAGAGGGGCAGCATGCCCCACAGCACGAATGAGAGGGCCGCGCTGCCGGTGCCCATCCAGTTCTTCATCTCTCTCCGTTTATTAAACTAAACAATGGCGGCTGCATGATAAGTATCCGCCGCTCCTTTCACAAGCGGGAGCGGGGAGAAAACTCTGGTACTATCGGGCCCATGAACCGACTCGATCCCCTGTTTGAACAGATCCGGGCCTGCCGCCTGTGCGAGGCCCACCTGCCGCTCGGCCCAAGGCCGGTGATCCGCGGCAACGAGCGCGCCCGTTTGCTCATCATCGGCCAGGCCCCCGGCACCCGGGTACACGCCAGCGGCATCCCCTGGGACGATCCCTCCGGCGATCGACTGCGCTTGTGGCTCGGGGTGGACAAGGCCACCTTTTACGATGAATCCCGCATCGCCATCATGCCCATGGGGCTCTGTTACCCCGGCAGGGGCAAGTCGGGGGATCTGCCGCCGCGCCCGGAATGTGCCCCCACCTGGCACGACAAGGTTCTGATGCTGCTGCCCAACATCGAGCTGACCCTGCTCATCGGCCAGTATGCGCAGGCTTACTACCTGAGGGCGGCGGCGAAAGGATCGCTCACCGAGACGGTGCGACACTGGGCGGACTATGGCCCGGCCTGGTTGCCGCTTCCGCACCCGTCCCCGCGCAACACCCTCTGGCTCAGGAAGAACCCCTGGTTCGAGCAGGGGGTGATCCCCCATCTGCAGCAGCGGGTCGCCCCCCTGCTTGACCCGGCAGGCTAGAGCGCCGGCTCGGCCTGGGGTTTGGGCTTGCTGCGGGCCATGGCGACCAGCGGCAGTATGATGCACAGGCACCCCAGCAGCAGCGGCAGCCCCGGCTGTTCGTCAAACAGCCAGACCCCGATGGCGACCGCCATCAGCAGCCCGGTGTACTCCGCCGAGGCGATCTTGCTTGCCTCCGCCTTGCGATAGGCCATCACGCACAGCCCCGCGTAGACCATGATGAGCGCCGAGGAGCCGAAGGCGGGCCACCACATCTGCCATTGCCACTCGCCCCCTTCCCACCAGGCCAGCGCCAGGATGAAGGGCATGCTCAGCACATTGGTGAAAAACAGGGTCTGGGCGATGGGCTGCTGGAGCGGGATGCGCTTGATCAGCAGGTTGTTGACCGCCAGGGAGAGCGCCACCCCGAGCGCCGCCAGGGCGGCCCAGTTTACCTCGGTCGGGCGCAGCACGATGAGCACTCCGACGAAGCCGAGCAGCGCCGTCAGCACCTTCTGGCGCGAGAGTGCCTCCCCCGCCAGCCAGACCGCGAGCGGCACCATCAGCAGCGGGGCGGCATAGAAGAGGGCGTTGGCGGTGGCGAGCGGCAGCCGGGTGAGGGCGACCACCATCAGGCAGACACCGACGGCCCAGATATGGGCCCGCAGCAGGTGCCACTTGAGGGCTACCGGCGGGTTGCGCCGCCAGGACCAGAGCAGCCAGGGGGCGAGCAGCAGGGCCGCGGAGAGCTGGCGGAAAAAGACAAATTGGAAGATGGGCTGGTCCGGCTCCAGCACCTTGACCAGGGCATCGGAGAAGACCGCCACCATGTTGCCGAGCACCAGATAGAGGATGCCTATTCCGACTGCATTCATACCACCTCCAGATTCAGATGAGGGGAGGGTAGCCCGCGGCCTGTTATCCAGTAAAATGATAAAAAATCATCACGCATGAGAAATTTGGATAATGAAGCTGCCCCCCCTGCGCGCCGTTCAATATTTCGAGGTGGTTGCCCGCCTGCTGAGTTTTTCCCGCGCCGCCCTGGAGCTCAATGTCAGCCAGAGTGCGGTCAGTCACCAGATCCGTCTGCTGGAGGATTTTCTGGGGGAGCGGCTGCTGCTGCGCCAGGGGCGGCTGCTCTCCCTGACGCCCCAGGGGGAGATCTATTTCGAGGGGATCGCCGCCGGGCTGGTCCAGATTGCCCAGAGCAGCGAGCAGTTGCGCGGCGGCGGCGAGATGCGGGTGCGGCTCGCGGTCTACAGCTCCTTTGCGGTGAAGTGGCTGATCCCGCGCCTGGCCGGGCTGCGCCAGCTCTATCCCGAGCTGGATCTCAGCCTGGAGATGGTGGCGGAAGACCCCGAGCTCTCCGACAGGGTGGCGGACGGTTTCATCACCGTCTCCCCCGAAGGGCCGGGCTACATGCACGATCTGCTCTATCGGGAGCGGCTGATGCCGGTGTGCAGTCGCCGGATGTGGCAGCAGGTGGAAGGGGAGTGGCCCGCCACCCTGTGGCAGTTGCCGCTGCTCTCCATCCAGGCTATCTACCGCGAGAAGGGGGAAGATTGGCGGCGCTGGGCCGAAATGGGGGGGCTGACTATTCCCCCCGAGGCGAGGGTGCACCATTTCAGCCATATCCTGCTCGCGCTGGAGGCGGCGAACTGGGACCAGGGAATGGCGCTCATCAATGACTACATGTTGCAGCCGGAAGATCCGCGTCTGGTGCGGCTGCCCCTGCACGCCCTCGAGACCGGCGACAACTTCTATTTCGTCTTCAAGCGCTCGCGCGCCCATGAACCCGCCATCAGCCGGTTGCGTCAGTGGCTGTGGCAGGAGTCGCAGGCGAGCCTGAGACCCGGGGAAAACGAGCCTCTCAGGCGCGTCTGAACGGGCTGGGCGCCCTAATGCAGAATGGACGGCACAGCCCACGACGAAGGTGTCTGATTCGGGAGGCCTGATGGCACTGGCGAGACCAGGGCCATCAGGAGCGGGTCAGGTGCGCTTGAACTGGCTCAGTACAAAGAGGGTGGTGGCGCAGACTACGACCGAGGGACCGGCCGGGGTGTCCTGATACCAGGAGAGGGCAAGGCCCCCCAGCACGGCGAGACAGCCGGTCAGGGCGGCAAAGCCGGCCATCTGCTCCGGGGTCTGGCTGAAGCGGCGGGCGGTGGCGGCGGGAATGATCAGCAAGGAGGTGATGATGAGCGCCCCGACGAACTTCATGGCCACGGCGATGACCAGGCCTATCAGCAACATCAGCACGCAGCGCAGCACATCCACCCGTACCCCTTCCACCCGGGCCAGCTCTTCCGAGATGGTCATGGAGAGCAGGGGATCCCAGAGCCGCCACAGGGTGAGCAGCACCAGGGCGCCGCCGCCGTAGATCCAGAGCAGGTCCATGGGCTGCACCGAGAGCAGGTCGCCAAACAGGTAGGCCATCAGGTCCACCCGCACGTTGTCCATGAAGCTCAGGGTGACCAGACCCAGCGACAGGGCGCTGTGGGCCAGAATGCCGAGCAGGGTGTCGGTGGCGACCTGCTGGTTGCGGCTCATGATGACCAGCAGCATTGCCATGGCGAGGCAGCAGACCACGACCGCCAGGGTGAGGTCCACCTGCAGCAGGATGCCGAGGGCGATGCCGAAGAGGCAGGCATGGGAGAGGGTGTCGCCAAAATAGGCCATCTTGCGCCACACCACGAAGCTGCCCAGGGGCCCGGCCAGCAGGGCGATGCCGAGTCCGGCCGCGAGGGCGTATAACAGAAAGCTGTCCACGTGAAGATCCTAGTTGTTGCGAGAGGGCAGGCGGATGACGGGAGCCTGCGGTTCATGATGATGGTGTTCGCCATCGCAGTGGTGATGGTGGGTATAGACCGCCAGCACCTCCCGCTCCGGTCGCCCGAACAGGCGGGCAAATTCCGGGTGGCGGGCCACGCTCTGCGGCTCGCCGTGGCAGCAGACGTGGCGATTGAGGCAGATCACCTCGTGAGTGCTGGCCATCACCAGGTGCAGATCGTGGGAGACCATCAGCACGGCGCAGTGGAACTCGGCGGCCAGCTGGCTGATGAGGGCATAGAGCTCGATCTGGCCCGTGATATCTACCCCTTGCACCGGTTCGTCCAGCACCAGCAGCTCGGGTTTGACCAGCAGGGCGCGGGCCAGCAGCACCCGCTGCATCTCGCCACCGGAGAGCTTTTGCATCCGGTTGTCCAGCAGATCCTGGGCACCGACCCGATTGAGCGCCTCCTCGATGGAGAGGCGGCTGTTCTTGCCAAGTTGCAGGAAGCGGCGCACCGTCAGGGGGAGGGTGGGGTCCAGATAGAGGCGCTGGGGTACATAGCCGACCCGCAGATCGCGGCGGCGAACGATGTCCCCCGAATCTGGGCTGAGCAAGCCCAGCACCAGCTTGCTCAGGGTGCTCTTGCCCGCCCCGTTGGGGCCGACCAGGGTGGTGATTTTGCCTTTGTTCAGGGTAAAGGAGACCTTGTCGAGCACGAGTCGTCCGTCAAATGAGAGACAGACCTCTTTCAGCTCCACCAGTTGGGTCATGACAGCTCCGGGGTTTACAGCCTGTGAGAGTTATAATATAACAGCGACGTTGGTTTGTTATATTATCACACACACACACCCTGACGAGACCTCTATGCGAATTCTTGCTCTGATCACTGCCCTGATGGCGGTGAGTCTGCCTGTCCGTGCCCTCGAGGTGCTGACCACCATCAAACCCCTGGGCTTCATCGCGGCGGCGATCACCGATGGTGTGAGCGAGCCCGGGGTGCTGCTGCCCACCGGTGCGTCGCCCCACGATTTTTCCCTGCGCCCTTCCGACATGCGCAATATCAAGGAGGCCGATCTGGTGGTGTGGGTCGGTCCCGAGCTGGAAGGCTTCATGGCCAAACCCCTGGCCCAGCATCCTCATGTATTGACCCTGACCCAGGTTCCCGGCATGCCGCTGTACAACTATGCGACCCAGGGGGAACATGACGATCATCACCATGATGACAAGGATCATGACCATGCCGCCCACGACCACGGCTCGCACGACGAGGGCCATGAAGGGCACTACCACGAAGGGGTGGATCCCCACATCTGGCTGGGTCCAACCCAGGCCAAGGTGATTGCCAAGGCGATCGCGACCGAACTGGGCAAGCTGGATCCTGCCAACCAGGCGCGCTATGCCGCCAATCTCGCGGCCTTCGAGGGCAAGGTTGACGCCCTGGACAAGGTGATCGCCGTGCAGATGAAGGCGGTGGATCAGAAGGGCTACTTCGTGTTCCACGAAGCCTATGGATACTGGGAGCGTCACTACGGCATGAGCTCCAAGGGACACTTCACCGTGAGCCCGGAGCGTCGCCCGGGAGCCAAGACGCTGATTGACATCCGCAAGGCGCTGGAAGAGAAAAAGGCGAGCTGCATCTACGCCGAGCCGCAGTTCTCCCCGGCGGTGATCGAGTCGGTTGCCCGCAATACCGGGGCCAAGGTGCTGCTGCTGGACGAAGTCGGCGAGCGGGTGCCGCTCGGTCCGGACGGTTATCCGCAATTCATGCAGCAGTTGGCGGATGCCTTCGCCCAGTGCCGCTAGGCCTTGCCCGACATTGACGATAGAGGCGGCGCGGCCAACTATACTGACCTCCAGCATCTGATATGGAGTGTCAGTCATGAAATGGTTGCTCATCTCTGCCTGCACGCTGACCCTGCTGGGATCCGGCATACAGGCATCCGGTCTTTCCGAACACATCGCCAGCCCGGAACTCAGGGCAAAAATGCAGGCGGTCTATGGCGCCAGAGCGATCCAGCGGTCCGAGGCCTTCTCTCGTCTGCTGACGCCAAGGGCCGGAACGACGGACCAGCAGAAGCTGGAGCTGGTGAACAACTACTTCAACAACCTGACCTACAGCGAGGATCCCAGACTGTGGGGGGATGATGATTATTGGGCCAATCCGCTGGAGTTCATCGGGGCGAGAGGGGGGGATTGCGAGGACTACAGCATCGCCAAGTACTACACCCTGATGGAGCTGGGGGTCGACGAGAAGAAGCTGCGGCTGGCCTATGTGAAGGCAATTCGTTACAACCAGTTCCACATGGTGACGTTGTACTTCCCGACCATCAAGTCAGATCCCCTGGTGCTGGACAACATCAATGGCCGCATCCTGCCGGGGAGCAAGCGCAATGATCTGCAGCCGGTTTACAGTTTCGATGCCAAAAGCATCTGGATCATGAAATCCCGCCGCGAGGGAACCCTGGCGGGGAGTGCCGATCGCCTGGCCCAGTGGACCTCGATGCAGAGCCGGTTCTCCAGCGAGCATCTGCGCTCCCCCCGTCGCCAGCTATAACTTGCCCGCCGCCTTCAACTCCTCGAAATATTTTCCCGCGCCCGGATGCTGTTCGACACTCAGCACCGGGCCTATTTTGTTGCGCGCCTTGTGAAACAGGTTCGCATAGCCATAGGTCTGTTCGTTGAAACTGGTTTGCTGGCTCAGCATGGCCCGGGTCAGCCGATAGACCTCGTCATCGGGAGTGGCGGCATTGGTCACCAGGGTGGCGGCGATGGCGAAGGTGGGGGTTGCCTTGAGGTTGCCCGGGTAGATGCGTGCCGGCACCTGGCTGCGCTGGTAATACCTGACCCCTTTGAGCAGCTGGTCCCTTACGGGCCCCTCGATCGCCAGGAAGCGCACGGCGCAGCGCTTGGCGGTGTCCAGCACGATGCGGTTGGGATGACCCATGACAAGGCCATAGGCATCGATCTGTTTATTGCACAACGCTTCGGAGAGATTGGCGACGCTCTTCAAATCGAGATCCTGCTCCTTTGCGCCCAGAACATTGAACAGGGCCAATGCCGTTTGACGAGTCCCTGAACTCTTCAGGCCCATGTCGATGGGGGCCAGCTTGAGCTGCTCCAGGGTGGTGATATCCCCATCGGCTCGCACCACTATGGTGAAAGGTTCGGCGTGGGTGGCAAAGAGCGCCCTCAGCTCGGGTTGTGGCTGGGCAGCGAAAGGCCCGGTGCCCTGGCTGGCCTGATAGAGCCAGTCGGACTGGACGAGCGCATAGGGTACCTCTCCCGTTTTCAGCTGGCGGAGATTTTCGATGGACCCGGAGCTGGCCTGTAGTTTGCAGGGCATCGTGGGGTCACTTTTTTTGGCCAGTCTGCAGAACTCCTTGATGACCTGGTAATAGATGCCTTGCTCCCCCCCTGTGCCTATGGTCATGGTGGTCGCGTGCAGGGTCGGTTGCCACAGCAGGGCGAGCAGCAGCAGCGGGATCCTCATGATGCATTCTCCTGAGTGGCATAACCATCGATGCCCCAACTGCGCAGCATGTCCACATCGCTTACGTCGCCGGCTTCCGCCAGCAAGGTGTAGCCGGAAGCATGGAGGCATTGGGAGAGCAGGTTCCAATAAAGGGGGGACTGGGTGAGCTGGCAACTGATGAAGACGGGTCTGATGGGGTCGAGCCTGGCCAGATTGTCGTTGTTCATCGGGATGTTGCTGAATGCCAGCTCAATCCCCTGGGACTGGAGTGCGGTCAGTCGTTCCTCGGCCAGGGGGGGGAAGATCGCCAGATCCCAGCGCCAGTCCAGCGTCTTGCCACGAGCGCTGGTCAGCACGGGGGCAAACTGCGCCCAGTCTGGGTGGCCGAGCAGGCTGAGAGGCAGCTGGAGCCCTTCCGCCTTCTGGGTCAGCCAGTTGTTGAGCAGCCCCCGAATTTCATCCGGCGAACTGTCCGTGGTGGGGGGGGGCTTGGGTAGCAGGCGGCTGTAGAGCCTGATACTCCCCTGAGTGGAGAAGAAATGCTGCTGATAGGTGTTGCCATCGGTGTCGACCAGCCCAACGAGCTTCTGGTGGGTCGGGAGAGCGTCGTGCTTGCCAAGCTGGGTGATCTTGAGCCGCTGTTGCAGCAGGTCCCGCTTGCGTTCAGAGACCAGCTGGTTGATGGAGACAACGACTTCCTGCAATTCGCGAAGCCACGGGGTTGGCAGGTTGCCGCTGAACTGGCGTTTGCGGATCCGGGCCAGTTGCAGACTGATCTGTTCGAGGGGGCGCAGCAGGCGGCGGCACACCCAGGTGATCACCAGGCTGAACACCAGCAGGCCGGCGAGCAGCGCAAGTCCGGTACGACTGATGGCGTTCCACAGATGCTGGTAGGCGTAACCCTTGTGTCCCTCGAGCGTGAGGGTACCGAGAATGCGCCAGCCGTCGGTCAACTCCTGCTCAATCTTGACCGGTGGCATGTCGATAACTGAGGGGAGCCAGCCTGGAACATTTTGCTGTGCGGTGTGGAACACCTTCTGGAACAGCACCTGGCCATCCGGATCCAGCAGAACGACGGAGTTGACGAAGCCTCCGTCGAACATGGCGTTCACTATGGTCTCGGCAAGGACCTTGTCATCGTTGAGCAGAGTGCCCTGCAGCACCAGCCCCAGTGCGGTGATGGCGGTTTCAAGGTTGGCCGACATCTGGTCGAGAATAGACTGTCGTACCGTCGTGATCTCCAGCACGAGCAGCAGCGCGGCGCCGATGGTGAAGAGGATTAGGATGATTACATTTAACAATTTTGCCAATGACATACCCACTCCATGGAGATGTTTTTGCAACATTTTCTGGGCCGGAGAGCACCACAACCGGACTTGGTTCTTAAAAATAGAAAAAAATGGCTGAAAATGACGATCATTTCTGCCCATGCTGGAAGGTTATGCATAAAATGTGAGTTTCGTGCATGGAGCTATGAACTTTTTGTAAGTATTTAGGTCTAAAAGCCAGATATTCGGTTTTCATAATAAAAACTCATAAAAACAGACCCACAACCACCACCCTTAGATCTAATAACAGGATAGCGGATGAAACGTCTCCGTCCCTTGGTAGCGCAGGCTGCCAACTGGGAACCCCCGGTTCCCCGCAAACATTTTTATGCCATGCTATTGCTCACGGCCATGACGCTGTCAGCGGTAGCCGTATTGCCAGCTCCCGGTGACATCCTGGAGCGGCCACTGCGTCTGGAGTTGCCGATCGCCACCACGGGCACCGCAACCAACGAAGACAACACCGACTTCAACGACATTCCGGATCACGAGCTGGTCGAGTCAGCCGCTCCCGAAGACGACATCCCGGCGGATGCCACGCCTCAATGGCAAGATTACCGGGTTCGCAATGGCGAGAACCTGACCACCATCTTCAACAACCTGGGGCTGTCCACCACCACCCTCTACAAGGTGCTGGATGCGGATGCCAAGAACAACCTGGCGCGTCTCAAACCCGGTCAGACCATCGAGTTGCTGATCGATCAGGACAACATTCTGCAGCAGTTGAAGATCCGCCTGAACATCAAGCAGACCCTGGTGCTGGAGCGTACCGACGACACCTATAGCGCCAACATGCTCAATGAAGAGGTAGAGTGGCAGCAGAAGAGCTATGACGGTGTCATCAACGGCAGCTTCTACGTCAGCGCCCGCAATGCCGGTATCCCGGCCAACTACATCCAGAAGATTGCCAACCTGTTCCAGTGGCGCCTCAACTTCGCCAAGGATTTGAAAAAAGGTGACAAGTTCAAGGTGCTGGTCCGTCAGGAGACGGTCGACGGTAAGAGTACGGGCAATACCCAGTTGCTGGGGGTCGAGGTGTTCAGCCAGGGCAAGGCCGTGTCAGCCTGGTTGTCGGAAGATGGCAACTATTATGACGGTCAGGCAAACAGCCTGGAGCGCGGCTTCCGCCGTTATCCGACTCATAGCCGTTACCGGGTCAGCTCCAGTTTCAACCCGAATCGCCGTCATCCCATTACCGGGCAGGTCCGGCCCCATGAGGGGACCGACTTTGCCCTGCCGGTAGGCACGCCCATCATGGCGACCGGTGATGGTGTGGTCCTCAAGGCAACCAGCCACCCGCTGGCAGGCACCTATATTGTGATCAAGCACGGCCGTACCCTGATGACCCGTTATCTGCACCTGAGCAAGCTGCTGGTCAAGCCGGGTCAGAAGGTGAAGATGGGTGACAAGATTGCCCTCTCCGGCAACACGGGCCGCTCCACCGGTGCTCACCTGCACTACGAGGTGCGCATCAACAACCGCCCGGTGGATCCCATGAAGATCAAGCTGCCGATGGCGGAGCCGCTCTCCGGTAAGGACAAGCGTCAGTTCCTCGCCAAGGTGAAGAGCTACCGCAAAGAGATGGAGGCGGGCTGAACGGCTCCCTCCTGACGAAAAAGGCCCCGCAAACTGGCGGGGCCTTTTCATTGCAGAACGGCTTCAATAACCCTTGTCAAAGTCGATCCTGCCGTCCAGCTGCTGACCATCGATGAAGCGGATGTAGTTGCGGATGAAGATCTGGGCCACATCTTCCGGGAAGCTGTAGGCGCTGTTGTGGGGCGTCACGATGAGATTGGGCTGGTGCCAGAGCGGGCTGTCAGCGGGCAGGGGTTCCTGCTCGAACACATCGAGCACCGCCATGGCGGGCTTGCCGGCTTGCAGTGCCGCCAGCAGATCCCCCTCATGGACGGCATTGCCCCTGCCGACGTTGAAGAAGATGGCGCCCGGTTTGCAGTGGCCGAAGCGTTCGGCGGTGAAGAGATGGCGTGTCTCGCGGGTGGCGGGCAGCACGCTGACGATGACATCGGCCTGGGCCAGCATCTTGTTGAGTGCCGGCAATTGGTACACCTGATCGAACCCGGCACGCTCACGGCCACTGTGGCTGATGCCGAGCACCCTCATGCCAAAATGTTTGCCGGTGTGGGCGATATGCTGCCCTATGCTGCCGGTGCCGAGCAGCAGCAGCGTCTTTCCCTTCAAGCCCTGATAGGGATGGCTCTGCCAGACGCCCTGTTGCTGCTGCTCGCGATAGAGTGGCAACTGGCGGGTCAGGCTGAGCAGATGGCCGAACACATACTCGCTCATCAAGGGGCCGAAGATGCCGCGGACATTGGTGAGCAGGTAGTCGCGGCGGCAACTGGCGTCCAGCAGTACGTCGACCCCGGCATAAGTGGACTGGAGCCAGCTGAGCTTGCCGGCCTTGGCCAGCAGCGGCTTGGCCCGGGCAGGCTCGGCCATCAGGATATGAGCGTCACCGATAAGCTGTTCGGCCTCGGCCTGATTGTCGGCCCGAAGAATGTGCAGATGGGGAAGATGGGCCGCCTTGAGCAGGCGTTCATAGTGGCTGTTGTCCTGACTCAACAGCAGCAGGGTACGTTGGCTCATACTCTTGTTCCTTATCGTGTTTATGGCAAGGCGAGAGGGATGCTGTCTCCATCTTACCCCAGTTGATCGGGCAAGATAGTCGAGCAGGGCGCTTTTTCATTTTTAGACGGGGCCCTCGTGGGCTACAATCTGCCCCACATTTTGCAAAGGATCCGACTCCAGTGTTTGGTGACAAGTTTTATAAGCGACTGGCCGAGCTGCAGCCCTGGCAGCAAACCGTCTATACCCTGGCGCTGGCAGAGCGCATGTACCCCAACTATGTGCTCTTTACCCAGGCCTCCGGTTTCGGGGATGCGAGGGCATTCCGTCACGCGCTGGATCAGATGTGGAACTACCTGACGGTCAAGGGATCCCGCGTCAATCTTGGTGCCATTCTGGAAGCGTTTGAAGTCTACATTCCCGATCCCCGCAAGTTTGAATCCTACGGCGCCTATCCGGCACTGGACGCCTGCGTGGCGCTGGGTTGTGCCTACAACTCGGTGATCTGCCGGGTGGGGGAAGAGGCCAACGACGCCAGCCATGCGTCTGTCGGCACGGTCGCCGGCTTCATAGAGATGCTGGAAGAGCGGGATCTCAGCGATGAGGAGCTCTATGAGCACGAGTACATGGAGGCCGAGCTGGAGTTCCAGGTCGAACTGCTCAAACGGGTGGCCCATGAACGGGACAGCGATCGCATCCTTGCCATCCGCGCCTTCGCGGCCCAGGACGGCGTCTCCAACATCGGCATCAGCCTGGAGGCGTAACGCCATCGCGTACTGCCCATAGAAAAAGCTCCCGGTCGGGAGTTTTTTTTATCTCTGAGCGTTCATTTTTTGGTGTGTGAGAAAGCATTTATGCATTTTTTTCAAATGGTTAACTTTTTTTCTCCTGATTCTTAGGGGCCATTCGTTGCTGTTGTAAGCTCGCTTCTATTGGTTGCACTTGACAGAGAATCACCGACGAGAACAACTCCATTACTGAGGTCATCTATGAATGCAACAGAGCTTTGGCTGCTTTCCCCCGAGCAATTCAACGAGTGACGGCGTGAGAACGATTATCCCCGTATCTGGGCGCTGCTGGTGGCGTCGCTGCCCCATTTCGACGACTGGATGGCGGAGCAGAAGATAGAAAAAAGCGTGATCTTCCAGATCGGCATCGCCCGCTTCATCAGCTCCCGCTGCGTGCTGAGCCTTTGTGTCTACATGAGCGACGACAAGGTCCGCCTGTATGAGAGCGCCTCGAGTGCACTGGAATCCCTGCGCAAGAGCGGCCTCATCCGCTCGGAGACCCGTTTCGAGCCTTACAGCATGTGGCTGGCGGGAAAACATGGCAATGACGAGGTGAAACGGGTGCAAAGCCTGCTTTCGGTCTCGGAGAACAACAAGGGGGAGGCCCAGGTGCTGGGCAAGCATCGTTTGCTCAACATCGGCGGTGTTACCCTCAAAAGCCCCATCATCTCCGGCCGGTTGCTCGATTTCACCTGCCTGGACGAGCTCTCGCTGGATGGGGCCGTCAACAACTCCAAGGTTTATCTGTGGCACTGCTCGGCCAAGGGGGTCAGGGTCAATGGCGGGGTGATCGGGCTCGATCTGTTCGACTCCCTGCTGTGGGACCACAGGGCCTGGGCCAAGAAGCGGGAGCTGGCGCTGGAGGACGGGGTCTTTCAGGACTTCACCATAGAGTGCGAGGAGATCCGCTTCCACTCCTCCCGGGCGGTGCTGAAAAACTTCAGCGTCAGCGCCAAGAACTTCGATGCCACCATGGAGCACACCAACCTGGACAAGGTGGAGGTGGTCTACAACGACAATGGGCGGATCGACCACAACGAGGCGAGCAAACTCTATCGCAATGCCAAGCGCCTCTTCTCCAGCGTGGGTGACACCGTCGATGCCGGCGAGTGTTACTACAAGGAGAAGCTGCACGAGATGAAGTCCCTGGCGAGCCCGCGGGAGCTGTTCCGGGAGCGCTGGTTGCGAAGCGGTCCGATGACGAAGTGCTGGCTCTCCCTGTTGTGCTATCTCAAGTGCGCGGGCAAGTTCATCAGCTTCATCACCTGGGGGTTTGGGGAGCGTCCCATCAGAAGCCTGCTGATGTCGATGGGGGTGATCCTGCTGGCGACCCTGACCTATTTCCTGGCGCCGGAGTCTGCAACCCACGGCCATCTGGGGCGCTCTCTCTATTTCAGCATCGTCACCTTCGTGACCCTGGGTTATGGGGACATCTCCCAGACCTCCTCGCCGCTGCAACTGCTGTCGGCCATCGAAGCCTTCTGCGGCATGTTCCTGACAGGTCTCTTCCTCGCGGGTTTTGCCTCGAAAACCAAGCAGTATTGACGGGAGCGCCGGCGGCGGGTGCCATCAGTGCCCGCTTCCGGTGCCCTCCTGCTGTCTTCCCATCCCTCCCGGCTGGCCCGGCGACTCTGCTTGACGCAGCGGCGGTGGAGCGACTTTATTTAAAGTCATCGCATGCCATGGCA
>ERZ724518.690-NODE-690-length-14913-cov-8.741553_pt1 | contig 14913 bp, 13 predicted proteins | sample MGYA00376051_ERZ724518 | MGnify/ENA primary metagenome ERZ724518 (study PRJEB28724, sample SAMN07190885) | wastewater metagenome | isolation source: influent of sewage treatment plant in Hong Hong | place: Hong Kong | collected 2016-03-17 ... | reverse complement strand
CCGCTGCCCTGAATGCGGTCTGTGAGTGAGGCGTGTCGGAATGTAACCGCGTGTACATGGCCGCCAAGTGCGCGCCACACCATCCGTCACCTGCCATCAATGCGGCTCGGCAACTGGGGTCAGCGGCAAGGTGATCTCCACCCGCAGACCGCCTTCTGGCCGGTTGCGGGCCACAATCTGCCCGCCGTGACTTTCGACTGCGCGGCGGGCAATCGCCAAACCCAGGCCATAGCCGGTGCCGGTCGGGTTGCTCGGACTGCGGTAGAAGGGCTGGAAGATGGCATCCAGCTCGCTATCCGCCACGCCGGGGCCGTGGTCGCTGACGCTGATGCGCACTTGGCCGCCCTGGCATTGGCTTTCTACTTCCACACACTGGCTTTCCGGGGTGTAGCGAATGGCGTTGCGCACAATGTTTTCTACCGCACGCATCAGCAGGTCGGCGCGACCCTGCATGCGGGCTTCGCCGCCGCCACGGTAGCGCACGCATTTATGCAGTGATTCTGCCTCGAACTGGGCATCGCCAATCACTTCATCCAGCAGGGCCAGCAGGTCGAAGGTTTGCGGAGAAACACCAGGCAGGCCGGAATCCAGCCGTGCCAAGGTCAGTACTTCGTCTACCAGTTCATCCAGCCGGGTGACCTCCCGCTCCAGGCGGTCCAGTGTGGCGTCCAGTTGTTGCGGATTTTGCCGCACCAGGCCGATGGCGGCTTGCAGACGCGCCAGCGGTGAGCGCAGTTCGTGGGAAATATCATGCAATAACCGGCGTTGCGCGCCAATCAGTGCTTCCAGCTGGCCGGTCATGCTGTCGAAATCCTGGGCCAGGTCGCTGAATTCATCGCGTCGCCGCCCCATGCGTGCGCGCACTCGGGTGTTGAGCTTGCCGGCAGACACCGCACGAAACGCCTGGCGCAGATGACCAATCGGTTTGGCCACATACCAGGCCAGGCCGGCGCTGAACGCCAGGCTGGCCAGGATGCCGGCCAGCACATGCACCCAGGGCAGCGGCAGGCCGGGGCCGCCGCGAAATTTGTCGCCGCGCTCAAAGCCTGGCGGGCCACCGTGCCCATCGCGTGGCCGGCCATCGTCGCCCCGGCGGAAATTACCGTCGGGCAAGGGCGGCATAAAGGGCAGCAGGCCGATGCGCGGGCGAAATTCGTGGCCAGGCACAAACAGCACATAGGTGTGCTCGGACGACAGGGTGACGCTGCGCACGCGGGCATCGTCGCCCTTGCCCGCCGCCAGTTGTCGGGCGGTGGCAATGGCCTCGGGCTCGACTTTGCGGCCCAACAGCTCGCGGTTTTGTTCGTCCACGGCAAAAATCGGCGCTTCGCGGCCAGACCAGTCAATCAGGATACGGCGCAGCGTGGTTTCGTCGCCATGCACCAGCACGGATTCAGCCATGTGCAGCAGCAAGGCGGTGCGCGGCCCTCCCGACAGCGGCTGATGCTCGTGCTTGGGAATATGCCACCACACCACCAGCCCGGCGCCCACGCCAGCCAGCAGCAAGGTCAGCCAGAAGGCCAGCAGGATTTTCCAGAACAGGCTGCGGCGCAGCAGGCTGGCACGTGGCCACAGGGCGGCAGGCATCTTCACTCCCGGATAAATTGGTAGCCAATGCCGCGAATGGTTTCAATCCACGACTGACCATCCGGGCGACGGCCCAGTTTGTGGCGGATGCTGCTCAGGTGCACGTCAATGCTGCGGTCAAAACGCGTCAGCGAACGACCCAGCGCCTGCTCGGACAGCTCGCGCTTGCTGACCACCCGGCCAGCATTGCGCGCCAGTTGCAGCAGCAGATTGAATTCGGTGCTGGTCAGCTCCAGCGGTGCATTGCGCCATTGCGCGGTGCGTTTGCCTGGCCACAGTGTCAGCTCGCCAATCTGCAGCAGATTGTCTGCCGACTCCGTGGGCGTGCTGTTCACCCGGCGCAACACGGCGCGGATGCGCGCCACCAGCTCGCGCGGGGTGCAGGGCTTGGGCACATAATCATCCGCGCCCATTTCCAGGCCGATGATGCGGTCTACATCGTCGCCCTTGGCGGTGAGCATGATGATCGGCGTGCTGATATGCGCGCGCACGCGGCCCAGCACTTCCACGCCGCTGGCGCGCGGCATCATCACGTCCAAGACGATCAATGCATATTGGCCAGACAATGCCTCCTGAGCGCCAGCTTCACCATCGTGGGCCAAAGTGACGGCAAAGCCCTCCTGCACGAGGTAATCGCGCAACATCTCGGCCAGTTCGACATCGTCATCGACCAGCAATAGCCGGTTCATGGCGGGATTTCCTTGTAAAAGCGTCATGTCTTGCATGATAACGGTTCCTGATTGGCGCTCTGAGCGGCTTTGCCAGGCTTTACCCAGCTTTACATAGCCTGACTGACGGCAAAAATCGCCATCGGCACGGATGGCGGCTATCTGGCGAATGTTAAATCCATTGTGCATCAGCCATTTGCCCAGTAGCGTGTTTTGGCAGGATTTGCCAGGCCTGGCGGCAAAAACTGCCAGCCGGCCCATCCACGCCAGGGGTGAATGTTTCCGCCATCGACCCCGCGCGGCAAAACTCGATGACATTTAACGCAAATTTACCCGACTTTACCAACAACAACCTTTAATTTCATGAACTTAGGTGAGATTCTTGCAATCACGCAGCCGGCAGTCATCGCTTTGGCGCATGCACTGCCCACCTACCCACCGTGACATGCTTATAAGGAGCCTCACCATGTCGATGAGCATCTCAAGCAGCACCAGCGCCGCCTCGGCCATGATGTTTTCCCGCACTGGCGGCGCACGCCAGCGCCCCGACGCCAGCCAGATGGCGGACGACCTGTTTTCCAAACTGGACACCCAAAACAAAGGCTATCTGGAATCCAGCGACCTGGCCTCGGCCTTGGGCAGCAACAGCAGCTCGACCAGCAGCGCCAGCGCTGAAGAGGTGTTCAAATCGCTGGACAGCGACAGCGACGGCAAGCTGACCAAAACCGAGCTGAGCGACGGCCTGAAAAAAGTGCAAGATCAGCTGGAGAGCAGCTTCCAGGCCATGCGCACCAAGGGCAAGGGCGATATGCCGCCCCCGCCGCCGCCGCAAGGTGGAAATGGTGATGCAGACAGCGACACCGACAGCAGCAGCACCAGCAGCAGCCAATCCGCCAGCTATGACCCGGCCGACACCAATAAAGACGGCACAGTCAGCGCCACCGAAGCCTTGGCTTACGCGCTGTCCAATTCCAGCAGCACCTCCAGCAGCAGCGATGCCTCGACCAGCAGCAGCTCGACCGACACCACCGCCAGCAACACCGATATCACCAATGCACTGGCCAGCATGATGCAGAACGTGCTGCAACCGGGCCAGGCTGAAGGCCATCACGGCCACCATGGCGGCGGCAAGAAGGACGAAGGCCTGACGGCAGATCAAATGACCGAAATCGCCAGCAAGACAGACGATAGCGACCTGGCCAGCCTGATGAAAACCCTGGCCAGCAACTTTGAAGCCGCTGACGCCAATGGTGACGGCAAGGTGACCCACGACGAAGCCATGGCTTACCAAGAGCAAAACCAGGCCACCGGCGCCACCACCACGGCCAGCACCAGCTCAAGTAGCAGCGCCAGCGCGCTGGATGAGAATGTGGTGAAGCAGATCATGCAGCTGGTGCAAACCTACAGCGGCCAATCCAGCAGCAAGGCGCAAAGTTCGCTGGGCACGGTGTCCATCGCCGCCTGATGATTCACGTGAAACATCTGGCGTGAACGCAAAAAACCCTCGGGCAACCGAGGGTTTTTTGTGGGCTGATGGTAAGGCTGGCGCAGTGGCAACGACAGATAGCATGCACACCCTTACCAGGAGAACAGCATGCCAATCACCTCAGCCACCCACGCCAGCAGCCCCGCCCTGCATGCACAACTGAGCCGTTGCCAACAGCAACTGGCCGACTGGATGGCTTGCCCATCAGGCAAAACACCAGAAGGTCAGCGCACCATTGCCAGCTTGAATACTCAAGCCAGCGAGCTCAAGCACGCACTGACAAGCACGCAAACCTCAACGGCCGACCCCGGCGCCGTTGGCATGCAGGTGGACACCTGGGCATAGCCCAGGGTATGCGGCAGCTTACAGCTTGTCGTACAGCTTGCCGCCGCCCTTCACAAACTCCACCGACTTCACTTCCATGCCTTGCTGCAAGGCGGCTTCGGCGCTGATGCCTTGCTGGGCGGCGTAGTCGCGCACGTCCTGGGTGATTTTCATCGAGCAGAAGTGCGGGCCGCACATCGAGCAGAAGTGCGCCACCTTGGCGCTGTCCTTGGGCAAGGTTTCATCGTGGAAGCTCTTGGCCTTGTCCGGGTCCAGGCCCAGATTAAACTGGTCTTCCCAGCGGAATTCAAAGCGCGCCTTGCTCAAGGCATTGTCGCGGATTTGTGCGCCAGGGTGGCCCTTGGCCAAGTCTGCCGCGTGAGCGGCCAGCTTGTAGGTGATGATGCCTTCTTTGACGTCATCTTTATTGGGCAAGCCCAGATGCTCTTTCGGCGTCACATAGCAGAGCATGGCGCAGCCATACCAGCCAATTTGCGCGGCGCCAATCGCCGAGGTGATGTGGTCGTAGCCGGGGGCGATGTCGGTGGTCAGCGGGCCAAGGGTGTAGAACGGCGCTTCGTCGCACCATTCCAGCTCTTTGTCCATATTCTCTTTGATCAGCTGCATCGGCACATGGCCGGGGCCTTCGATCATCACCTGCACATCGTGCTTCCAGGCAATCTGGGTGAGCTCGCCCAGGGTTTTCAGCTCGCCCAGCTGGGCGTCGTCGTTGGCGTCGTAAATCGAGCCAGGACGCAGGCCATCGCCCAGGCTGAAGGCCACATCGTAGGCCTTCATGATCTCGCAGATTTCCTCAAAATGGGTGTAGAGGAAGTTTTCTTGATGGTGGGCCAGACACCATTTGGCCATGATCGAGCCGCCCCGGCTGACAATGCCGGTCATGCGCTCGGCAGTCATCGGCACATAGCGCAGCAGCACACCAGCATGGATGGTGAAGTAATCCACGCCTTGTTCGGCTTGCTCGATCAGCGTGTCTTTGAAGATTTCCCAGGTCAGGTCTTCGGCCTTGCCGCCGACTTTTTCCAGCGCCTGATAAATCGGCACCGTGCCAATCGGCACCGGACTGTTGCGGATGATCCACTCGCGGGTTTCATGGATGTTTTTGCCGGTGGACAAATCCATGATGGTGTCGGCGCCCCAGCGGATGCCCCAGGTCATTTTTTCGACTTCTTCGCCAATGCTGGAAGTCACCGCGCTATTGCCGATATTGCCGTTGATCTTCACCAGGAAGTTGCGGCCGATGATCATCGGCTCGGATTCCGGGTGGTTGATATTGGCCGGGATGATGGCGCGGCCACGGGCGATTTCGTCGCGGACGAATTCCGGGGTGATTTCTTCCGGAATGCCGGCGCCAAAGCGTTGGCCGGGGTGTTGGCGGGTGAGCAGGCGCGCCATTTTTTCGCCTTGCGGGCCGCTGGCCTTCAGGCTGTCCAGGTATTCACGGCGACGCAGGTTTTCCCGAATCGCCACATATTCCATTTCCGGGGTGATGATGCCACGGCGGGCGTAATGCATCTGGCTGACATTGGCCCCGGCCTTGGCGCGGCGCGGCGCGCGGGTAAGGTTAAAGCGCAGCGGGTCGAGCTTTTCGTCGGCGGCGCGCTGGCGGCCGTATTCGCTGGACAAATCCGCCAGCAGCTCGGTGTCCTGGCGTTCTTCAATCCAGGCGGCGCGCAGCGCAGCCAGGCCAGAGCGCACGTCGATGCGCACGGCCGGGTCGGTGTACGGGCCGGAGGTGTCGTACACGGTAATCGGCGGGTTGGCTTCGCCGCCAAATGAGGTGGGGGTGTCGGCCTGGCTGATTTCACGCATCGGCACCCGGATATCCGGGCGGCTGCCAGTCACGTAAATCTTTTTCGAGTTGGGCAGCGGCTGGACAGCGGCCTGGTCAACCTCGGCGGTCTGGTTGAAGGGGGTGTGCGGTGCGTTCATGGCGGATTTTCCTCGTGTTCGGCAAAAAAACGGGAAACCGCACAATACGTGCGCCATCCCGCTTCCCTACGCCGATATGAGCCGGATCAGGTTCAAAGGGTAACTCTCATTCCCGGGGCCGGCAGGCCAACGGGAAACCCCTAGCGGACAGTGCTGTGAAGCTAAAGCAAATATGGGATAATTGCAAGGTACTGTCATGGCTCGATAAACCTCGTTCGGAGTGGTCAATGGATTTTGAAAAAGCCCGGTTCAACATGGTCGAACAACAGATTCGCCCGTGGGATGTGCTCAATACGCAGCTGCTGGATCTGCTGTTTCACGTGAAACGCGAAAACTTCGTCGCCGACAATCAAAAGGCCATCGCCTTTGTCGATACCGAACTGCCCCTGCCCAACGGCAGCCGCATGCTGCAACCGAAGATGGAAGCGCGCATCCTGCAAGAGCTGAACATTGCCGCAGACGAAAAAATCCTGGAAATCGGCACCGGCAGCGGTTATCTGACCGCCCTGCTGGCCAGCGTGGGCAAACATGTCTACAGCCTGGACATCGACGCCAATATGACCGCGCTGGCCAAGGCCAATCTGGCGCGCGCCGGCATCCAGAATGTCACCCTGGTGACCGCCAATGGCGTGGGCGGCTTGCCGACCAACGCGCCGTTTGACGTCATCGTGGTGGGCGGCGCCTTGCCCAGCGTGCCGGAAGAACTCACCAGCCAGCTGGCGGTGGGCGGCCGCATGCTGGTGGTGGTGGGCGATCTGGCCCCGCTGGCCGCCACCCTGGTCGAGCGCGTCAAAGAAGGCCCCAGCGGCCTGCACAGCACTGTGCTGTTTGAAACCCATCTGGACGCGCTGCAAGGCGTGGGCCAGCCGGAACGCTTTGTGTTCTGATGGGCGCCGTTCAAGAAATCACCGCCCGCGCCCTGGCAGACTGGCTGAACGACGCCAGCCGCCCGGCGCCGCATCTGTTGGATGTGCGCGAAGAATGGGAATACGCCCATTGTCACCTGGCCAATAGCCAGCTGATGCCGATGCACACTGTGCCGCTGCACATGAACAGCCTGCCGGACGATGCGCCGCTGGTGGTGATCTGCCACCATGGCGTGCGCAGCTATCAGGTGGCGGCGTATTTGCTCAACGCTGGCTTTGCTGAGGTATTCAGCCTGGCTGGCGGTGTGGCCGCCTGGGCCGATCAGGTGGATCCGGCCATGCCGCGCTACTGATCACCCAGCGTGATTTGCCCCGCACAACGGCCAGCCCCTGCTGGCCGTTGTGCATTCATCCCCAGCTTATCCACAGACGCGGCGCCCGCCGCCCAGCCGATCATGTCCGACCTCAGCTTTCTTGCCCCCGCTTACGCAAACCTAGACGCAGACTGGCGCCGCGCCTTGTCTGCGGTGTGGACGCAGCCAAAATGGCGCGCGCTGGACCACGCTTTGCAGCAGCGCCACGCCGCTGGCGCGCAAATTTATCCACAGCGCGAAACCGTGTTTCACGCGCTCAACCTCACCCCGCCCGATCAGGTGAAAGTGGTCATTCTCGGCCAAGACCCTTACCACGGCGAAGGCGAGGCGCACGGCCTGGCGTTCTCGGTGCCGGCCGGGGTGAAAATCCCGCCCTCGCTGCGCAATATCTTTGCCGAACAACAACAAGACCTGGGCGCACCCACGCCACGCCACGGCGACCTGAGCGCCTGGGCGCGGCAAGGCGTGCTGTTGCTGAACAGTGTGCTGACCGTAGAAAAAGACTGCGCCAACAGCCACCGCAAACTGGGCTGGGAGGTGCTCACCCACGCGGTGATCAAACACCTGGCCGAGCGCGACACGCCCACGGTGTTTTTGCTGTGGGGCAGCGCCGCTCAAAAACTGGGCGCGCCCGCCGCAGCCAATCCGCAGCATGGTGTGCTGAACAGCGTGCATCCGTCGCCATTGTCGGCGTATCGCGGCTTTTTTGGCTGCCAGCATTTTTCGCAGGCCAATGCCTTTTTGCGCGCCCATGGGCGTGGGGAGATTGATTGGCGTTTGCCAGATGGCGGCAGCGGAAGCTTATTTTGACCGCAGATGCGTGATAAAAAAGCCGGTGAATGGATATTCACCGGCTTTTTTATTGGGCGGAATGCTCCACGTGGAACATTCGCCGTGTCTATTTTTTACACTCAGCGCCGCTCAGCAAACCCAGCGCAGCGGCCTTGGCAGGCGTGTGACCGCAGACAGTGTGGGCAGTACGGCAAGGTCGTGAGCGGTTCTAACACTGGTGATACGCCCGATACCAATCAACAAACCGCCGCATGCCGTCAGCCAAGGGCGTATCCGGTGAAAACCCGACAGCGTCGCGCAGTTTTTGCGTATCGGCGTAGGTAATCGGCACATCGCCATCTTGCATGGGCAGGTAGATTTTTTCTGCTTCACGACCCAGCGCCTGTTCGATGGTGCTGATGAAAGTCATCAATTCCACCGGCTGGTGATTGCCAATATTGTACAGCGTGTGCGGGCAATCCCCCTGCGGCGGCTGTGCCAGCACGCGCAGGATGCCTTCGACAATATCGTCGATATAGGTGAAATCGCGCTGCAAACGGCCGTGATTGAACACCTTGATTGGCTCACCGCGCAGGATGGCTTCGGTAAACAGCCACGGCGCCATATCGGGCCGACCCCAGGGGCCATACACGGTAAAAAAGCGCAAACCCGTGGCCGGCAGTTGATACAGATGGCTGTAGCTGGCGGCCATCACTTCGTTGGCTTTTTTGCTGGCGGCGTAAAAACTCACCGGCTGGTCGGTGCGGTCATCTTCGGCAAACGGCGCTTTGGCGTTTTTGCCGTACACCGACGACGAGCTGGCGTACACCAGATGCTGCACCGGATGTTGGCGGCAGGCTTCCAGAATATGGGTCATGCCCAGCAGATTGGACTGTGCATAAGCATGCGGATTCTGGATCGAGTAGCGCACCCCGGCTTGCGCCGCCAGGTGAATCACCGCATCCGGGCGCTGTTCGGCAAACAGGGCATCCAGCGCCGGCCAGTCGGCCACGTCCAGTGGATAAAATTGCAGGCCGGGCTGTTCACGCAAGGTGGCCAGCCGGGCGTGCTTGAGGCTGACGGCGTAATAGTCGTTGAGATTATCCACAGCCACCACCTGGTGGCCGGCCTTGAGCAGCGCCTCAGCAGTGGCGCGGCCGATAAATCCGGCAGCGCCGGTGAGCAATACTTTCATTTACTGGCGACTCTTGCGTTGTAATTCATAAAGCTTGGCGTATTTCATCATGCTATTCATGCAGCCAATGCTGATATGCACAAATCCAGGCAATCCATCTCGCCATCCCTGGCGAACCAAATAAAACTTGATAAAGCGCACCAAGGGGCTGAGCAGCATTTTACTGGCAGACGGGCTTTTTTGTTTGGCTAATAATGCCTCGGCTTGTAAATCTGTGTATCGATTCTGTTTGCGTAAATATTCACCCAGCACCTCGCCGGATTCATGCATCAAATCACCCTGTAACTTGCCGATAAGTCCTTGATATTGAACAGTTTCGTGCACAACATCATCTGACCATTGCGCATGCTGGCGGTGAAACAGCCGCAAGCTCCAATCAGGATAGCCTTCGCCGTGTTTTAAAAACCGCCCCATGAATTTATTACATCTGGGCATGGTGAACGCCCAGGTTTTATGATCAGGGCGCAGCTGTTGAATACTGTGTTTTAGCTGATCTGATAACCATTCATCCGCATCCAGGCATAATACCCAATCATATTGGGCTTGCTGAACAGCAAATTGTTTTTGTTTGCCAAACCCTAGCCAGGTTTGCTGAATGACACGGGCGCCAAATTGATCAGCGATTGCCACCGTATTGTCTTGGCTGCCGGAATCGACCACCACAATATCGTCAATAAAGTCGCAGCTGGCCAGACATTTGGCCAAGGTGGCTTCGGCATTCAGGGTGATAAGCACCAGAGACAGTTGCATGACTTGTCTTAATAATTGAATACAAATTTAAAAGGACGATGAAACAATAGTCCGGCAAAGTCTGTGGATAACTATGTTTTACATTGATAAATCAACAGATTACGTTGTTTGCGCTTTACCGGATGACCCACCTTGTCTGATGTTGGCGCATTGTGGACAACTTTGCTGCTTGGGTGTTTTGCTGAGTTATCCACAGCTGTCTGACGGTCTGTCGGCAAAGCGCGGTGGACAGTTATTTTGCCTGCAATCGCTTTCAAACACGATCCCATTTTAAAAAAAGACGATGAAACAATACTTGGCAAAAACTGTGGATAACATGGTAAATATGTATAAAAATCATCGCTTTGCCTTGTGTATGGGCTTGGGGTAAGTTCTACGGCGGGCCGGTGGTGAGTTTGTGGATAAGTTTTCCACAGGTGGAAAACCTTGAGTTATCCACAGCTGGCCCCGGGGATTTCGCTTGGTTAACCCCCAGGCCGCCCGTACAATCGCGGCATGTCACGACTTTTGCTTGTTCGCATGTCGTCCATGGGCGACTTGATCCACACCTTGCCTGCCTTGACCGATCTGGCCTGCCGCTTTCCGGATTTGCGCGTGGATTGGTTGGCGGAAGAGGCGTTTACCGATATTCCCCGTCTGCACCCGGCGGTGGCCCAGGTGTTGCCGATTGCCTGGCGGCGCTGGCGCAAACAGCTGTGGAGCCCGTCGGTGTGGCGGCAGATGCGCGCCTGTTATCAACAGCTCAACGCCACGCCGTACGATCTGGTGTTGGATGCCCAAGGCTTGCTGAAAAGCGCGCTGGCCGCGCGCTTGGTGCGGCGCACGCCGCTGGGCGGCTATGCCGCCGACAGCATCCGCGAGCCGCTGGCCAGCCGCTTCTATCACAAGACCTATCACGTCAGCCGCACGCTGTCGGCCATCACCCGCAACCGCCTGTTGCTGGGCCTGGCCTTTGGCTATCAGCCTGATCTGGCGCACATCCGCTTTGGCATTCAGCCCGGCGCGCGCCCGGCCTGGCTGCATGCCGAGCGCTACGCCGTGCTGCTGACCGCCACCTCGCGCGCAGAAAAAGAATGGCCCGAGGCGCACTGGCTGCGCCTGGGCGCCGCCTTGCACGCCCAGGGGGTGGCCGTGGTGTGGCCGTGGGGCAATGCCGTCGAGCAGGCGCGCGCCTTGCGTCTGGCCGATGGCCTGCCCGGCAGCCAGGCCGCGCCCAAGCTGCGCCTGGCCGAAGCCGCCGGCCTGCTGGGCCACGCCTGCGCCGTGGTGGGGGTGGACACCGGGCTGACCCATCTGGCCAATGCCCTGGATGTGCCCTTGGTGGCGCTTTACACCGACACCGACCCGGCCTTGACGGGCGTGGTGCCGTCGGCGCGGGCGATGAATCTGGGTGGGGTGGGGCAATGCCCGGATGTCGAGGCGGTGCTGGCGGCGCTGGCGCGCTGCCAGGCTGGGGCGGCGGCATGATCTGGCCGCTGCTGTACGCGGCGCTGTGGAAGCTGGCGCCGCCCTTGATTGGCCATTACCTGCGCCGACGCGCGCGCAAGCAGCCGGAATACCTGCAACACTGGGATGAGCGCTGGGCGCGCGGCGAGCCGCGCGCAGACGACGCCCACGGCGCCATCTGGGTGCATGCGGTGTCGGTGGGAGAAACCCGCGCCGCCGCGCCGCTGGTGGCCGCTTTGCGCGCGCGCTGGCCCGACAAACCCCTGTTGATCACACAAATGACCCCCACGGGCCGGGAAACCGCCCTCAGCTTGTATCCCGACGCCTGCGTGCGCTACCTGCCCTACGACGCCCCGGATGCCGTGGCGCGCTTTCTAGGCCGCTATCAGCCGATGTTTGGCGTGCTGATGGAAACCGAACTGTGGCCGCACCTGATTGCCGGCTGTCGCGCGCACGGCGTGCCGCTGTTTCTGGCCAATGCCCGTTTGTCTGAGCGTTCGGCGCGCGGCTATCGGCGCGCAGCCGGGTTGATTGGCCCGGCGCTGGCCAGCCTGGACGGCGTGGCGGCGCAAAGCGAAGACGACGCCGCCCGCCTGCGCGCGCTGGGCGCCCGCCAGGTGGCGGTGTGCGGCAATCTGAAATTTGACATCACCCCGCCGCCACAAGCCGCCGCGCTGGCCGCCCAGCTGCGCCAATGGCGCGGGGAACGCCCGCTGTGGATGGCGGCCAGCACCCGCGAGGGCGAAGAAGCCCTGCTGCTGGACGCCCTGCCCGCCGACAGCCCGGCGGTGCTGCTGCTCACCCCGCGCCACCCGCAGCGCTTTGCCGAAGTGGCCGAGCTGTTGCGCGCGCGCGGCATCCCGTTTCAGCGCCGCAGCGACAACACCGCCCTGCGCGCCGACACCCGCGTCTGGCTGGGCGACAGCATGGGCGAAATGTTTGCCTACTATCAGGCCGTCGATCTGGCCTTTATCGGCGGCAGCCTGCTGCCGCTGGGCGGGCAAAACCTGATCGAACCCGCCGCCGTGGGCTGCCCGGTGCTGATTGGCCCCTCCACCTTCAACTTTGCCGAAGTCACCCGCCTGGCCCTGGCCGAAGGCGCCGCCCGCCAGGTGGCCGACGCTGACGAACTGCACCGCACCGTCGCCACCCTGCTGGCCGACCCCGACGCCCGCCAGCGCATGGGCGCCGCCGGCCTGGCCTTCGCCCAACGCCACCGGGGCGCGACAGCGCGCACCCTGGCGCATTTATTGGGGTGTGTGGGGGAAGTGGTGGATTGAGGGATCACGCGCGGCGCACGGCCCCACGCTGAAACTGGCGGGTGCGCCTGGCGTGGCAAGGCCGCGCAACAACGCCAGGACAGTGTGGCGAGTGGCGTTTACAGCCAAGGCCGCAGCCACGGCCAAGTGATGTGTTGCAACTGATTTGGCCAATATTGCACAGCCCACTGCCAGGCAAACGCCCAGATATTGAACGTCATCAACACCAGATTTACCCGCAGCCAGCGGCTCACCGGGATTGCCAGGCGGCGTAACTCGGCTTTCAATTCTTCGGATCCTTTTTCAAAATCCCCTTCCAGTGCCTTGCCATGCACCGCCCGAACCCGGTAAGCCGCTTCGAGCAAGCCAAGCAGAGACAGCGCCAGCAGCACCAGCAAACCATAGCGCAGGCCCAAAGTCGGCAGCGGAAAATGGCCATAGACCACCGTCACCCAGTGCGGAAATAGCGCGCGCACATCGTCAGGCAAATATGCCGCCAGCAGCCAGCCGACAAAACCCACCCACACCGACCACAAAACGGATTGCACGGCCCGAGTGGTCCAGTAGGCGGTTTTATGGCGCATGGTTTCATCATTGGCCCACAGCACCGGGCTGAGCAGCAGCGCCACCGGCCCCCACAGCCAGGCGCTGGCTTTGAGGTTCCAGCGGTAGAGCAAGGCGGGGAGGTAAATGATGGTGGCAAAGTTTGTAACTAACAGAAATTTGAAAATCTTGTTGTCAAACATGCCCTCAATCTTTTGTTCAAGCAAGCCTTGCAAACTAAAAACAGGGTTAATTTCTCCTGCTCCCGGCAGGAGCTCTGGCAGATGGCTGGCATCAACAACACAAACCGTTTCACGCCAATTGTGCGGAAAAGCAGTTAAGCCCAAGCGCCAATATCGAAGGGTTGCCCAAAGACGGATAAATGCAGTACGGACGAAGAGAGCGAAAATAAACGCCGGAAGCATGAGTGGTACAAAAAAATGTGGAGCTATTCTGAAGTTCATAAGCACGACCACAAGCACAAACACAAGTACACCTGTACTCATGCCTACACTTGCACTGGCACTTGCAACAGCAGCGACACCAGCAATAGCAGCAATAGCAGCAGCAACGACAGCAACAACAATAGTAGCTGCTGCTGTAGCAACAGCGGTCGCCGAAACAGTCGCAGTGCAGACAGCCAATCCCAGCATCGCTCCGCACCAGAACGCCGCCCAACCGGTCTGCCCGAGCAAGAAATGTTGTGCGCCCCAGTAGCTCAGCCCCGCTGCCAGCCCCACGGCCACTAGCCCGGTTAGCCATGCCTGGCCTGCGGATACTTTCTTATTCTCCCAATACCTCCCCAACATCTCCTTTCCCGCCTCCACCGACTCCGGCGAGCGCAGCAGCAGCACGGGGGCGGCCATCAGGCCGATAAGGGTGAGCCAGGGCCAGGGGGACAGGCTGCTCAGCCACCAGAAAAAGGCCATGGCCAGGGGGATTTCCAGCAGCGCCAGCCGGGAAATCTGCCCGCGCTGGATAGAATCTTCGGTGCTTATCCACACCCAGCCAGATGAATGGGTTTTTTCGCTCATCAAGGTTTCTCTGCCAAGACAAAATGCACGGTTTATGACGGAATCGGATAAATCTCAGGCGCCGCTGGGCGGTGCAGGATGAAATCTGAGCATCTTGGTAAAGATGCCACTTGCCATCATCGGATGACAAGTCATGCTGGAGGTGGGCGGTGCGGATGAGGGCGCTCGCGGCGCCAGGGCCGCTGCGTAGATGTGGAGAATGACTATTAATTATATATTTAAGTATTTCTACGTATATGAATATATGCCAAATCAGAGCAAGATGATGCGATTTTTGCAAAATAAGTAAGCTCACGTGCTTACGCCTGCACTCGCTACGCTTGTGCCTCTTGGCGCGGCTCACAAAACCCTCCTGGCGTTGTGACACGACCTTACGGTGTCTGCGGTCGCGTGCCTAGCCAGGATCGCTTTGCTGAGTTTTGTTGGCCGCGCTTAATCACCATCCGCATCCACTCATAAGCAGTAGAAGAAACATGAACCGGTACAAAGCACTGCTGATCTCGCTGATTTGCCTGGCGGGCTGCAATGAATCTCGCAATACCGCCAACCAGGCCAGCCCGGCGCCCGTTGCCGAAGCCAGCCAAAGCAAGGTTACCCTCGATGCGGTGCGCAATGAGCTGATGAAGCACAACTTCGGCCAAGCCAACCAGCTTGCCG
>ERZ724518.683-NODE-683-length-14957-cov-6.317004_pt1 | contig 14957 bp, 15 predicted proteins | sample MGYA00376051_ERZ724518 | MGnify/ENA primary metagenome ERZ724518 (study PRJEB28724, sample SAMN07190885) | wastewater metagenome | isolation source: influent of sewage treatment plant in Hong Hong | place: Hong Kong | collected 2016-03-17 ... | reverse complement strand
GCGGCGGGGGCTCGATCGAGGTGCACGACGAGCTGGGCGTCGGGGCCACCGTCAGCACCGGCGGGCCGCGAAACGCCTTCCCGTTCACCGTCCCCGGCTACGGCTCACCGGCGCGGCGGGTGCGGTTCGTCGCCGGCGGGATCGGCATCACCCCGATCCTGCCGATGCTGGCACTGGCGGGGCGGTTGGGTGTGGACTGGTCGATGGTCTACACCGGCCGCAGCCTCGACAGCATCCCGTTCCTCGACGAGGTGCGTAGGTTCGGCGACCGGGTGCGGATCCGCACCGACGACGTGGACGGGGTGCCCGACGCCGACGATTTGTTGGGCGCGTGCCCGGACGCCACCACCGTCTACGCGTGCGGACCCGCGCCGATGCTGACCGCCGTGCGCCGCCGGCTGGCCGGGCGCGACGACGTCGAACTGCACTTCGAGCGGTTCGCGGCGGCCCCGGTGGTGGACGGGGCCGAATTCACCGTCACCGCGGCCGGTTCGGGGCGCACCGTCACCGTGGCGCCGGACGAGACGCTGCTGGCGGCGCTGCAGCGCGCCGGCGTCTCGGCCCCGTACTCGTGCCGGCAGGGATTCTGCGGCACCTGCCGCACCCGTGTCCTGGAAGGTGTTGTGCAGCATCGGGATACGTTGCTCACCGAACCCGAGCGGGCCGACGGGATGATGCTGACCTGCGAGTCGCGCGCCGCCGGGGGCGAGCACCTGGTGCTGGACCTGTAGCCCCTCAGTCGGCCCGTGGCATCGGGATGCCCTCGCTCGCCGAAAACTTGGCGTCCTCCTGGCTGGACAATCCCATCGACACCACGGTGCGCGGGAAGATCAGGTCGGTGAGATAGGCCAGCGACACCGCCCAGCGGTTCACCGGGCGCGGGATCGCGTACAGGTGGTAGGCGCGGGTGACGAACTTCGCGGGCAGGCCCGACAGTTTGACGTTGAGCGGATTGGCGACGGCGTAGCGCGGTCCCAGGTCGACGACCAGACCCATGTTGCGATGCCGGTAGTCCTTGGCCGAGCCGTAACCCAGGCTCGCCGCCAAGTTGCGGGCCAGCGCCTTGCCCTGCCGGGTGGCGTGCTGCGCGGTCGGCGGGGTGATCGTGCCCGGACGGGTCAGGTCCGGCACCGCGGCGGCGTCACCGGCGGCGAACACGTCGGGGTGGCCGGGCACCTGCAGGTCGGCCTGGACCTTGAGCCTGCCCTTCTCGGTCGGCAAACTGAGTGTCTCGATCAGCGGCGCGGCGGTGACGCCGGTGACCCAGGCGACGGTACGGGTGTCGATCCGCGAATCATCGCTGAGGACAACGTGATCGGCGTACACCTCTTTCAATGTCGTCCCCAGCCGCACGTCGATGCCGCGGGATTTCAACACCTCCATCGCCGCGGAACCGAGCTTGTCGCCCACCTCGGGCATCACCTGCTTCGCAAGGTCCAGGAGCAGGAAGCGGACGGTCGCGGGGTCGAAGTTCATCTGGGCCGCGGCGGCGTCGGCCAACGCACGCAGTTGGGCGATCAGCTCGGTGCCCGAGTAGGAGGCGCCCACAACCACGATCGTGCGCCGCCCGGCCGCGACGGCGGGGTCGTCGTCGATGCTCGCCAGTTCGAGCTGCTCGAGGACGTGGTCGCGCAGGTAGAGTGCCTCGGCCGTGGACTTCAGGCCGCGGGCATGGGTGTCCAGGCCCGGGATGTCGAAGAGTCTGGTGACCGAGCCCGGGGTCAGCACCAGCCGGTCCCACGATAATTCGTGGGTGCGGTCCTCGGGGTCGGTGTAGGTCAGGGTGTGGCCGGCCAGGTCGGCCTTGTCCACCCGCCCGCGGATGGCACGCACCCCGCGCAGCGTTCCGGCCAACGGGATCGTCACGAACCGCGCGTCCACCACACCGCCGGCCACGTCCGGCAGAAGCGGGGTGTAGAGCATGTAGTCGATCGGCGAGATGATCGTGACGTCGACTTGTGCCTGGTGCCTGCGGAACCGCTTGACCAGATTGCGGGCGCACTCGAACCCGGTGAACCCGCTTCCCACAATCAGCACCGAGGACATCGGGCCGTCGGGTACCCGGGGCGCCGAAGTGCAAACGTGCCAACCGGTTGCGCGGTGTCGACCCGGCACAGCAGGATGGGACACCTTATGGCGCGTTCGCTCGGTCTGGCCCGCTGGGATCTCCTGCGGCCGCTGGACATGCTGTCCTCGGTGTGGTCGTCGGCGGCCGCGCTGCCGCCGGTGAGTTCCGGCGCGGCGGTGGCCTACCGGACCCTGTTCATGACGCTGCGCCGGCTGGTGGTCGGACGGACCCTGACGATCAACGCCGACGCCGGTGACATCACGCTGACCGTCACGGAGTTCGAGTCCCGCCTGGACGTGCGCCGCCTGGCCGTCGGCCAGCTCAACGACGTTCACCTGACGGCAACCGACGTCCGCTGGGAGGACCGGCGTTTCGACGAGGCCCGTCTGGTGCTGCGCAACGTGCACCTGCGGCCCGGGGTGCCGCCGGTGCTGGTGGCCGCGCCGGTCGACGTGACGCTGGTGATGTCCTCGAACGCGCTGGACGACCTGCTGCGGTTCGCCTTCCCCCGGCTGAGCGGGCACGTCGACGACGACGGGGTGGCCCGGCTGCGGTGGGCGCGGCGTCCCGAACGCGGTTGGCTGGAGGTCGACGTCGAGGTCGACGGCACCACGCTGTGGCTGCATCCGCGGGTGTTGCGGCTGGGCCGGCGGCGCTGGCGGCTACCCGCCCGGATGCCCACCTACCCGGTTCGGTTGCCGGAGCTGGCCGAGGGCCTGACGCTGACCGACCTGAGCCTGGCACCCGGCCGGATACACGTGTCCGGCAGCCTGGCCGAGTGGCGCGCCGAGGTGCCGCGGACCCGCGTCGAAGACGTGCTCACCCAGCTCAGCGCGCTCGGTAGGCCGCTGAATCTCACCCGGCGCACGCCGGGCGGCTAGTTCGGTTGCAGGCCGCGCACCGGTGTCGTGGTGGTGGCCTGGACCAGCAGTTCGGCCAGTTCGGCGGGCCTGCTCAGAAACGGTGAATGCGATGCGTCGATGGTGAGCGGCTCCACGCCGAGCCGTTCGGCGACGGTGTCGGCCAGCCAGCGCGGCATCGAGCGATCCTGCGTGCACCGGATGAAGCTGCGCGGTAGCGCGGCCGCCCAGAACCGCGGCACCGAGACCGGGGTGTCGTTCACCGCGCCGAACTTCTCCGGGCCCAGCCGGTCGAAGGCCCAGCGCGCGGTCCGCTCGTCGCAGTCGTGGTAGAAGTACCGCCACGCGCCCTCGAAGTCGGCGAAGGTCATCGACCCGTCCTCGGTGAAGTCCAGGTAGCCCAGCATCTCGCCGACATCGCCGTCGAAGGCCCCGTCCTCACTGTTGCGCATCGCCATCGCCTCGGGATAGGTCCGGCCCTCCCGGGGCAACACTGCCGCGAGGTAGACGATGTGGCCGACCTTGTCGACGACGGCGTCGGCGGCGACGGTGGCGTCGAACCCGCCCCCGGAGTGCCCGACCAGGACGTCGCCGGGGCGGAGCACCTCGACAATGGCGTCCCGGCGTTCGGGGATGGTCCACGCGGTCAGCGGATCCTCGACCCGCGCGCCGTGCCCGGGCAGGTCCACCGCGACGGCCTCATGGCCCAGCCGTGCCAACTCACCGATGGTGCGCTCCCAGCACCAGGCGGCGTGAAATCCGCCATGAACGAGGACGAACCGCATCGGTGGAGTCCTAGTCCCAGGCCGAGGACACGGCCTCGGCGACGTCGATCACCTTGGCCTGCTGGGAGGCCGGGCTGTCGACCTCCTCGGCGACGTGGGCGGCGATGAACCGCCGGATCTCGGTGTCGATGCCGCCGATGATGCGCAGGATCTCACCGCGCACCGACTTGGAGGTGACGTGCACGGCGATGTCGGACGGGCGCGGCTTGGCGACGTCGATGACCAGCAGCAGCGGCTCGGCGGCCCGGGCGGTGGCGCGCAGCGCGATGTCGCCGTCCACCTTGAAGCGCTGCCGGTCGATCCGCAGGTCGACGATGAGTTCGATCTCCAGCGGGATCCGGATGGCGAAGGTCAGGGTGTCCCCCAGGTTGCGCCGCACGTGCGGCTGGTTGACCTTCACCCTGGCCGTCACCTTGGCGAGTCCGCCCGGCCCCTGGGCCATCGGCCCCATCTCGAATTCGTCGCCGGCGATCTCGGCGAGCGCCGCCGCGACACGCTCCTCGGTCACCGCGATGTCGAAGAACCGGCGGCCGAATTCCTCGTAGGTGACGAAGTTGTGCGTGTGCATAGGCCTCTACCGTCTCACGCCCGATGTCGCCGCCCGGGTGCGGACCGATAACGAAACGCTCCCGACTGCGCTACCAAGTTGGTACCGGAGGGCCGTGCCGCCAGATCGTGTGCACGCGTGTCCGCCGCTTCGGCGGCCCGTAGGGTGGGACGATGCGGGGGCGCACGAGGTGGGGAGATCTGGCGGCACGGCTGCTCACGTGGCGGGCGCTGGTGCGGGCCCCAATCTGGCTGTACCGCTTGCGGATCGGCTTCCTGCTGGGGCAGCGCATGCTGCTGCTCGAGCATCGGGGGCGCCGCAGCGGTGTGGCCCGCTACACCGTGCTGGAGGTGATCGACCGGCCCCGGCCAGGACGCTATGTCGTGGCCGCCGGTTTCGGCCATCGCGCGCAGTGGTGCCGCAACGTGCTGGCGGACCCGCGGGTCCGGATCAGCGTCGGATTCCGACGGGAGGTGCCCGCCCGTGCGGTTCCGCTGTCGCGGGCCGACGTCGAGGCCACCCTGGCCCGGTACGCGGAGCTGCATCCGGGCGTCTGGTCGGTGTTGGGTCCGACGCTGCAGAGCGCACTCGACGCCCCGCTGTCGGAGTTGCCGATGTTCGAGTTGGCCGTGGCGTAGGGGTCGGATCAGTCGCGCTTCGCCTCGTAGCGCAGCAGGACCACGCCACCGGGGAAGGTGCGGTTCTCCACCAGGCGCAGTGGGATCCATGACGGCAGGGCCGGCAAGAACGGGGTGCCCCCGCCGACGGCGGTGGGCGCGAGCACGATCCGGTATTCGTCGACCAGTCCGGCCCGCACGATCGGGGCGGCCAGCGTCGCGCCGGCCACCTCCAGGTTGCCGTCGGTTTCGGCCTTCAGCGTGCGCACCACCTCGACCGGGTCGCCACGTTCCAGGCGGGAGTTCCAGTCGACGGAATCCAGCGTGCGGGAGAACACCACCTTGGGCATGTCGCGCCAGATGCGGGCGAAGTCGGTGATCACCGGGGTGGCGTCGGCCGCCTGGTCGGCGGTCGGCCAGTATGCCGACATCAGTTCGTAGAGCCGCCGGCCGTAGAACGACAGGGCGGTCTCGCGCTCGAAGTCGTTCCAGTACTGGTGCAGTTCGTCGCTCGGTTCACTCCAGTCGATGTCGCCGTGTGCGTCGGCGATGTACCCGTCCACCGACACGTTGAAGCCATAGATGAGTCTGCCCATGTAGCTCAGACTGCCCCGGACGGCGGAACTCATCGCGCACGGCAGCGGGTGTAACGCTTTCCCGGCTTCCCGACACTCAGTTCAGGTACCACCCGACCGAGAGGACGCCGCATCACCATGAAGCCCGCAATTCGTAGCCTCGCCGCAGGCGCCGCGCTGGCGGCCTTGAACATCGCCGTCGTGGTGATCTTCGCCGCCGCGCCGGCCAATGCCGTGACGATGCCGTCGGGCGCCACCTACATCGCCGACATGCCGGCCGATGCCGCGGAGGCCATGACGCTGGCCGTGACGGTCGACGGCGACCGGGTCGTCGCCTACGGGACCAACGGAAGCGATGAGGAGGCGTGGTTCTTCGGAACCCAGCGCGGCGGCAGGATCGACATGATGTCGATGTACGCCGATCGCGTCCAGGCCACCTACGACGGCGCCACACTCACCGGCACGCTGACGATGAACGGCGATGGGAATCCGCATGCGTTCACCGCCGCCGCGGCCCCCGCCCCGGCGGGTATCTACACCGCCACCATGGACGGTGCCCGCGCATCGTGGGTGGTTCGGCCGGACCGCACCATCACCGGCGTGATGGACAACAGCGCGCCCGGCGACCACAAGGTCTCCGACGCCCAGGCCGCCGCGAGCCGGCAGTACCAGGAGCAGGTCCGCCAGATGCGCCTGGATCAGCAGATGCAGCAGGCCCCGCCGATGCACTACGGCACCTGGAGCACGGTCATCCACGACCGGCCGGTGACGGCGACCCCGGTCAGCGGGGCCATGCGGTTCTAAGCGCACCGATTATCTGCCACCGGGCTCCCATCCCGCGGTCGCCGGTTATGGTTTGCATGACTTCGACTGCGGGAGTGGTGGATTGCCGACCGATGAGCACGGCAGCGAGTCGCCGCTGCGCAGGGTGATCACCGGGGCGTCGATCGGCAACGCGGTGGAGTGGTATGACTTCGCCATCTACGGATTCCTGGCCACCGTGATCTCGGTGAAGTTCTTCCCGCCCGGTAACGAGACCGCCGCCCTGCTCAATACGTTCGCGATCTTCGCGGCGGCCTTCTTCTTCCGGCCGCTCGGCGGCTTCTTCTTCGGTCCGCTGGGTGACCGCATCGGACGCCAGCGGGTGCTGGCGATCGTGATCCTGTTGATGTCGGCGTCGACGCTGGGGATCGGCCTGCTGCCCACCTACGCCTCCGCTGGTGTGCTGGCTCCCCTGGCCCTGTTGCTGCTGCGCTGCCTGCAGGGCTTCTCCGCCGGCGGCGAGTACGGCGGCGGGGCGTGCTATCTCGCCGAGTTCGCCACCGACCGCAGGCGCGGGCTGGTGGTCGCCTTCCTCGTCTGGTCGGCGGTGCTGGGGTTCCTCCTGGGCTCGGTGACCGTGACGCTGCTGCAGTCCCTGCTGCCCGACGGCGCCATGGAGAGCTACGGCTGGCGCATCCCGTTCCTGATCGCCGCGCCCCTGGGCCTGGTCGGGCTATACATCCGGATGCGGCTGACGGACACCCCGGCGTTCGAGGCCCTCTCGGAGTCCGACGAGGTGGCCGAGTCCCCGCTGCGGGAGGCCATCACCACCGCGCGGGTCGCGATCCTCCAGGTCATCGGGGTGATGATCATCCACAACGTCGGCTTCTACGTCGTGTTCACCTACCTGCCAACGTATTTCATCAAGACGCTGCACTTCTCCAGGGGTCAGTCGTTCCTGTCCATCACGGTGGCCAGCGTGGTGGCGCTGGTGCTGATCCTTCCGCTGGGCGCCCTTTCGGACCGGATCGGGCGGCGCCCCCTGCTGATAACGGGCGCGGCCGGTTTCGCCGTGCTGGCCTACCCGGCGTTCCTGCTGCTGAACTCCGGGTCGCTGGCCACCGCCATCCTGGCGCACTGCCTGCTGGCCGCCGTCGAGGCGGTGTTCGTCTCGGTGTCGCTGGTGGCCGCGACCGAATTGTTCGCCACCCGGGTGCGCTACAGCGGCCTGTCGGTGGGCTACAACGTCTCGGTGGCGGTGTTCGGCGGCACCACGCCGTACGTGGTCACGCTGTTGGCGGCCCGTACCGGCAACGACTACGCCGCCGGGATCTATGTGGTGATCGCCGCCGTGGTGTCACTGTTGACCGTGCTGACCATGCGGGAGAGCGCAGGCAGACCGCTGGCCGCACTGGGCGCTCCGCGCGCCGGGCTCACAGCTCCAACAGCACCGTGACCGGGCCGTCGTTGACCAGTTCGACGGCCATGTCCGCCCCGAACACCCCGGTCGCGACCTCGGCGCCCAACTCCCGCAACGCCTCGGCGAACACCGTCACCAGGGGTTCGGCCACCGCGCCGGGCGCCGCGGCGTTCCAGGTCGGCCGCCGGCCCTTGGCGGTGTTGGCGTACAGGGTGAACTGACTGACCACCAGGATCGGCGCACCGGTGTCGGCCGCCGAGCGTTCGTCGTCGAGAACCCTGAGCTGCCAGAGCTTTTCGGCCATCCGCCGGGCCATGGCGTCGGTGTCGGTGTGGGTGACGCCGACCAGGGCCAGCAGGCCCTGGTGCTCCGGCCGGATCGCGCCGACCACGGCCCCGCCCACCGACACCGACGCCGACGTGACCCGCTGCACCAGCACCCGCATGAGCGCCGATGCCAGCCCGTGTCCCTAGTCCTCCGAACCGGCCGGTGCGTAGCCCAGGATCGCCTTGGTCTCCAGGAAGTCGGTGAAGCCGTCCTCGCCCCACTCGCGGCCGTTGCCACTCGTCTTGTAGCCGCCGAACGGCGCCTTGATGTCGAAGGCGTGGTTGATGGTCACCGCACCGGCCCTGATCCGCTTGGCCAGCGCGCGGGCCTCGCCGAGGTCGGCTCCGGACACGTAGCCGTACAGGCCGTAGTCGGTGTCGTTGCCGATCTCCACGGCCTGATCGAGGTCGTCGTAGCCGAGGATGCACAGCACCGGGCCGAAGATCTCCTCGCGGGCGATCGTCATGTCGTTGCGCACGTCCGCGAACACCGTCGGGCGCACGTAGTAACCGGTGTCCAGACCGTCGGGGCGGCCCGGGCCGCCGGCGACGACCTTCGCGCCCTCCTCGATGCCCTTGTTGATCAGGCCCTGCACCTTGTCGAACTGCACCTTGGAGGCCACCGGTCCGATCGCCGAGCTGTCGGACAGGTCGCCGACCTTGACACCCTCGGCGGTGGCCTTGGCCACGGCGACGGCCTCGTCCATCCGGGTCTTGGGCACCAGCATCCGCGAGGGGGCGTTGCAGCTCTGCCCGGAGTTCATCATCATCACCGCGACACCGGCGGCCACGCTCTGACCGAACGCCTCGTCGTCGAGCACGATGTTCGGGCTCTTGCCACCGAGTTCCTGGCTGACCCGCTTGACCGTGGGGGCGGCGTTGCGGGCCACCTCGATGCCGGCCCGGGTCGAGCCGGTGAACGACACCATGTCGATACCGGGATGGCTGGACAGCGCGACACCGACGCCGGGCCCGTCGCCGAAGACCATGTTGTAGACGCCGGACGGCAGCCCCGCGGCGTCCATGATCTCGGTGAAGATCTGCCCGGAGTACGGGGCGACCTCGGACGGCTTGAGCACCATGGTGCAGCCGGCGGCCAGTGCCGGGAACACCTTGCAGGCGATCTGGTTGATCGGCCAGTTCCACGGTGTGATCAGCCCGCACACGCCGACCGGCTCCTTGACCACCATGGTCTCGCCGCGCTGCTCTTCGAAGCTGAAATTCTTCAGCACGTCGATGGCGGTCGACAGGTGGCCGAGGCCCATCATCACCTGCGGGCCGGCGGCCAGGGACGGCGGTGCGCCCATCTCCTCGTGCACCGCGTCGGCGAGGTCCTTCGTCCGCTTCTGGTACTGGTCGAGGATCGCCTGCAGCACGTCGAGGCGGTCCTCCTTGGTGCTCACCGACCAACCGGCGAACGCCTTGCGCGCGGCGTTGACCGCCTTGTCCACGTCCGCGCTGGAGCCGAGGGCGATCTTGCCGCCGACCTGTTCGGTGGTCGGGTTGTCCACGTCGAGCGTGCGCAGCTCGACCGGGTCAACCCACTGTCCGTCGATGTAGAACTTCAAGTAATCACGCATGGGAACATCCTGTCACCGCTCGGGTTTTCACTGGGTGCCTTCGGCGTACCAGGTGCGGAATCGGTCATACTTCGGCATCTCCTCCGAGTTGGCCTTGGGGTCGATGCACACGTGCACCACGCCGACCTTGCCGCTGGCGTAGGCGCGGGCGATCGCGGGGCCGATCTCCTCTTCCTTCTCGACGTACTCGCCGTGACAGCCGAAGCCCTCGGCGACCTTGTCCATCCGGACGTCCTTGCTCCAGTGCACGCCGGGTTGCGGGGAGGGTTGTTCGAAGGTGCGTTTGTAGACGCCGACCTCCAGGCCCCATTGGTGGTCGACGCCGACGACGCACACCAGCGGCAGGTTCAGCCGGGCCGCGGTCTCCAGCTCCGCGATGTGGAACAGGAAGGCCGAGTCGCTGGTCAGCAGCATCACCGGCCGGTTGCCGCCCTCGGCGACCGAGGCGCCGATGGCGTACGGCAGGCCGGTACCGAGGTGGCCGAAGTTCTGGTTCCAGATCACGTCGCGCGGCTTGGTCTGCGAATAGGTCCACTGGAAGATGACCGTCGCTCCGCCGTCGCGCACCAGGATCCCGTCCTCGAGTGCGTCGAACGCCCTCGTCGCCTCGACGACGTAGCGCGCCGGGTGCACCGGGGTGTGCCCGCTCGGCGCCTCCTGCGCGACTCGCGCCAGTTCCGCCGCGTCGGCCTCGATCAGGGCCGCCAGGTTGGGCGACGGGCTACGCGGGGTGTCCCGCAGCGCGTCGACCAGTTGCGGGACTACGCCGCGCAGGTCGCCGACCAGTGCGACGTCCACGGGCCGGTTGACGCCGATGGCGGTCGGGTCCTGCTCGACGTACACCCATTTGCGATTCGCATCGTTGGCGGCCCAGTGCTGGGTCCGCCCGTAGTGCATCGGCTCGCCGAGTTCGGTGCCCAGCGCGACGCACAGGTCGGATTCCTCGACCGCGGAGTTGGCGGCCGGTGAGAACAGGTACGGGAACGTCCTGTCCTGCAGCCCCGGAATGAACGACGTCCCGCCGGAGGTCTGGATCACCGGGCAGGCCATCAGTTCGGCGAGCGCCCTGACCTGTTCCTGGGTGCGCGAGGTGTGTACGCCGTGGCCGACGAGCAGGATCGGGTTCGCGGCGGCGCGGATCAGGGCGGCTGCCTCGGCGACCTCGCGTGTCCCTGCGCCCTGGTCCACCAGCCGGTAGCTCGCCGGGGCGGGAGCGGCCCGGACGTCGAGTTCTTCGAGGATGACGTGCGACGGGAACTCGACGTAGCAGGGCCCCGGGGTGCCCGACATCGCCCGGCGGATGGCCTCGTGGATGATCTCGTCGGTCTGGTCGGGGTACTCGATGGAGCTGCTGTACTTCACCGACGCCGCGAAAAGCGGTTCCTGCCGGACGAATTGGATGCGGCCGCGCCGGACCCGGCGTTCCGTGACACGGGCCCGCTGCCCGCCCAGGAAGATCACCGGCGAGTTCTCGACGAGGGCGCACTGGATCGCCCCGGCCATGTTGGCCATGCCCGGACCGAGCGTGCCGATGCACAGCCCCGGCTTGCCGGTCATCCGTGAGGCCGCCTCGGCCATGAAGCCCGCGCTCAACTCGTGGTGCGGCGCCACCACCGACCACCCGCGGGCGTCGGCCTCGGTGAACATGTGCACGAAGTTCGGGTCGGGGATTCCGAAGATGGTGTTGATGCCCTCGGCCTCGAACAGGTCGAGGATCCGCTTGTACACGGGTACCGCCATCGTCATCGTCTCCAGTTCTCGTAACGCTGTGCCAGTTGTGCGCGGTGCGCCGCCGGGGATCCGAACAGCGAACGGTTGAGGGCGGCCCGTTTGAGGTAGACGTGCAGGCCGCTCTCCCAGGCCTTCTGGAAGGCGACGAATTCGGCGTCTCCGGCGCCGGTCTGGGTGGTCCGCCAGTCCGCGGGCACATGCGCGCGGCACCATTGCCGTACGGTGGCGCGGAAGTCCTCCAGGCCGGGGCTCACGAGAACAGTCCCGTCAGTCCGCGCCTGCCGATCCGCCGGGTCAGCTGCGCGCGGGTGGCCGACACCCCGAACGGCAGCCGGCGCAACGGCTGGCTGTGGCGCGACAGCCAGGACAGTGTGGTCTCGTCGCAGAAACCGACCGCGCCGTGCAGTTGGTGGCACACCCGGAACACCACCTCGGCGGCCTCGATCGCCGCCAGGCGCAGCGCCAGCGCGTCGTCGGTGTCCAGGCTCCACAGCGCGTGGGTGGCCAGGATGTCCACCCCGGCCCGTTCCACCTCGGCGTCGGTGAGCTGGAACTGCACGCCCTGGAACGCCGAGAGCGGCTGGCCGAACTGTTCGCGCAGCGCGATGTGGGCGATCGTGAGTTCGATTGCGCGGTCCAGCATTCCGAGCAGCGTCCAGACCGGCAGCACCAGGCCCAGGGCGACATCGTCGGCGCCGGCGCCGTCCACCTCGGTCAGGTGCAACGCCGCCGTGAAGGCCGGGCCGGTGGCTCCGCCGGGCGCCGCGGTGCTGCGCACGCCGTCCAGGGTGACGGCCGCCCAGGCGTTGGACAGGCCGGCCACCGCCCCTTCCGGCGCCTCGGCGGCGACGACGATCAGCCCGTCGACGTCGAGATCGGCCGGGCGGGAGAGTCTTTCCGCCAGCGGATACGGCAGTGCCCAGTAACCCGCGCTGCGGCACAGGGCCGCGGCGGCCTCCCGCGCGTCGGCGTCGGTGCGTGCGTCGAGGTCCCACGCGCCGAGTTCGGCCAGCACCGGCCCCACCAGCGCCTCGCGGCTCGAGGGGTCGGCTTCGGCGCGCTGCAGCAGCAGATCACCACCAGCCGCCTCGAACGCCCGCAGCGCCTGGCGGCCGTATTCGCCTGCGTCGCCAGACAACTCGAGGATCATCGTCTGGTGCCTCCCAACAGGGCGCGGGACAGCAGGATGCGCTGCATCTCGATGCTGCCCGAGGCCACCGTCGCCGACTGCGAGTAGCGCCAGTGGTCTTCGACCTCGGCGCGGTAGTAGGCGCTCGGCCCATCCTCACGGGGGACCGTTGCGACGATCTCCATGAGCACCTCGGCACTGTCCTGGTCCAGCTTGGTCACCGCGATGCGATATCCCGCGGCGTCTGCGGGCTGAATGCGGCCGCTGCTCTGCAACGCGACCACCCGATAGGCCAGCAACCGGGCGCGACGGCAGTGCATCAGCATCCGGGCCCAGCGGCCGCGCAGTTCCTCGGGGAGCTGTTCCCACCGATCCCCCAGGGCGTCGGGGGCCAGCTTCAACAGCCGCTCACAGCGCGCGTATCGGGCGATCCCGACCCGCTCGAAAGACAGCACGTCCTGAACGATCGACCAGCCGCCGTCGAGCGGGCCCAGCACGTCGGCGTCGGTGACCCGCAGGTCGTCGAAGAACACCTCGTTGAGATGGTGCGGGCCCATCATCGACCGGATCGGGCGCACCTGGATCGCCGGATCGCTCATCGGCACCAGGAAGATGCTCAGGCCCTGCTGTTTCTTCTCGGCTTTCGTGGTCCGCGCCAGCAGGAAGCACCACTGCGCCATGGTGGCGTAGGACGTCCAGATCTTCTGCCCGCTGATCAGCCAGCCGTCCGAGCCATCTTCGGCGCGACGGGCATGGGTGCGCAGCGACGCCAGGTCGGAGCCGGCCTCGGGTTCGGAGAAGCCCTGACACCAGATCACCTCGCCGGCGGCGATCGGCGGCAGGTGCTTGCGCCGCTGCTCCTCGGTGCCGTAACGCATCAGCGTCGGGCCCACCCAGTTGACTCCCATGTACTGGGCGCCGCGCGGTTCGTGGTGGGCCCACATCTCCTCGCGGACCACGGTCTGCTCCCATACCGAGGCGCCCCGTCCGCCGAACTCCGGCGGCCAGGCCAGGCAGAGCAGACCCTCGTCGGCCAGGACGCGGCAGAACCGTTGCGCGGCAGCCAGATCGGCGGGGTCGTCGGTGAAGGCGCCCAGAAAGCCCTCGGGCATCTGTTCGGCGATCAGGCCGCGCAGCCGGCCGCGCAGCGCCGCCGCCTCGGGGCCCATGTCGAAGTCCAGGGTCACCGGGGCTCCGCCTCGGCGAGGTCCAGCCCGGCGAGCACCTCGGCGGTGTCGGCGCCCAGTAGGGGTGCCGGTCCGCCCACCCGGCCGGGGGTGCGGGAGAACCAGGTCGGCACGCCGGGAATGCGGGCCACCCCGTGTGGCGTCTGCACGGTCTCGAAGAATCCGACCGCGTTGAGGTGCTCGTTCTCGAACAGGTCCTTCGGGGTGTTCAACGGTGCCGCCGGGATCTCCAACTCTACGAACAGCTTCAGCCATTCGTCGGTCGTGCGTTCGGTCATCGTGGTCGCCACCAGGGCGTAGATGGTGTCGATCTCGGCCGCGCGGGCCTCCAGGGTCGCGAACCGCTCGCTGTTCCAGGCCGGCTGCACCGCGTCGATGAAGCCGGCCCAGTGCTTGTCGTTGTAGATCAGCGCCGAGATGTAGCCGTCCTTGGTGCGGTACGGCTTGCGGTTGGGCGCGATGGTTCGGTGATAGACGGCCGGACCGACCGGCGGATCGAACATCGCCCCGTTGGCGTGCTCGACGAGCATGAACGAGGCCATCGTCTCGAACATCGCGACCTCGACCTCCTGGCCCTCGCCGGTGCGCTCGCGGTGGAACAGCGCCATCATCGTGGCGTACACCGCGGTCAGCCCGGCCACCTTGTCGGCCACGATCGAGGCGACATAGTTGGCCTCGCCGGTCAGTTCCTTCTGCACCGCGGGCAGCCCGCACTCGGCCTGGATGGTGTCGTCATAGGCGGGCCGGTCGCGCTCCGGTCCGCGGTGGCCGTAGCCGTAGCAGTTGGTGTAGACGATCGCCGGATTGAGGGCGGCGACCTCGGCATAGCCGAAGCCCAGCTTGGTGATCGCCTTGGCTCGCATCGAATGGATGAACACGTCCGCCTCGGCGATCAGGGCCCGCAGGACGGTCTTGCCGTGCTCGGTACGCAGGTCCAGCACGACGCTGCGCTTGCCGCGGTTGACGTTGACGAACACCCCGCTCATCCCCGGGGCCGGGCCCACGGACACGTAGCGGGTGTCGTCACCGCGGGGCGGTTCGACCTTGATGACGTCGGCGCCCATGTCGGCCAGGATCTGGGTGCAGTACGGACCCATCACCATCGCGGTCAGATCCACCACCCGCACACCGGCCAGCGGTCCGCCGCGCGGATCCTCAGCCATCCCGGCTCCCCTCCCGGGCCATCGCGAAGCTGTAGCCGATGTGGTCGGCGTGGCCGCTGGGCACGACCGGGAACACCACCTGCCCGGCGGGGTCCCGGATCTCGTCGATGTGGTCCGCGACGGCCTCCATCGACCACGACGGCCGATACACCCCTGGCGTCTCGGCCCGGCCCCCGCGGGCCACCCGCCCGGCGACCGCGCTCAGGG
>ERZ724518.680-NODE-680-length-15017-cov-4.333311_pt1 | contig 15017 bp, 11 predicted proteins | sample MGYA00376051_ERZ724518 | MGnify/ENA primary metagenome ERZ724518 (study PRJEB28724, sample SAMN07190885) | wastewater metagenome | isolation source: influent of sewage treatment plant in Hong Hong | place: Hong Kong | collected 2016-03-17 ... | reverse complement strand
TTATAATATTAGATTTAACAATTTCAACAAAATTAAATCTAATGATATTCAAGCAGTTTTCTATTACAATGAAGTGACTAAAAATCAGAAAAGACGACATAAACTACAGGTAATCAATCATTCACCTTATATTTCCAGTCTTCGGTTTTCACCCGATGAGGTGGAATTCCTCCTTGAAAAAAAGTAGCCTGTTGTCATAAAAAAGAAATTTTAAAAATTTATATTGCATAAAATGATGAAACCCATCCAAATGGTTGACCTGAAAAGTCAGTATGAAAAAATAAAACTCCAAATTAACGCCGGTATTCAGGAAGTGATAGATTCTGCTGTTTTTATTAAGGGGGGAAAGGTGGTGGAATTTCAACATCAATTGGAAGAATATCTGCATGTGAAGCATGTTATTCCGGTTGGAAATGGTACAGATGCCTTGCAAATTTCGCTCATGGCACTCGGTTTTCGACCCGGCGACGAAATTATTACTCCCACATTCACATTCATAGCTACCGCCGAAGTGGTAGCTTTACTCGGTTTAACTCCTGTAGTGGTGGATGTTGATCCCGATACATTCAATATCAGTATCGAAAGTATTCGAGCTGCCATCACTTCCCGGACCAAAGCCATTGTTCCGGTTCACCTTTTTGGTCAGAATGCCGATATGGAAGCTATTCTGGACTTGGCTCGCGAATTTGATCTGAAAGTTATAGAAGATGCCTGCCAGTCGATAGGCTCAGTCTATACTTTTTCAGATGGACGTGTAGTTCACTCGGGATGCATGGGCGACATCGGTTGTACATCGTTTTTTCCTTCCAAAAATCTGGGATGTTATGGTGATGGAGGTGCCATATTCACCAACAACGATGAGTTGGCTTCCAAAATTCAGGCCATAGCCAATCACGGCATGGTGGTCAGATATCATCACGATCTGGTGGGAGTTAATTCACGTCTTGACAGTATTCAGGCAGCTATTCTGGATGTGAAACTTAAATACCTTGACGAATATATCGCTTCACGTCAGCGGGCAGCTGCTTTTTACGATAATGCATTTGCAGAATGTGATAAAATAACAATTCCTTATCGAAATACTAATTCAACGCATGTATTTCATCAATACACTATTAAATTAAACGGCGTTGACCGTTCTGCATTGCAAAATTATTTATCCGAACTTGGCATTCCGGCGATGGTCTATTATCCCGTTCCGCTGCATCTGCAAAAAGCGTATAAAAATTCACGATATAGAGAAGGTGATTTCCCTATTGCTGAAATGCTAAGCTCATGTGTTTTGTCACTGCCAATGCATACGGAACTCGACGATGAACAGCTGGAGTATATTACAAAAGGTGTATTGGAATTTATTGAAAAAAAATAGAATAGGTTAATAATCAGTCATATAATAAATCAGAATGAGTTATTTTGCACACCCTACAGCAGTGATTGATGAAAATTGCATCATTGGCGATGGCACAAAAATCTGGCATTTTTCGCACATCATGTCGGGATGCGTTATTGGCGAACAATGCAACATTGGTCAGAATGTAGTGATATCACCAAAGGTAGAACTCGGACGCAACGTAAAGATACAGAACAATGTATCGGTTTACACCGGCGTAATCTGTGAAGATGATGTTTTTTTGGGACCTTCCATGGTTTTTACCAATGTTGTTAATCCGCGCAGCCATGTGAACAGGAAAAATGAATATGCTTCAACGCTTGTGCGCAAAGGTGCCAGTATCGGAGCCAATGCTACGGTGGTGTGTGGCAACGAAATAGGCGAATATGCACTGGTGGGAGCCGGCGCAGTGATTACAAAGGCTGTAAAACCCTTTGCACTCGTCGTGGGCAATCCCGCCCGGCAAACAGGATGGGTAAGCCGGAACGGGCATAAACTCACTTTTAATGATGAAGGTGTGGCCGTTTGTCCCGAAACAGGAGAAAAATATAAATTGAAGGAAGGACTGGTAAAACTGATATCCGAGTAATAAATATTGAAATAAAAAAATTATATGGTAAAATTTGCAGTAATAGGGCAGGGACATATTGGAAAACGCCATGCCGAAATGATCCGACGCAACGAGGATGCAGAGCTGGTAGCCGTTTGTGATATTTTGCCAAAAGAGCAATTAGGACTTGCCGATATTCAGGAACCATTTTTTACCGACATTGATAGTTTGTTGGAAGCAGGTCTTGATATTGATGTAGTTAGTATATGTACGCCCAACGGATATCATGCCGAATATGCAGTCAAAGCACTGAAAGCCAGTAAACATGTGGTTCTCGAAAAACCCATAGCACTCACCAAAAACGATGCCGAACGGATTATATTCAAATCGCTGAAGATGTCGCGACACGTATTCTGCGTGATGCAAAACCGATATTCGCCTCCTTCGGTATGGCTTCGCGAAGTGATGGATCAGCGTCTGCTGGGCAAAATCTTTATGGTAAAACTTGACTGCTACTGGAATCGCGACGATCGCTATTACAAAAAGGGTAACTGGCACGGAGATGCAAAACTCGATGGAGGCACACTGTTCACTCAGTTTTCGCACTTTATTGATATCATGTACTGGCTCTTTGGCGACATTACCAATATACGAGGCAATTTCGCTGATTTTAATCACAAGGAACTCACTGATTTTGAGGATAGTGGCGTAGTGACATTTGACTTTATCAACGGTGGCATGGGTTGTTTGAATTATTCCACCTCGGTGTGGGATACCAATCTGGAGAGCAGCATCACCATTATTGGCGAAAAAGGTACCATAAAAGTTGCCGGACAATACATGAATGAAGTGGCGTATTGCCATGTGAAAGATTATACAATGCCCGAACTTGCACCATCCAATCCGCCAAATGACTACGGATTATACAAAGGTTCAGCTCAAAACCACCATTATGTGATTGAAAATGTGGTGGAAAAACTGACTGATAAAGGCTCCATCACGACCAATGTACTGGAAGGACTGAAAGTGGTGGAAATTATCGAGCGAATTTACCAGGTACGTGACCTGCAATGGAAAAAGGAAAAGTAAAAAAACAGAAAAGAATATGATACAAAGAATTCAAACCGTTTATCTGATATTGGTAGCTGTTCTCATGACTTTAGCTGCCGTATTGCCCGTGGCCGAATATTTTGATGTTGCCAAAAACATTGTTTATCAGCTCGATATGCGCGGATTTGTTCAGTTGAACCCCGACGGAACATTTTTATCGGCTATCAGCACTAATCCTGTCACATTTATATTTGGAATAATTCTGGTAGTGACTATTATGACTATTTTCAAGTATAAAAACCGAAAGCAGCAGTTTCGTTTGTGCACTGTCAATTTTCTCCTTATTCTGATTTACACCATCGTGCTGGCAGTGGTGATTTTTGTAGGAAAAAATAAACTGGTTGGTACGGAACTTACGTTGAAAATTCCTGCAGTATTTTCAATCGTTGCACTGATATTAAATTATCTGGCCATGAGGGGAATTGCAAAAGACGAAAACCTGGTGAAGTCCATGGACAGATTGAGGTAGGAATTTAAATCAAAAAAATAACTTTCAGTTATTATCGGATCGGCTTGAAACAAAATTTGATTTCAATTGTTTTTCAACATAGTAAAATCAGGTGATATGAAAGTTATAAAATATAGTAATTACACAAACAGGGGACAGCATATTTTATTACTGCTGCTCCTTGTTGTTTTTTCGGCCTGCGGCCAAACTAAAAACACTAAAGCTATGAAATTGAATAAATTAACCCCTGAAGAAGAAAGTGTAATCATCCACAAAGGCACCGAAAGACCATTTACCGGTGAATTTGTCCATAATGATAAAAGCGGAACATATATTTGTAAACGGTGCGATGCGCCTTTGTACCGTTCGTCTGATAAATTCGAGTCAAGTTGTGGCTGGCCAAGCTTTGACGATGAAATACCCGGAGCTGTAAAACGTGTGTCCGATGCTGATGGCCGGCGCACCGAAATAATATGTGCAGCGTGCGGTGCTCACCTTGGTCATGTGTTCGAAGGTGAAGGATTTACACCAAAAAATACGCGTCATTGTGTGAACTCGATATCCATGAAATTCATATCGGATGAAAAAAAGACAACAGATACAGCTTTTTTTGCATCAGGATGTTTTTGGGGAACTGAATATCATTTTATGAAAGCTGCCGGGGTGCGTGCCACTACGGTGGGTTACATGGGTGGACACACGCAAAATCCCACTTACAGGGAAGTGTGTACAGGCACCACCGGTCATGCCGAAACAACAGAAGTGATATTTAATCCATCAGAAACTTCGTATGAAAATCTGATAAAACTGTTCTTTGAAACTCACGATTTTACGCAGGTTGGAGGCCAGGGACCTGATATCGGCGATCAGTACCGCTCGGTAATTTTCTACACTTCGCCCGAACAAAAAAATATGGCAGAAAAATACATCGGCATACTCACCGATAAGGGCTATAAAGTATCTACACAGCTACAGCCTGCCGGTGAATTTTGGGAAGCAGAAGACTACCATCAGGAATATTACGACAAGAAAAACGGAACACCATACTGCCATATTTATAGAAAAATATTCTGATGCTTCAACTTGTTGTTAATAAAAGTTGCTGTTAAAAAAAACATCCAATCACCATGAAAAAATCTTTATTTGCCATTCCTGTAGTTCTGATTGGTTTGCTCGTGTCGTGTCAGAACAACAAACACTTTATTTCCGACGCCGGATATCGAAGCGAGGTAGAGAAGCAGTTTGAAAAACGAAAATCCGATCTATCGGCAAGAGGGGATGAATTATTTGGAATTTTCGATAAAGCGGACCTCAAACGGGAACACAAAGAAGCACTTCAGTTTCTGTATGCATATATGTCGCTCAATGACCTGGGTGACTACAACAGCGATTTTTTTTACCGACAAACAAAAGCTGCCTTCGAAGCGCGCGATTATTTCAGCTGGGGAAAAAAAGTGCCCGAGGAGCTGTTTCGTCATTTCGTATTACCACCGAGAGTAAATAATGAAGATCTTGATACAGCCCGCATAGTTTTCTTCAACGAACTGAAAAACAGGATAAAAGACATGAATATGACGGATGCGGCATTGGAAGTAAACCACTGGTGTCACGAAAAAGTGACATACCGCCCGGCCGACAGCCGCACTTCATCGCCTTTGGCTACCGTAAGAACCGGATACGGACGTTGTGGCGAAGAATCCACCTTTACAGTCACCGCATTGCGTGCGGTGGGAATACCTGCCCGTCAATGTTATACACCCCGCTGGGCACATACCGACGACAATCATGCCTGGGTCGAAGTTTGGGCTGACGGAAAATGGTATTTTATGGGTGCCTGTGAGCCTGAGGCTGAACTCAACAAAGCCTGGTTTACCTATCCTGCCAAACGTGCTATGATGGTGCATACCAATGTTTTTGGGAAATACGACGGACCTGAAAGTAAAACGGAGTATCCACTGTACACTAAAATTAATGTGCTTGAAAATTATACCATAACAAAAAAACTGGATGTAATAGTTGTTGATGAAAATAGTAATGCGGTGAGTGGCGCTAAGGTGAAGTTTTTAATCTACAATTATGCCGAATATTATCCTGTCTACGAGCAGGTTGCCGATCAGAAAGGCAAAGCATCAATCATTACCGGTTTGGGCGATGTGATGGTGTGGGCTGCCAAAAATGGTAAATATGGCTATCGGAAAGTTGCAGTAGGAGTGAGCGATGAAGTGCTTGTACAACTTGATAAAACCACCGGAAAAGACTACGAAGAGGAATGGGATATCAAACCACCGGTCAATCTGGCTACTTTCACCACTGATACTACCGCTAAAACCGCCGAAAATAATAAACGACTTCACTTTGAAGATTCTCTGCGTAACAATTATCTTTCAACTTTTATGAAAGGCGACAGTGCGCGAACATTAGCCAAAAAGTTGGGATTAAATGCTGAAAAAGTGGTAGATTTCATCACGAAAAGTGAAGGTAATTATTCCGAAATTTCTGAATTCTTAATTCAAAATGCAGATAATCCCAATGCATTAAACCTGTTATCGACACTTACCGACAAAGACCTGCGCGATACGCCGGCTGCCGTACTTCAAAGTCATCTGGAAAATTCAAAAAACAGCGGAAACCTACCTGACGATGTTTTTATTCAGGGGGTACTTTCGCCCCGAATTTCCAACGAATTGATTCGCAATTGGCGTCCGTTCCTGCAAAAAGAATTTAAAGGAATATTTCCCTCACAGCCTACGGTTGACGATATAAAGCAGTGGATGAATAAGCATATTCAGGTGGTTGAAGATGAGAATTACTCAGGATGCCTAATTTCACCCATCGGAGTGTACAAACTGAAAAAAACAGATAAAAATTCGCGAAAAGTATTTTTTGTTGCTTTATGCCGAAGCCTTAATATTCCTACTGTTGTTGATCCTGCTACAGGCGAAATCCGTCAGTACCTTCAGGGAAAATGGAATACTGTGACGCTCGAAGCTAAAACCGTTGAGGCTGCAACCGGAAAACTTACGATCAATTATTCTTCTCAAAATGGTCTCATTCCTCAATACTGGACGTATTACACAATATCAAAATTTACAAACGGTTTTTTTCAGTCACTTGATTTTGAGGGCGACAAACGGGTTGAGAAATTTCCCGTTCAACTGGACCTGGAGGCAGGCTATTATTGTATCACTTCCGGCAATCGCTATGCCGATGGTCGTGTGCTGGCACGTAATGAATATTTTACTATACTGCCAAATAAAACAATTACCAAAAATCTGATTATCAGAGCGCTGCAACCAGAGAAAAAGATTTATGGAGCCTTGAAATCCAATAGTTTATCTCCTGATTTGTATCAACAAAAAGGAATGGTTATCTGCTTCCTGGAACCCGATCGCGAACCTACAAAGCACATCCTGAATGAATTGCCAAATCACAAATCGGAACTGGATAAATGGGGTGGTAATTTTGTTTTTGTTGTTCCCGAAAATAAACTTAGCAAGAACTTTGAGGCAAATAACTATAAAAATTTACCTCAAAACAGCACTTTTATAACCCGACAGGGAACCGAAATAATGAATGATTTCCTGAAAAGTACCAATCAGTCTTTCCGTGATAATTATCCGCTCATTTATATTGTCAATCCTCAGGGTAAAATTATTTTTTATTCCGAAGGGTACAGGATTGGAGTAGGGGATCTGATTTGGAAAACAGTAACAACGAATTAATTTTAAAAAAAATGATACGAAAAACTATTTTATTCTGTGTTCTTTTCTCGGTTTTTACAGCAAGTTTTGCCGGGGAAGTCAGACCTACCAAAAATGTAATCCTCATGATTTCGGATGGCACTTCACTCAGTGTACTTTCTGCATCGCGCTGGCTCAAAACCTATCGGAACGAAGGCAATAAGCTGAATATCGACCCATGGCTGTGTGGCACAGTCACCACTTTCTCGTCCAATGCTCCGATTGGCGATTCGGCACCTACTACCTCCTGCTATATGACCGGGATTACGGGTCAGGCTTCGAATATCTCCGTGTATCCTGTAGCCGATCCTGCGAATGACCTTATCCGGTTAAATCCGGATAGTGCGTATCAGCCGCTGGCAACGCTGCTTGAAGCCATGCAGATTGAACAGAAAAAATCAGCCGGACTGGTGGTTAGCTGCGAATTTCCGCACGCCACACCGGCCGATTGTGCATCACATTATTATAACCGGAACGATTACAAAGTGCTGGCACCCCAAATGGCCTACAATAACCTGGAGGTGATGTTTGGTGGGGGAACCGATTTTGTTACTGATGATATGAAGAAACACTTCCAAAATACAGGAACAACCTATATTCAAAATGATAAAAATGCGGTATTGAATTTCACCGGCAACCGGATTTGGGGATTGTTTGGACCCCGGGAAATGCCTTACGATCTGGACAGAGATACGGCAACAGTGCCATCCTTGGCTCAAATGACTTCAAAAGCCATCGAAGTGCTCAATAAAAATGAAAATGGTTTTTTCATGATGGTGGAAGGCAGTAAGGTTGACTGGGCGGCTCATGCCAATGATCCGGCGGCCATCCTAAGTGAATTTCTGGCATTTGACCAGGCAGTTGGGGCTGCCATTGATTTTGCCCGAAAAGACGGAAATACAACCGTGGTAATACTTTCCGATCATGGTAACAGCGGACTTTCCATAGGAAAAAGCAATATGTCAAAAAGCTATACCCGCATGACGCTCCAGGATCTGATGGGCAGTGTTTCCAACTATCGGAAAACCGCTGAAGGACTTGAGAAAATTCTCATTAATACAAAGCCTGAAAATATCAAAGAAGTTTTCAAACAATATACCGGGATTGAACTCACTGATGACGAGATGAAATCCTTAAAGGGATCAAAGAATTACCGTGCGGAAAGTTATATGGATGCAACTCATGTGGAGAATATGAATTTTTTCATTACCAGAATAATGAATTCGCACAGCAATTTTGGCTTTACTACGGGCGGACATACCGGCGAAGAAGTTTTTCTGGCCGTATATCATCCACAGGGTGACCGGCCAACCGGAAATATCCGTAACAAGGAGGTTAACGATTATCTGGTACGGGCTGCCGGCTTAAATACTTCGTTGAAGCAGCTTACCACCGATATTTTTGCCAAACATGCCGATGTATTTGCAGGTATGAAGTATAATATTGTACAGGAAAAAGACAAACCGGCAAAACTAATAGTGAAACAAAAACGCAAGACCCTTGAAATCACGGCTTTCAGCTCTGTAGCTACACTCAGTGGTAAACCACTCGATTTAGGCTCGGTAGTGGTTTTTATGGATAAAAATAATACATTTTATCTCCCTAAAAACCTGAGAATGATATTGGAATAGTTTATTTTATATCATTTTTTAGTCTTAAAACAAGGGGATGATTTTCTGTTTTAAGTTAAAATTGAGCATTAATTTGTGAAGAAGCATTATCTTTGCACGTTTGTTTATGGAATAATATATGAAACTTGAATAATATGAAAAACCCCTGGACATTTATCAAAAAATCAGATATTTTTTCGCATTTTATCTCCATAAAATATCTACCACGCTGGTTAGTATTACTTGTTGATGTTTTGCTTTGTACATTCTCGTTTGTTTTCTCTTATTTTATTGTCTCACATCTTTCTGTTTCAAACGATGAAATATTAAACTTAGCACTGCCCAGCCGACTTTTTATTTTATTGTTTTTTCAGATAATCTTTTTTTGGTTTTTTCATACCTATTCCGGCATTCTCAGATATTCGGGCTATGTGGATGCCGCAAAACTTCTTTTTGCAGTATTTTCAAATGTTGCTTTACTGATTATTCTGAATTTTCTATTCAAACACTTTCTGGACATCCAGATTTATTACTATTACTCTTTGCTTTTTTATGGAGTAATATCTTTCTTTTTATTATTTTTCATACGTTTGTCGGCAAAAACCATCTTTGATTTCATATCCGAAAATGCAGGAAACAGTCTACCGGTGATGATTTACGGAACACAATCAGCCGGTATTGCCATAGCAAAAATGCTACGAACCAATGAAAAAATGAAGTACAAACTGGTGGGATTTGTTGATGATGACAGACGGTCGATAGAGAAGGTGGTGATGGGTGTAAAGGTTTATTTGAAAACGGAGGAAAATGTAAAAAAAATAATATCAAAAAAAGCAAAAGCAATCATTGTTTCTCCTTTGAAGATGGAAACAATTAATCCCCAGAATGACCTTGACGTATTTCTCAATCATCAAATGTCAGTGTTGATAGCCCCGCCGATGAGTATATGGGATGGTGACAAAATGCCTACGGCCAAGCAAATAAAATCGGTACAGATTGAAGATTTACTGGAGCGTCCTCAGATCAAAATTTCTACAGAAAATATATCTGCTGAAATCAACAACAAAGTTGTGCTTATCACCGGTGCAGCGGGTTCTATCGGCAGCGAAATTGTTCGTCAGATAGCTGTTTTCAAACCGCGGTTGATTGTCCTGCTTGATCAGGCAGAAACACCCATGCATGATTTAATACTGAGGTTGAAAGAGCATTACCCCAAACAGGATTTTAGCTCATACCTGGCCGATGTACGAAATATAGACCGCATGAAAAGCATGATGGATCTTTACCGTCCCGATATCGTGTTTCATGCAGCAGCTTATAAGCATGTACCTCTCATGGAGGACAATCCCACTGAGAGTATTCAGGCTAATGTGCTGGGAACCAAAAATATGGCCGACTTATCGGTCAGCTATGGAGTTTCACGGTTTGTGATGGTTTCTACCGATAAAGCCGTAAATCCCACCAATGTGATGGGGGCATCCAAGCGAATAGCGGAAATATATGTGCAATCATTGAACAGAAAGCAGGAAATAGATGGAAAAGTGGTTACCAAATTTATAACAACCCGGTTTGGTAATGTGCTTGGCTCCAATGGTTCGGTTATTCCCTACTTCAAACATCAGATAGAAAAGGGCGGACCGGTGACGGTGACTCATCCCGATATTATCCGTTATTTCATGACTATTCCCGAAGCCTGCCTGCTTGTACTCGAAGCCGGAACCATGGGCAAAGGTGGCGAAATTTACATTTTTGATATGGGCGAACCGGTGAAAATACTCGATCTGGCCAGAAAAATGATCCGGTTAGCCGGTTTTATACCGGAGGTTGATATTCCCATTACTTTTAGCGGTTTACGACCGGGTGAAAAATTGTATGAAGAGCTACTAAATCAGAAAGAAATTACCCGTAAAACACATCACCCAAAAATTATGATTGCAACTGTGCGTGAGTATGAATTTGAACAAATATCTCAGGAAATTGATAAACTGATAAAATACAGTTACCTGGGAAAAAATTTCCTGACCGTATCGCAGATGAAAACAATTGTACCTGAGTTTATCAGTAACAATTCTCAGTACGAACGACTTGATGTTGAAAATATTATAGCAGAATGAACCAGATATTACATTTTATAAACACTCATCCGTATTTAGTATTACTTTTCTCTTTTACCATCGGATATTTATTTATGCCCGTTGTCATTGAGGTTGCCCGTAAGTACAATTTTGTAGTAAGTCCCAATAAAAGAACCTCACACAACGGACACATACCCAACATTGGAGGCATCAATATATTTGTTTCTTTTCTGTTTACGGTATTTTTATTTTCATACAATGTTTTTTCTGATATTCAATTTGCCGTACTGGGATTGTTTATTATCCTCATAGTGGGTTTTATTGACGATCTGATTGACATTAAAGCCAGTTGGAAGCTAATCGGCGAAGTGGTTGCAGCATTTTTTCTCATTGTAGTGGCCGACTTGCGGCTTCCCAGTTTTCACGGATTTATGGGCATATATGAATTACCATTGTTAATCAGCTATGCAGTTTCATTTTTTGTATTTATTGTCATTGTCAATTCACTTAATCTCATAGATGGAGTCGACGGACTGGCATCGGGGCTGGGAATCATTTACTCCCTGTTTTTTGCAATTTATTTTCAGTTATCAGGCCATGTGGATCTGTCGATCACAGCCTATGCCATGGTTGGTTCATTGGTTGTATTCTTTTACTACAATGTGTTTTCCAACAAACGAAAAATCTTCATGGGTGACTCGGGTGCCTTATTGCTCGGATACATGATCAATCTCTTTGTGTTCTCCTTCTGCGAAATGAATGCCAGCCATAGTTTACCCCCCCGATTTTTTATAAATGCTGCTCCGGCACTGGCCATTTCATTGCTCATTGTTCCACTGTTTGATACTGTGAGAGTGATGGTTACCCGCATGAAAAATGGACATTCGCCGTTCAATGCCGATAAAAATCATGTTCATCACCTGTTGTTGGGCCTTGGATTGAAGCATCGCGATGTGTCTTTTATTTTAATGGGCATCACACTGGGTTTCTTAATTTTAGGTATCATTTTACGAAATTTATCCAATGGAATGTTGGTGTCAATTGATTTTATCATTTGCCTTCTATTGACAAAATATCTCTGGACACTGGTTGACAGGAACAATATTCAAAATAAAAAAAATAAGGTGACTAAAAAAAAACCTGCAGAGTTCAATAAAAAGCCATGATATCAATAGAACAGTTGAGTGTAGAATTTGGCGGATCACCGCTCTTTGATAATATTGGTTTTCTTATTAATCAAAAAGACAAAATTGCATTGGTTGGCCGCAATGGCGCCGGAAAAACCACACTTCTCAAATTAATTGCCGGAAAACAACAACCCACCCGTGGAAAAATAATTGCTTCTACCGATTTAACCATCGGATACCTGCCTCAACACATGATTCACAACGACGGGACGACTGTGATGCAGGAAGCCGAAAAAGCATTTGAACATATTACTCAATTGCAGGATGATATTGTACGGTTGACACAGGAACTGGCCGACCGTACCGATTACGAAACCGAAGCATATGGTGCAATTATCAACAAACTGAGCCATACCAATGAGCATCTGCAAATTATTAATAGTGGAAATTTTTATGCTGAGATAGAAAAGACCCTGCTCGGGCTGGGTTTTGTCAGAAGTGATTTTGACAGGCAATGTTCCGAATTCAGCGGCGGCTGGCGTATGCGTGTAGAACTGGCAAAAATTCTGCTTCAGGATCCGGATGTACTTTTGCTGGATGAGCCCACCAACCACCTGGATATTGAGTCCATTCAATGGCTTGAAAATTTCCTGGTTAATACCGGAAGTGCCATTTTGCTCGTTTCGCATGACAAAGCCTTTATCGATGCCGTAACCAACCGAACCATCGAGATTTCGCTCGGCAGGATTTACGATTACAGCGTCAACTATTCAAAATACCTGGAACTGCGCAAGGAGCGCCACGAACAGCAAGTCCGGGCGTATGAAAATCAGCAAAAAGCCATACAGGAAACCGAAGATTTTATCGAGCGCTTTCGCTACAAAGCTACCAAAGCAGTACAGGTTCAATCACGCATCAAACAGCTGGAAAAAATTGACCGGCTCGAAGTGGATTTGGAAGATACTTCGCGGCTCAGTCTCAAATTTCCACCATCACCACGCTCGGGATCCATTCCGCTGGAAATAGAACATCTCTCAAAAGCCTACGGCGATCATTTAGTCCTTGAAAATATAGGACTGATAATAAACCGCGGTGAAAAAGTGGCCTTTGTAGGCAAAAACGGCGAAGGAAAAAGTACGCTGGTAAAGTGTATATTGGATGAAATAGCTTATTCCGGCATCTTAAAATTGGGACATAATGTAAAAATCGGATATTTTGCACAAAATCAGGCTTCCCTGCTTGATGAAAATCTGACTGTATTTCAAACTATAGATTATGTGGCTGTAGGTGATATTCGTACCAAAATAAGGGATATACTCGGAGCATTTATGTTTGGCGGCGAAGCCTCCGACAAAAAAGTGAAAGTGCTTTCGGGAGGCGAAAGAAGCCGCCTGGCAATGATTCGTTTATTATTGGAACCGGTCAATCTGCTCATACTCGACGAACCTACCAACCACCTGGATATGCCTTCCAAAGATGTGCTCAAAGAAGCAATCAGGGCATTCGACGGAACGGCGGTTATCGTATCCCACGACCGTGAATTTCTGGATGGGTTGGTAACCAAGGTCTATGAATTCGGTAATAAAAAAGTACGCGAACACCTGGGTGGAATTTATGATTTCCTTCAAAACAAGAAAATAGAAAATCTGAATGAACTGGGATTATCGAAATCAAAAACCGCGACCATTGATAATTCTCCAAAAGAAATATCGGAAAATAAACTAAGCTACGAAGCCCGCAAAGAACTGAATAAAAAGCTGAGAAAAGCCGAAAAAGCTGTTGAAGAAGCCGAAGCAATTGTATCCGCATTGGAAAACGAAATTGCCAACATGCAAAAACAGCTGGAGATACCCGAAAAAGCTTCTGATCCCGAATTTATTATGCAATTGCAGAAAAAACAGCGGGAATTGGAACAAAAAATGTATGAATGGGAAATTTTTGCGGAAGAACTGGAAGAATTACAATCAGCACAACAATAACAACATTATGCCCACACTCTACTTAATTCCCACCACACTTGGTGAAACGGCTTTGGATACTATTCTGCCGGCTCAGAACGACCAAATTGTAATTTCGCTGAAATATTTTATTGTAGAGAATATACGCACTGCCCGCCGATTTCTGAAAAAAGTGAACCGGGAGATCAATATCGACGAGCTGACTTTTTTTGAGCTTAATCAGCATACTTCTCCCGAAGAAATTAGTACTTTTCTTAAACCAATGCAGGAAGGACAGGATATGGGAGTAATCTCAGAAGCCGGATGTCCTGCAGTGGCAGATCCCGGTGCCGATGTGGTGGCTATTGCTCAGCAGCGAAATTATGTGGTGAAACCTCTGGTCGGTCCTTCGTCCATTTTACTGTCGCTCATGGCTTCAGGGTTCAACGGTCAGAGTTTCACTTTTCACGGTTATCTGCCTATTCAGCAGTCGGATAGAGCAAAAATGCTGAAAAAAATGGAAGTGCAGATTTACAACAACAATCAAACACAGCTTTTTATCGAAACTCCGTATCGCAATATGAAAATGCTGGAAGATATCCTCACTGTCTGTATGCCTGACACCAAACTTTGCATAGCCGTTGACATCACGCTCGAAACAGAATTTATCAAAACTAAAACGGTAAAAGAATGGAAATCACAGAAACCGGATTTGAATAAACGTCCCTGTATTTTTTTGTTGTATAAATAAAAAATCCCTCTCCGGTGATGAAGAGGGATGTCTGGTTCTTTAGAATTTTATCGTTACCGAACCCAGAAAATTAATTCCTGCCTGCGGAAAATATCGTTTTTCGTTCACCCTTTTTCCATCCAGATAATAGCTGTACCAGTTGTAACCATTTGTTTCGTATTTGGTGTTTAATAGATTATTGATCAGCAGATTAAAGTCAATAGATTTTAACTGGTTTAACTTCAGTGAATAGCCAATCCGGAGATTATTTACAAAATACGGATCGATTGATCGGTCGTT
>ERZ724518.679-NODE-679-length-15018-cov-5.560449_pt1 | contig 15018 bp, 12 predicted proteins | sample MGYA00376051_ERZ724518 | MGnify/ENA primary metagenome ERZ724518 (study PRJEB28724, sample SAMN07190885) | wastewater metagenome | isolation source: influent of sewage treatment plant in Hong Hong | place: Hong Kong | collected 2016-03-17 ... | reverse complement strand
GCGCTCAAAAGCGCGCAGGCCGGTCTCGCCAAAGCACGGAACATGCTCGTGCAAAAAACGTTGGAACTGAATCGCATGGCCGCGCTGAGGAAGAAGCAGTTCGTCGCCCAAGCGGACCTGGATCTGGCGCGTACCAATGCGCGCGACGCCGAGGCGCAGGTGGATGTGTCTGACGCGCAGGTCGACCAGGCCAAAGCCACGCTGGCCTCAGCCGAATTGGACCTGGGCTATACCACCATTTTCTCGCCGGTGAACGGCACCGTCGTTTCTCGCAACGTGGAGGAAGGACAGACCGTCGTGGCCAGTTTCCAAACGCCCACCCTGTTTGTCCTCGCCCAGGACCTGACCCGCATGCAGGTCATTGCCAACGTCAGCGAATCCGATATCGGCGGAGTCGCCGAAGGCAAATCGGCAGACTTTCGTGTGGACGCCTATCCCAGGGAATTCTTTCACGGCATCGTGACGCAGGTCAGGAACGCGCCGATCAGCATTCAAAATGTCGTGACCTACGATGTGATCATCTCGGTCGAGAACCCCGAACTCAAACTGAAACCCGGGATGACCGCCAACATCTCGATCGTCACGGCCCGCAATGACGATGCGCTCCGCGCGCCTAACGCGGCGCTGCGATTCCGCATGCCGGGTGTGCCGGTTGATCGTAAAACTCCTCAACTATGGATACTGGACGCGGCGGGGCGCGTGCGATCGGTGCCGGTCACCCTGGGCATTGCGGATTCATTGTATACAGACATCACGTCGAGCGATGTCCACGAAGGGGAGAGCGCCATAGTGGGCCTCGCGACCGCCGAAGATACCGCTCAGGAAAAACTGCCGCCGGGGTTTGAGTTCGGGCCGAAGGTGCGGTGAGGTCATCGCCCCCATCTTTCCTGCGCATCTCTGAGTTGCCCACGAAAGCCGCGAGCCCGCCTGCACTCGTGCGCTCCCGGCATGGCATGCCTTTACTGCATATGCTTCGCAAGGAATCTGAGGACGTTCTCCGGATGCCGACCGAAGTGATTGTATCCGTCCTTAAACCGTTTCGTGGTGCCTTCGATCCAGAGCAATTCCTTCTCCTTGCTGCCCAGCAAATCGAAGGTCTTCTGCGCATCTTCAGGATTTCTCGTCCACGCATCCTTCAATACCTGCACCATGAGGACAGGCATCGTGACGCTGGCCGCCCACAGATGCGGGGTCATTTCGGCAGCCACGAACGCGCCCATCTTGAGCAGTTCAAGATCGATCAATTCCTGGTACTGCCGCACGCCCTGCAATTCTGAGAAAGCGTCGTAAATTGCCGCCATGGAGACCACCATAGGGCTCACCATACAGCGCACGTTTGCGAATAGCTCGGAGCGACGGTGAATGGCGTGGTACTGCGAGTTGCCGCCCATACACTGACTGTAGAGGGCGACTTTCATCTTGCTGAGTGTGGGGTGACTATCGACATACTTTTTAACCCCCACGCAATCGCGCCACTCCCATTGACCGATTCCTGATAAACCTCCGTTCGCGGCGCTGCTGTTGCCGTGATTGCGAATGTCGTATGTCAACACGTTGTAGCCGGCGTCGGTCAAATGCTTGTATTGGATCACAAAATCGATTTCCACCCCGTCATACAAGCTCCATGGCTCACCGAGATGTCCAGGGAAACCCGCGCGGCACATTGGAAGCGCGTGATTGAAAATGACCAGTTTGTCGCTCTTCCCGCCCTTGGCCGGAATGTACCAGGCTTCCAGCGGAATGCCGTCGTCGGAGGGGATGACGAGATCATTCCAGCCGGTCATGCCGTAATCATCGGGAGTTTTGAACAGTACGCTCCGGAGCGGCCTGACGATATTGGCCAGGCCCTTGACCTTAGCGAAATCCTCCCCGGATATGGTCTTTAGTTGCTCCAGGGCTTTATCCATTCTCTCTTTCGGCATACGGCTCATCTGGTCACCTCCTGTGGGAGTAGAGTGATGAAAATAACGGAAGACGGCTTACTCCGCAAAACCTGTGGTCGGAGACGCTATGACCTTCCCGAAACCTACGGCTAATAGTTGCCGGTGCGGAGATACCTCTCTTGTATCTCCGCACCGGTAAGGACCGGTAGACCGATCCTGCGCATTTCTTGCCTAATTGTCCGGGGGCGTCAACTTGAGCGTTGTACAGGACAGCGAACGACTCGTAAAATAGCGATCTCCTACACTGAGAGAAGAAGCACTCATGCTTGTGCAACCTGTTAATCAGGCGTCGGACGAGATGGAGATGGCCCTTGAGAGGCTGACTAACAGTATTGCCCGATCGACCGAGACAGGCGACGAGCTCGTGACGGCAATCTCAGGTTTGTCCCTGCATCGGCGGGATGCGCCCACTTCGCCGGCCAGTTACCTCTATGAGCCGAGCATCTGCATGGTCGCACAGGGAGCCAAACGCGCGATCCTCGGCGACAACGGCTATGTGTATGACCCGCACCATTTCCTGCTCACCTCTGTGGCTCTCCCCACGATCTGGCAAGTCATCACCGCGAGCCGAGAGCGACCTTATCTGGGGCTTGTTCTAAAACTTGATCGATGCGAAATGTCACAATTGATGGCGGACAGCAACCTTCCCCCGCCTAGCACACAGCAGTCACGCCCGGGAATGGCGACAGGCCTTGTCACAATCCCTCTACTCACCGCGTTTCAACGACTCATTGATCTGCTGGCCGAGCCGAAGGATATTCCGATGCTTGCGCCAATCATCAAGCGTGAAATTACTTATCGACTGCTGGTGGGCAATCAAGGCGAGCGCCTGCGTCAGATGGCGGCAGAGGAAAGCCAGGGCCAACAGATTGCCCGAGCCATCGATTGGTTGAAGAGCCACTTCGCACAGACGTTACGGATCGACGATCTCGCGGCGCAACACCATATGAGTCCATCGACGTTCCACCATCATTTTCGAGCCCTGACGGCTATGAGTCCGCTGCAGTACCAAAAATGGCTGCGCTTGAACGAAGCCCGGCGACTGATGCGCACCGAACGTTCGGATGCTGCGACGGCAGCACATCAGGTTGGCTATGAAAGCCCCTCTCAGTTCAGCCGGGAGTATCGGCGATTATTCGGCGCGCCACCCCTACGCGATATCGCAAGCTTGCGCGAAACAACGGGATAGACCGGCAATCGACGACCGATGGCAGGTGCGAAGGGTTTTGGGTTGCGGGATACGAATGAAGGTTCGTGTCGCGAGCCTCGCATAGGAGAGTGCGGGGCGCGCTCACCATCAATCCTATCCATCCGACCTCACATGTGCGAGAGCGATGCCACCATCGCGGGAATTACTACGGCGGAAGACTGCCCCCAGAACAACTCCCGCCGGAGTGGGGTGCGGACCGGCACTACGGTGACGAACCAGATATGAGCTTTCTCTGGCTGACGATTTTTTCTGCCCTCCGCGTCCTCCGCCGGAATCCATTGCGAGCAGGCCTGACCATGCTCGGCATCATCATCGGAGTCGACGCTGTCGTCGGAATGGTAAGTCTCGGCCAGGGCGCCACCGCCTCGGTGCAACGCGAGATCGCCAGCCTCGGCACGAACGTGTTGATCATTATCCCCGGCGCGACCACGACAGGCGGAGTGCGCGGCGGACTCGGCAGCGTCTCCACCCTCACCGTTGACGATGCCCGCGACATCGAAAAACGCGTCGGTGACATCAGCCTCGTGACCTATGCCTCCCGATCGGTGCTCCAAGTCATCCACGAACACAAAAACTGGAACACCATCGCACTCGGGACGACCACCACCTTCACCGACTTGCGCAACTGGCCGGTGGCCGACGGCAATTTTTTTACGCAGGCCGATGAAGATGCCGCTGCCAAAGTGGTCGTATTGGGAAGAACGGTCGCAGACAATGTATTCGAGCGAGGGGAGGAAGTCATCGGCGCACAGATCAGAATCAAGAACGTCCCGCTGCGGGTGATCGGCATCCTGTCTCCGAAGGGGCAATCACTCTCCGGCCAGGATCAAGACGACATCGTGATCCTACCCTTCACCACCGCGGAGCGAAAAGTGCTGGGCACGAAATTCCTTGGGACCGTCGGCATTATCCTGGTCGCGACCCAACATCGTTACGGCGTCCCCACCGCCGCCGAAGAAATCAAGGAACTCTTGCGCGCACGACACCGAATTCACCCGGCGGAGGACAACGACTTTACCATCCGTACCATGGAGGATGTGGCGAACACCGTCGCCGGCGCAAGCCGCACCATGCTGATGATGCTGCTGAGCATCGCCTCCATCTCACTCCTGGTCGGTGGGATTGGAATCATGAATATTCTGCTGGTGTCGGTCACAGAACGGACCAGAGAGATCGGGATTCGGATGGCAGTGGGAGCCAAACGCGCCCACATCCTGCTGCAGTTTCTCGCGGAGGCGATCATTCTGACCGCCATCGGCGGCGTGGTCGGCGTCCTGTTCGGCGTGGCCGGCGCGCGCATCCTCACTCACTTCATCGGTTGGCCGACAATCATTTCCTCGCAAGCCGTAACCGTGGCCTTTCTGTTCTCGCTGGCCGTGGGCATCTTCTTCGGCCTCTACCCGGCGAACAAGGCCTCCCGCATGAATCCGATCGAGGCGCTGCATTATGAGTAAGCACAACACCCAGGGGGCTTAACGCCTAGAGCCGGAAAGCATGGTCCGTAAGAGCATTCGGGAGACCCACACCTGCGGAACGCCGCGTGGCAGCGCGCCGGGGTCGAGCGGATGAGAACGAAACGATAGCCAATATCCTGAGGCATGCTGAACGACGCGGCAGGAAGGGCACACCAGCAAGCCTGTTCAACGCGGCGGAAGTCGAGCATCCCCGCCGGATATCATGATTTTTCTGGCGCTCGAATGAGCCGTTCGATGGTGAGTCCTTGAATGAGAATGGAGAAGACCACCACGATATAGGTCATGGCCACGATCGCGTCGCGATATGTCGACGCGGGCAGCGACAGGGCCATGGCGACGGAGATGCCACCGCGTAAACCTCCCCAGGTCAGGATCACGGTCGCGCGATTCGTCAGGTCTTCGAACAAACGGAAGAACTGCACGGGAAGACTCACACTAACGAACCGCGCGAACAGCACCAGAGGAATGGCCAGCAATCCGGCAAAGAGATATTCGTCTTGAAAACGTAAGACCAGCACCTCCAGTCCGATCAGCACAAAGAGAACGGCATTCAGCAGCTCGTCGATCAACTCCCAGAACGTATCCAAATATTCCCGCGTGGTGTCCGACATCGCCAAGTGCCGACCGTGGTTTCCGATCAACAACCCCGCCACGACCACAGCAATGGGGCCCGATGTGTGCAAGGCATCCGCCACCGCATACCCACCCATCACGAGCGCCAGCGTAATCAGGATCTCGACGCTATGCTGATCAATAGACTTGAGCATCAGATAGGCGCCATACCCCAACGCGAGCCCAAGGACGATGCCACCGACCGCTTCCTGCAGCAACAACCACCCCATCGCCTCCGGCGTGACTCGTCCGGATTCCGCCATGGCCAGGAGCACCAGAAACACCGCGACCCCAACGCCGTCGTTGAAGAGCGATTCTCCGGTGATCTTGATTTCCAAGCGCTTCGGCGCGTTCGCATTCTTCAGAATTCCCAGCACGGCGATCGGATCGGTCGGTGAGATCAGCGCCCCGAACAGAAAGGCAGCAATGAGCGGAATCGGATGTCCCAGCCACTCCAACCCCAGATAGGTGAGCGAACCCACGATCGCCGTGGAAACGAGCACCCCTCCGCACGCTAACGTCCCGATGAACCACTTTTGATCGAGCAAATCGTCGAGATTGACGTGAAGCGCCCCGGCGAACAGCAGAAAACTGAGCATGCCATGCAGAAGCGCTTCGCCGAAGTCGATGTGCTGGACGAAACTCCTCGCCTGGCTCTCGATGCCATACCCCAACTTGCCCAGACACAGCAGCACGAGCGACATGGCCAATGCCATGGCCATCAGACCGATCGTGACCGGCAATTTGATATAGCGGTGATTGAGGTAGCTGAAGCCGGCCGAGAGACAGACCAGAATCGTGACCGTGTGCATCAAGGTCATCGCGACACAGCAGGCCTCGGAGCGCGCCTCCGGCTCGACTTCCGACACTCACGATGCGGAGTACCTTCTCCCTCCATGGTCAACTCCAAGCCTGGTCCGAGACGATGTGACGGGCGAGATTCGTCATGCGCAGGCTGTCTTCCCGGTCCTCTGCGGGGTCCGCCTCGTGTCAGCACCCTGCGCACCACCGAACCGTTCACCGCACCTGCCCTGTCGATCGCAGACATGACGGTCTTCGCCAAGAAAACGAGGACGACGGCGAACAGTCCACGCAACCACACGCGCATGTGTGCCGGCATACGACCCGATGGTCCGCGCACGACATCGCAAGTCTACCGATAACACACAGCCACGGCCCTCACAAGCCGTGCCTGCTCCCGAGAATATTACGGATTGATTACGTGTTTGACCTCGAGTACAGTGCTCGACCGCAATGCTCCTCACAACCCCAGCCACGGTGACATGAACTCCACGCACGAATCCGTAGAACACACTCCATGGAGGCCAATCATGAAGTCCTGCTTGGGACGGTGCCTGTTTCTGTGTTGCCTGCTCTTCTTCCCGAGCGTGTCTCTTGCGCAAGTATCAGCACCTCTTCCGCACTTTTCCATGGACACCTCGGCGCGACAGATCCACGAGGCGCCAGTGGTCTACCTTGGAGAAACCCTCTTCGTTTTATATAAGAAAGTCGGCTCCTTCACGCCGCAGCAACGTGCTCAAGCCATTCAGGTGCGACTCGAACACATCGCGAACAACCCGTTCAGCAACTTCAATGTGATGACCACCATTACAACTGAACACGGAACCGATATGGCTCTAGACGGTCTCGTGTTGTTGACGGTAACCGACGGAGATGCCAGGCCTTTGAGTCGAAGTCGACAGGACCTGGCACAGGAGTATACGGGCAGGCTACGGAACGTGCTGAGCAGGGGGCAACAAGAGCTGCGCACGGAAATGTTGCTCAAGGATGCCGCGCCGGCGTTTCGCATCGAACCGCTGGATAGCCTCCTGGGCAAGCCCGCACCTGGCGGGCCTCCACCAACATCCCCGAGACCATGAACGAACCAGAAGACACAGCGGAGGGGTCTCGACATCCGTCAGCACGCAGCACACCTTCCGAGCGTGCTGCGCGGCAACAACGAGCGCGGCGCGCACTCATCGCCGCGCTGCGGCTGGGGGCATGCCTGATCGGGTGCCTTCCGCACATCGCGGCGGCGGCCGCTTCCTCGCCTGATGCCTCAGATTGGCACTATGGCGCGGTTCTCGACTTGAGCTACGCGCTCGATGTCAACTTTCCGGAAAACCATCTCTGGCGAAGCAAGAGCACTACTCCGAGAGTCAATGAATTGGCTCCGAACATGACGCTCGGCTATGTGCGCAAGGATGCGACGACCTCATCACGCTGGGGGATGGAGTTGGGCTTGCAAGCCGGATATGACACCGACGCCCTGGTGCCTTCTTCGAATCCCGGGCGCGACAAACCGGTAGACGGGGCGGATACACTCCGCCACATTTCGCGGGCCAACGTCTCATATCTGGCGCCGATCGGGAACGGACTCACCATCACGGCCGGCCTGTTCAACAGCTACATCGGGTATCAGTCGATTTACGCGCGCAACAACTTCAACTACACGCGAAGTTATATGGCCGACAATGCTCCGTATTTCATGTTCGGAGTAGCGGCTCAATACCCTGTGACTGATCGTCTACAACTCAATCTCTACGCCATCAACGGCTACAATTACCTTTCCCATCCGAACAATCAATTGAGCTATGGCACCCAGGTCGCCTACCGGTTGGATAGGGAATGGACCTTCACGGAAAACCTGTACTACGGACCGGACCAGTCCAATACCTCCTTGCAATACTGGCGGTTTTTTTCCGATAGCATCCTTGAGTGGAAACGCAAGCGGGTGACCCTGGCGTTAGCCTATGATCTCGGGACGGAGAATGCCGCCGAACAACCCGGCCATCCACGCACCTTTTGGACCGCAGCGGCATTCTATGCCCGGTGGAACATCTCCGGCCCCTGGAGCCTCGCCTTACGGCCTGAATTCTATTGGGATCGTAATGGACGGATCTCTGGCTCGGAACAGCTCCTGAAGGCTCTGACGACCACTCTCGAGTATCGATGGGTTGAAACCACTCGGAGCGTTGTGATTCGGTTGGAGCATCGATACGATGAGTCCACTGGAATCGGGGGAGGATTTTTCACACGAGGGGACATCGCCCCGGGCGTCATCGGACTCGCGCGCGAGCAGCACCTGTTGCTGATGTCGCTCATCTTGGCGTTCGATTCATGACAGTCGTTACAGGCACCTGGTCTGTGGTGCACGAACCATTGTGACGGAAGCCAGGGAAGCAGCCGAGCAGATGGGTGGCAGGGCGTCTACATGTAGCACGCGGGAGAGCTGCCTCGCGGCTCGCCGCGGTCTAGAACATCAGAACCGAGCAGGGTTCACTATCCTGAAACCTGTTGTTCAGCATGGTAGGAGCTGCGGACGAGCGGGCCTGATTCAACGTGACGGAAGCCGAGCGCGAGACCTTCTTCTTTCAAGACCGAAAATTCATCCGGATGATAGAAGCGTGCGACGGGAAGATGCTCTTTGGTAGGCTGGAGGTATTGGCCGATGGTCATGATGTCGCAGTCGACTGAACGCAGGTCTCGCATAACCTCGCGGGCTTCCTCCGTCGATTCGCCCATACCGACGATCAATCCCGACTTCGTCGTCATCCCCATCTGTTTGGCTCGTCCCAGCAACTCGATCGATCGCTGATACTTCCCTTGCGGGCGGATCGAAGGAAACAAGCGTCGCACCGTTTCAATGTTGTGATTCAGAATGTCCGGTCGCTCAGCCGCGACCACTGCGAGCGCCGCTTCATTGCCTTCAAAGTCTGGAATCAGGACCTCGATCGTGCAACTGGGAATCAACCGCCGGATATGGCGAATCGTCTCGGCAAAGACGGAGGCTCCGCCATCCTCAAGTTCGTCGCGATTGACCGACGTGATCACCGCATGGCGCAAACCGAGCGCCTGAATCGCTTCTGCCACACGCAGCGGCTCTTCGTGATCGACCGCATGCGGCCGGCCGGTGGCCACTGAACAATAGTGGCATCGTCGCGTGCAGATATCGCCGAGAATCAAAAACGTCGCCGTGCGCGCATTCCAACATTCCCACACATTCGGACAACGCGCTTCCTCACAGATCGTGTGCAGCTTGAGCCGATCCATGGTTTGGCGAATGTCGTGATAATCCGGACCGGTCTGCAGCTTCACCTTGAACCAGGGCGGCAGGCGGCGAGACGGAGCAGCTGACGGCCGGTCTTCATCAGTCGGCCGGGGGTCGATGTGAATGAAGCTCATGGTTTCACCACCGGGGCGAGCAATTCCTGAGGATGCTCCAGCACACGTTTGAACTCTTTGAGGAACTGCGCTCCCATCAAGCCATCCAGCGCGCGGTGATCACACGAGAGCGTGACCTTCATCCGCCGCCCCGCAACCACTGCACCTTTGGACACCACCGGCACATCTCGTATCGCGCCCACGGCGATCGACGCCGCCTGCGGAGGCATGAGCAACGCGATAAACTGATCCACGTCGAACATGCCCAGATTGGAAATGGCAAACGTCGCCCCCGAGTATTCCTGCGGTGATAGTCGTTTCTGCCTCGCCCGGTCGATCAATGGCTTCGTCTCTCCAGAGATCTCAGCTAAGGTCTTCGCGCCACAATTTCGAACCACCGGCGTGATGAGTCCGTCTTCCATGCCGACAGCCACGCCGATATCGATCTGCTCATAGCGCCTGATGGCGTCCCCTGTGAACGAGACGTTCATCTCCGGATGGCGCTTGAGCGCCAAGGCCGCAGCCTTGATCAGCACATCGGTGATAGACGGGTGGGGCTGACGGCTTTGCTTACACTCGTCACGCACCCGTTCGGCCTGCTCCATGTCGATGTCGACCGTCAGATAAAAATGAGGAACCGGCGCTTTGCTCTGCACCGTCGATCGGGCAATGGCCTTGCGCATCTGGCTCAATGGCTGATCCGTGCCAGCCGGCAATGATTGCGCGCTGGCAGACGAGGCGGCGGCCACATCGTCTTCGACAATACGCCCGCCGGGACCGGTGCCGGTGAGGGTCGAGAGATCGACGCCTCGTTCAGCGGCCAGGGCTTTGGCGCGTGGCGAAGCGATTGGCCGCACCGCCTCGGAACGCGCTGGTTGAGCGGGAGCCGATGCCTTTTTCGGCGCGGCATCGGTCTTGGCCCCATTGCTGATCGACGGCGCAGCCGTCACGCCATCTGACAAGGCCGAGGCAATGTCTTCATCGGCCTCCGCGATGACGGCAATCAACTTTCCGGACTGCACCGTTTCGCCATCACGCACGAGCAGTTTTCTAAGGACGCCGGGAGCAAAGGCCTCCAGATCCATCACGGCCTTGTCGGTTTCGATTTCGGCGATGACCTCGCCCGCCTGCACTCGATCACCCTCATGTTTCTTCCAGGCGAGCAGCACGCCTTCTTCCATGGTATCGGTCAGCTTCGGCATGACGACGCGGCTAGCCATGTATCCTCCTCCACGAAGCCGACGGTCTTCGATGACCAACCCGCCCTCTTCGGCAACCATGCCTCATGCGACACCACAGACTGTGTTGATAGCGGCAACCACACGCGCCACGTCTGGAATCGCAGCATCTTCCAAGGGTCGGCTGTACGGGATCGGCACGTCTTCGCCGGTGACCCGAACGATAGGGCCGTCCAAATAATCGAACGCCGCGCTGTAGATACTTTCGGCAATTTGTGCGCCCAACCCGCAGAATCGCCAGCCTTCTTCGACAATCACCAGTCGTCCCGTCTTTTTGACCGACGCGACGATCGTCTCGAGATCCAACGGCTTGAGCGTGCGCGGGTCGATCACTTCGACGTCGACGCCCTCCCGACTCAACTGCTCGGCGGCTTCCAGCGCAACGAGCAACATTTTGGAATAGGCGACGACGGTCACATCGGTCCCTTCCCGCTTCACGTCAGCCTGCCCAAGCGGAAGCGTGTACTCCCCTTCGCCGACCTCGCCTTTTGTGCCATAGAGCAGTTGTGCCTCAATGAAGATCACCGGATTGTTGTCGCGGATGGCGCTCTTCAGCAAACCCTTCGCATCGTGCGGCGTGGCCGGAGCCACGACTTTTAACCCCGGCACATGGCAGAACCAGGCTTCCAAGCTCTGCGAATGTTGCGCGCCCAATTGATGCGCCGCGCTGCCAGGACCGCGAATCACCAGCGGCACCGAGAGCTGGCCACCCGACATGTACCGGATCTTGGCCGCGTTGTTCACGATTTGATCCAAGGCCACAATGCCGAAGTTCATCGTCATCAGTTCAACGATCGGATGCAGACCCGCCATGGCCGCCCCGATCGCCAACCCGGTAAACCCGGCTTCCGTAATCGGCGTATCCACCACCCGCTGCGGCCCGAACTCCTCGACGAATCCCTTCGTAACCTTGAAGGCGCCCTGGTAATACCCCACTTCTTCGCCAATCAAAAAGATGCGCGAGTCCCGCCGCATTTCTTCTCGCATGGCCTGATTGAGGGCTTCCCGGTAGGACAACACCATAGAAACTCCTACTCCTCCACCATGACATCGGCATGCAGGCTCGAAAAATCGGGAAACGGGCTTTCGTCGGCAAACTTCACCGCTGCCGCCACCACGTCACCGACCTCTTGCTCGAGTTGCTTGAAGTCGGCCTCGCCGCATTGCGCCCGGCTCAGCATCGTTTCCTTCAGCACCGCCAGGGGATCGCGCTTGCGATATTCCTCCACTTCCTCTTTGCTCCGATAGTGGCCGTGTGAGGGATCGGCCATCGAATGGCCCATGAAACGATAGGTCATCGCTTCAATGAAATACGGCCCCTGCCCCGCTCGAGCCTGATCCACCACCGTGCGCATCAAGGCTCGCACGGCCAGCACATCCATGCCGTCCACACGCTCGGCCGTAATGCCATAGGAACGCGCGGCCTCCGCCACGTTCTCATACAAGGCCACGGCCCGATGCACGGGCGTCCCCATGCCATATCGATTATTCTCACAGATAAAAATCACCGGCAGTTTCCACAGCGCCGCCAGATTAAAGGCTTCATGCGCCTGCCCGCTCGGCACAGCGCCTTCCCCGAAAAAACAGACGGTGACCAGATCCTGCTTTTGATATTTTGACGCGAAGGCTAATCCCGCGGCCAATGGAATATGCCCGCCGACGATCGCGTAGCCGCCCATGAAACGCTTCGGCAAATCCACCAGATGCATGGAGCCGCCCTTGCCGTGACACAACCCGGTCGCCTTGCCGAAGAGTTCGGCCATCACCTTGCCCGGATCAGACCCGCGCGCAAGACAATGCCCGTGGTCGCGGTAGGCGCTGATCACATAATCCTCCGGCCGGAGGGCAGCGATGGCGCCCACGGCAATCGCTTCTTCGCCGATGTAGAGATGAAGAAATCCCGCGATCTTGGCGAGTGCGTACATCTCGGCCGATTTTTCTTCAAACCGGCGGATGAGCAACATCTGGCGATAGAGCGAACGCAGGTCGGCCTTGTCCATGTCGGTCATTATGCATGCCGGCAGAAGACGACTCAACCGGGATATTCGGTTACGCAGTCATCGCAGGGATGAAAGGGAATTACTGAGGAAGGAAGATGATTGCACCGGCAATTCCGGTACGGGCGTGCATTCCCGCACCGGAATATGCGAACTATTTCACCTGCGAAAAGTCGGCATCGAACTGCATGGTCTGACCATCCTGCAAGGTCACAATGATAGTGGTTTTGGCATTGGGGTCAAACGATTCGTACCCGAACCGCGCCGTGAAACGGGACCGGTAGGCAGGACCCGTGCCGTCGTTCTTTCGGCCTCGATCAGCCGGGCTGAGATCCACCGGACGAATATTTTTACCCTTTTGTTGAAAGACGATGTCGGCCTTCTCGGCGAAGTATTCATCATCGCCGCAGAGCTGCACTTCGACTTCCATGTTCGGCATATCGACGACTTTTTGAATAAACTCGTCGGGCATGCGCACGTCTTTTTTCTGTTTTTTCGATTCGGCCGCTTCCTGCCTGCCAAACGCCTCCAAGCGGTAGCGCTTGGTGCGCAAGATGGCACTGGCGCCGCACGGGTCTTTTTCGGGATCCGCCCCGACTCGTGTGACCAGCGAGGCTTGTTGCAAGATTTTCTTCACGTCTTCCGGTGAACCGGCCTTCTCCATGGGTGCTCGCCCCGCTTCCAGGGCTTTCCTGGCATCTTCTGCGGACAACTTGACGTCGATCGCCCACACCGGACCGCTGACAGCCAACACCATGGCTCCGATCACCACACCCACTGCCGCATGCGTTTTTCCACGCTGACCTGCCCTGCCATCATTCGCGCGCATGAATACCTCCCTGAGGCGTCACTGAACAAAGGCGCATTGTAAAAGGATTGCGAAGACCATTTCAATCCGGCGCACATCGGAATATGGCTCGACGATGAGCCTCGGCTAGACACGAAAGCGGTCCCAGTTGGGATAGGGTCGGCCGGCGTAGAGCTGCTCGATGTCCACGGGGCAAGACAGGCCTTGTTGCTGCAACATCTCCACGACGAGACGCAACGGCAACCCCACGGCCGCGGTGAAATCGCCCTCAATCCGCTCGATGAAGGCTGCCCCGCCCCCCTGAATGGAATAGGCGCCGGCCTTGCCAAGGCTCTCACCGGTTCGCAGGTAGTCGCCCAATGCGGCTTCGTTCAGAGGTTTCATGGTTACCAGCACCTCTGCCAGCCGTACGTCGCACCGATCAGGATCAGGTCCCGCCAGCGCCACAGCCGTCACAATCCGGTGTTTGTGCCCGGCCAGACGACGGAGCATTACCTCGGCGTCGGCCAAATCGACCGGCTTTCCCAACACCTCAGCGCCCAAATGAATGAGCGTGTCGCTCCCAAGGATGAGCGCATCAGGATAGGAGGAAAGACAGGACTTGGCCTTGCCTGCGGCGAATTCCACGGCCTGCTCCTCGGCAGACAGGTGCGCCCGTATCTGTTCGACGAAGGGCGGGGCGACGACCTCAAAGGGCAGTCCCAGAAGCGTCAATAATTCGTGCCGGCGCGGCGAGGTGGAGGCGAGAATCAATCGCATGGGTCAGGATGCGCAGGAGTGAGGCAGCGGAATTTCCGATGGAGCATGGTCGGGTGCGGCAACTTCTTCCAGCATGAGGTCCTGGCAAAACTCCGCGACGATGCGTTCGACATCCTCCACGTTCGAGACTCCGAACATTTTGCCACGCATGGCCGCCGCATGAGAAAAGCCTTTGCAGTACCATCCCAGATGTTTCCGGATCGAACGGAAACATTCTAACCCGGCGATGGCCTCATACTGCCGCGCATGATCGAGCATGACCTGCATGCGGTGACGCAATGAGACCGGCGGCTCCCACATGGTGGCCGGAAGGGCCGAGAGATCGAGCCGCTCGATGAACGCACTGCGGGCCTGTTCTTTTTCACGAAAGAACCATGGCGCGCCGAGGGTCCCGCGGCCGACCAGCACGCCTTGCACTCGGCTCTCAGCTACTCGTCGCACGGCATCGACTAAGGTAGTGAGATCGCCGTTGCCCAAAATCAACGTCTCCGTACCCTGGGCGAGCTTGGCCGCCTCCGCAATCGCCGTCCAATCGGCGGCGCCGCGATACATCTGTTGCAGCGTTCGGCCGTGCACCGTGATCGCCGCCGGACGCGCTTCCAGCAAATGTTCCACCCACCGCTCGACCACTACGCAATCGAACCCCAGCCGTGTCTTCACGGAGAGCGGAAGCAGCCGGCGCGGCACGACGGGAGAGCCGGAACGCCGATAATTCAGCTCGTGAACGAATTCGATGCGGGACGGTTTAAAACCCTGGGTGTGGATCGACTGCCCGGCGGCCCAATCCTCCAACCCCTGCTTCGCGGCCCGCA
>ERZ724518.677-NODE-677-length-15025-cov-17.814696_pt1 | contig 15025 bp, 12 predicted proteins | sample MGYA00376051_ERZ724518 | MGnify/ENA primary metagenome ERZ724518 (study PRJEB28724, sample SAMN07190885) | wastewater metagenome | isolation source: influent of sewage treatment plant in Hong Hong | place: Hong Kong | collected 2016-03-17 ... | reverse complement strand
TGATAGTTATTGATGAAGATACATCTATGGTTGATGTAGCTAAAAATTTGATAGAATTTTATCACCATGAGTCTTGCGGTCAATGTACACCTTGTAGAGAGGGTACAGGATGGATAGATAAAATCTTGAAAAAGATTTTAAAGGGTGATGGCTCAAGTGAGGATTTGAATACAATACTTGATGTATGTAGTACAATGAATGGGAAAACAGTTTGTGTTTTTGCACCAGCTGTAAAAGATATTATTGAAAGTATTGTAAAAAAATTCCCTCAAGAATTTAACATATATTTTAAAAACTAAATTTAACTAAATAACAAGGAGAGATTATGGCAAAAAATACGATGACATTAACTGACAACAGAAATGGTAAATCATATGAATATAATATTATAGATGGTACAAGAGGACCTAGCGTTGTAGATATTTCTACATTTTACAAAGATTCTGGAATGTTTACTTATGACCCAGGTTATACTTCAACTGCTTCATGTGAATCTAAAATCACATTTATTGATGGTGAAAACTCAGAGTTAAGATATAGAGGTTATGATATAGCTGAACTAGCTGGAAAACACTCTTTCTTAGATGTTTCTTATTTATTAATGAGAGGAAAACTTCCAACTGCTGAAGCTTCAAAAAACTTTGATTTAGAAATCAGACATAGATCATTCTTAAATGAAGGTATTATCAGATTATTTGATGCTTTACCAGATGGTGCTCACCCAATGGCAACAATGGGAGCTGCAACAATGGCTTTATCAGCATTCTATAAAGATCACTTACATTTAGAAGATGAAAATGCTTTCAAAATGATGAGAAGAAGAATTTTAGCTAAAATGCCAGTTATTGCTGCTATGGCTTATAGAAATTCAATTGGTACTCCACTAATTTATCCAGATGTAAATAGATATTTCACTGAAAACTTCTTATATATGTTAAGAGCATATCCAGGTGGAAGAATGAAATATTTAGGTGATGGTCAAAATGATGAAATCAAACAAGTTGAAATTGATGCACTTGATGCAATTTTAACTTTACATGCTGATCATGAGCAAAATGCTTCTACAACAACTGTAAGAAATGTTGGTTCAACTGAAGCTCACCCTTATGTTGCTATTGCTTCTGGTATCTCAGCACTTTGGGGTTCTGCTCACGGTGGAGCTAATGAAAAAGTTATGGATCAATTAAAATTAATTGGTGATGTTAAAAATGTACCAACTTATATTGCAAAAGCAAAAGATAAAAATGATCCATTTAGATTAATGGGATTCGGACATAGAGTTTATAAAAACAGAGACCCAAGAGCTGAAACATTAAAAGGATTACAAGATAAATTAAGAGAAGAATTAAAACTTGACTCTAAATTACTTGACATTGCTGCTGCTGTTGAAGAAGCTGCATTAAGTGATGATTACTTCAAACAAAGAGGTTTATATCCAAATATTGACTTCTATTCAGGTGTAATTTTAACTGCACTTAAAATTCCTGTTGAAATGTTTACTCCAATCTTCGTTATTGGTAGAACTCCAGGATGGTTAGCACAATGGTCTGAGTTAAAACAAGATCCAAAACACAAAATTGCAAGACCAAGACAATTATATACAGGTAACTAAAAAATATAAATTTCCATCCAAGGGATACCAAATGAGTGAAATGGTTAATATCACAATTAATGGAGTGCAAATGCAAGCTACAAAAGGTGGCTTGCTAATTGACAAATTATTAGATGAGAATATCCATATTCCTCATTTTTGTTATCATCAAGCATTAGGAAAAGATGGAAATTGTAGAATGTGTATGGTAGAAATTGAAGGTCAAAAAAGACCTCAAATAGCTTGCGATACACCTATCAAAGATGGTATGACTGTAAGAACTATAGGAAAAAATATTGAAAAAGTAAGACGCGATATTTTAGAATTAGAACTTATTAATCATCCTATTGATTGTCCAACTTGTGATCAAGCTGGAGAGTGTAAACTTCAAGATTATTACATGGAATCTGGTTTTTATGAATCAAGAATTAATGTAGAATCAAAAAATCATGCTAGAAAAAGAATTGATTTAGGTTCAAACGTAATGCTAGATCAAGAAAGATGTGTACTTTGTACAAGATGCGTAAGATTTTGCGCAAATATCACTAAAACAAATGAATTAGGTGTAATCCATAGAGCTGATCACTCAGTTATAGGAACTTTCCCTGGTCATCCACTAAATAATCCATATGCTATGAATGTTATTGATCTTTGTCCAGTTGGTGCATTAACTAATAAAGACTTTAGATTTAAACAAAGAGTTTGGTTTTTAGAATCATTTGAAGCAATTTGTAACGGTTGTTCAAAGGGTTGTAATATTTTTGTTGACCACAGAAAAGAAAAATATAAAGATGATCAAATTTTTAGATTTAGACCACGTGTAAACAAAACAGTTAATGGCTATTTTATTTGTGATGAAGGAAGATTATCTTACAAAAACGAAAGTGAAAATAGATTCGAAACTCCTTTAGTAAATAAAAATGAAACTACACTTAATGATGCACTTGCTAATTTATTTAAAGAACTATCTACAAATAAAAATATTTTATTTGTATTAAGTGCAAATCTTTCTTATGAAGAGATGCTAAATGTAAAAAATTTAGCTTCAAAATTGAATATACAAATTTCTGGTTACTCACCAAATAGTTATGATGATTCATTTGCTGATGATTTTTTAAAGACAAATGACAAAACAGCGAATAGAGCCTCTTTTAAAGAATTACAAATAGATGAAACAAAAGAGTATTTTGAACATAGTTTAAACAATGCTTCTTTAGTGATAGTTGTTGAGAATAATTATTTTGATGAAAATATAAAAGCCCTTGAAAATAAAAAAGTAATATCTTTATTTAGTCATAACTGCCCTACTATTGAGAATTCAAATATAGCAATTCCAGTAGCCTCTTTTTATGAAAAATCAGGAACTTACATAAATAAAGATAATATAAAACAAAAAGTTATCTCTAAAATAAATAAAAACAATCCTAATGAAACTATTACTTCAATAATAGAACACTTAAAATCTATGATTGAAAAAGGAACTCTATGAGTGCTTCAACAATTATTTTAATCATAAATATTGCACTTGCTGTTGTTTTAGCAGTTGCATTAACTCCACTTTTTGTATGGTGGGAAAGAAGAATATCTGGGTTTATTCAAGATAGAAGTGGTCCAAATAGATGTCATATTGGTCCATTTAGACTTGGAGGGATTATACAAAGTTTTGCAGATATGTTAAAACTTGTATTTAAAGAGGATTTTACGCCTTCACATATTAAGTACAAATTTTTCTTTACAATTGCTCCTGCTATTGTATTTTTTTGTTCATTCTTAACATTCGCAGTAATACCATTTTCTGATGCTTTAGTTATTGATGGACAAAAACATATAATGCAAGCTATTCCAAACGAACTTGGAATCATGTGGTTTCTAGCATTTGCTGGACTTTCTGTTTATGGAATTATTCTTGGTGGTTATTCTTCAGGAAGTAAATATGGACTTTTAGGTTCAATTAGAGCAACTGCACAAGTTATCTCTTATGAAGCTGCAATGGCTCTTGCAATAATATCAATGCTTATATCTTATGGTTCAATTCACTTAACTGACATTGTTAATGCTCAAGCTGGAACATATTTTGGTGTTATTCCTATGTGGGGTATATTTATTCAGCCTCTTGCTGCAGTTATTTTTATTGTTTGCGCTTTTGCTGAAGCAAATAGAGCCCCTTTTGACTTAGCAGAAGGGGAATCAGAGATAGTTGCTGGTTATCATACAGAATATTCTGCTATGAAATTTGGTCTTTTTCAAGTTGGTGAATACTCAGCAATGAGTGCATCAAGTGCTATTATCGTAACTTTGTTTTTTGGAGGTTATCAACTTCCATGGTTAGATACACATGCTATTCAAAGTAATATAAATTATATAATTGTAGCTTTAATAATTCTTCTTCCAATAAAAGTATATTTTCTAACAAAATGGATGAAAAAGAATAATAAAGCAATTGGATTAGATAAATCAAGAGAAAAAGAAACAAAAATATTAACAACAGTTTTTTGGTCTTTGGCTTTTATAATTGTAGGTTTATTGATCACATTTTTATTAACTGGATTGGGAACAAATGGGATTAATATTGCAACAGCAATAATTCAAACTGGAACTTTTTTAGTAAAATTCTTTATGATGGCATTTGTTTATATTTGGATTAGATGGACTGTTTTAAGATTTAGATATGACCAATTACAAATGTTAGGTTGGAAAGTTTTAATTCCGTTAGCTCTATTAAATATCGTAATAACTGCAATATTTATTGTAGTAAGAGGAAACTAAAATGGGAATAAAAGTAGTACCAAGATACGGTAAATCATTTAAAGATAAATTATATCTTCCTGCAATTGCTGGAGGAATGAAAACAACTTTTAAACATTTTATTAGAAATTTAAAAGACATAGATAATTTAAAAACTATGCACTATCCAGAAGTTCAACCTGATGACTTAAACGAAAGATACAGGGGCGTTCATAGACTTACAAAACATGAAGATCAAACTGAAAAATGTGTTGCTTGTTTTATGTGTGCAACTGCATGTCCAGCTAGTTGTATTTTTATTGAAGCAGAAGAGAGATTTGACGGAGTAGATGAAAAAAGACCTAAAGAGTTTAAAATAGACCTATTAGAGTGTGTGTTTTGTGGATATTGTGTTGAAGCTTGTCCATGTGATGCCATTAGAATGGATACAGGTATTTTTTCATTTGTTGCAAGTAAGAGAGAAGATTTTGTACTTGATAAAAAAGCTTTAATGGCAAATGAAAGAGCAAAGGATTTAAACAATGGCTGATTTAATTTTTATTGCATTAGCAATTTTAGCAATTGGTGGTGCAATTGCAATGATTGTATATGCAAATCCAATGTATAGTGCTCTAGGACTTTTAATAACAATGCTAAGTGTAGCTGGAATGTTTGCTCTTTTAAATGCGACATTTCTGTTTTTAGTTCAAATTATCGTTTATGCAGGTGCTATTATGACCTTAATTTTATTTATTTTAATGTTCTTAAATATAAAAGAAGAAGATTTACCAAAAGAACCAAATAAGTATAAATTTATAGTTTTTGGAGCCTTTATTATGATTCCATTAAACATACTAATTTTAAAAGCTGTTTCAAAATTACCTGCAAAAGATTTAACTATTAGTAATACAGATTTTGGAAATATAAAACCACTTGGAATGGAACTATATAATAACTGGATTATTGCATTTGAACTTATCTCTATTTTGCTTTTAGTTGCACTTATTGGTTCTGTTGTACTTGCTAAAAAAAGAAAATCTAAAATTAATAACAAAGGAGAGCAATTATGATTTCGTTAACATCTTATGCTTTTGTGTCTATGATGTTATTTTCAATTGGTGTAATTGGAGTAATTGCAAGAAGAAATATCTTTGTTATTTATATGTCAATTGAACTTATGTTAAATGGAGTAAATCTATTTTTAGTAACATTTGCTAGATACCATTTTAATATGGATGCTCAAATTATCACTGTAATGGTTATATCTATTGCTGCTGCTGAAGCTGCAATTTTTTTATCAGTAATAATTTTATTATTTAGATCAAGAAAATCTTTAGATACAAATATTTTTACAACCCTTACACAAGGAGAAAAATCATGAATACATCTTTGTTAGTATGGATTGTTTTATCTCCATTATTGGGTTCAATTGCAAGTGGTTTATTATATTTTTATCATATTAAAAAAAGTAAAATCTCTGATATTTATTTTTCTTTAATAGGAACAATTACACCTTTCATATCTTTTTTAATTACGCTCTGCTTATTTTTAAGAATGAATGATGAAAAAATCACCTTTAAACAACAACTTTTTACTTGGTTAAATGTTGATAAATTGAATATTGAAATGGCATTTTTAGGTGATAATCTTTCAATATTTATGTCAATGTTTGTAACTTTTGTTGGTTGGTTAATTCATATTTATGCCATTGGATATATGAAAGATGATAGTGGTTTTGGTAAATTTTTTGCTTATTTTAACCTATTTCTAGCTTCTATGTTAATATTAGTATTAGCAGATAATCCAATTATTTTATTTATTGGTTGGGAAGGTGTTGGAGTTTGTTCATACCTTTTAATCAAGTTTTATTATGGAAAAACTGAAAATGTAACAGCTGCAAATAAAGCTTTTATTGTAAATAGAGTTGGAGATTTTGGATTTTTATTGGGAGTTGTAACTCTATTTTTTGCTTTAGGACAAGTTGATTTATCATTTTCATCTATTGAAATGAATCTAAGCAATGGTTCAAATGAGCTATTAATTCTTTCAGGTGTTTTACTTTTTATTGGAGCTATGGGAAAATCAGCTCAAATTCCACTTTATGTTTGGCTTCCTGATGCAATGGCAGGGCCAACTCCAATTTCAGCATTAATCCACGCAGCAACGATGGTAACAGCTGGTATTTACATGGTTGCAAGATTTCATTTTTTATATAGTGGAATTGAAAATATTGGCTTATTTATAGCCTATATAGGTGCGTTTTCAGCACTACTTGCAGCTATTATAGCTACACGTCAAACAGATATTAAAAAAATTCTTGCTTATTCAACTATGAGTCAATTAGGATATATGTTTATTGCTGTTGGATTAGGATTTTATTCAACTGGATTATTTCACGTGTTTACTCACGCATTTTTCAAAGCGATGTTATTTATGGGTGCAGGTGGTGTAATTATAGCAGTACATCATGAACAAAATATTTTCAAAATTGCACAACATAGGGTAAATTTACCAATTATTGGAACAACATTTTTAATCGGTGTAATTGCAATTTCAGGGATTCCTCCATTTTCTGGATTTTTCTCTAAAGATGCAATATTAGCAGCTGCATTTCAAGATGGTCAATATTTAATTTGGGCAATTGCAATGTTTACTGCATTTTTAACTGCATTTTATATGTTTAGAATGTATTTTATAGTTTTTGTTACACCAAATCATCATGATACACACTATGTTTATACTTCAAAAACAATTACCATTCCTCTTTTAATTTTAGCTATTGGGGCAATTGGAGCTGGATTCTTAAATCTTCCAACTGCATTTGGAGGAAATCATTTTGTTGATACATGGCTAGGACAACTACACTCAAAACATATTCATATGGATATAGTTACAGAGTATGTATTAATGGCATTATCTATCATTGTTGCAGCAACTGGAATAATGGCAGCATACTCAAAATATGCAAATTTTGATTTATCAAAACCAGAAAAAGAGATAGGATTTATTGGAAATAAATTCTATATTGATGAAATTTATGATTCATTATTCGTTCAACCTACTAAAGCATTATCAACATTTATTGACAAAGTTTTAGATGAAAAAGTAATAGATGCTTTTGTTATGAATTCATCTATTGGTTTTGTAAATATTGGTAAAAAAGTTGCCATGATACAAAATGCAAATGTAAGATTTTACGCAGCATTTATGCTTATTGGTATGACTGCTGTATTTATCTACTTATATATCACTTTAGGATTGTAGTATGAGTTCAGATATACTTTCGTTTATTATATTTTTACCTGCTGTTGTTGCAATTGGATTAATGCTTACAACAAGAGATGTAAATACAATTAGAAACATCGCATTTTTAACTACAACAGTGATACTTGCTTTAGTTTTAAAAATTTATATAGATTTTGTTCCAAGTGGTGGAATGCAATTTGTTACCAATCTTCCTTGGATTGAAACTTATGGAATAAATTATTACATTGGACTTGATGGCTTTTCTCTTACAATTTTAATGATGATTGCTATTTTGATTCCGACTTCTTATTTATTATTATGGGAAGGAAAAACTAAAGGTTATTGGATAAATATGCTTTTAGTTCAAAGTGGAGTTACTGGTACTTTATTATCTTTAGATGTTATACTTTTTTACTTTTTTTGGGAAGTTATGCTTTTACCAGTTTTCTTAATGATTGGTTCTTTTGGTTTTGGAGATAAAGTATTTACAACAATCAAAGTTACAGTTTATACTATGGCTGGGTCATTATTGATGTTTATTGCAATTTTATATTTAGGGGTTGCTTATCATAATGAATTTGGTGTTTGGTCATTCTCTTATGATAAATTAATGGAAATTTCTACAATTCCATATGATACAAAAGTTTGGTTATTTTTAGCATTTCTTGCAGCTTTTGGAATTAAAATTCCAATTTTTCCTTTACATACTTGGATCATGGAAACATATAAAAATTCTCCAACAGGTGCAGTTTTCTTATTATCTTCAATTATGGCAAAACTAGGAGTTTATGCAATAGTTAGATTTATGATTCCACTTTTTCCAGAAATTTATATTGAATTTTCTACTTGGTTTGTAGCAATTGGATTATTTGGGTTAATTTATTTTGGAATTGCTGCACTTATGCAAAGTGATATTAAAAGAATGTTTGCATACTCTTCCGCTTCACACTTAAGTTTCATATCTGCAGGTATTTTTTCCCTAAATTCTTATGGTGTAAATGGTGCTTTATATCTAATAATTGCTCATGCAATTGCCACAGGAGCACTATTTTTATTAGTTGGATTAATGCATGAACAAACAGGATTTAAAACAGTAAATGATTTAGGTGGCATTGCTAAAAAAGCACCAATTTTTACATTTATTTTTGCAGTTATGCTATTTGCAAATATCGGGCTTCCAGGAACAAATGGATTTGTTTCAGAACTTTTAGTAATATTTGGTGTTTATGAATTTAACCACTCTTTGGGTTATATTTCTGCACTTACTGTTATTATTGGAGCTTCGTATATGTTATGGATGTTTCAAAGAGCAATTTTGCAAAATAGACCTGAAGGTTCTGTTGAACTTAATATGAGAGATTTAAAAATTAAAGAAATTTTAGGATTAGCTCCATGGGTAATTTTAGTATTTCTTATGGGATTTTATCCAGAAGTTTTCATGAATAAATTTGAACCTACAGTAACTCATTATCTAAATGATATTTTACAAATTGGAGCTACAAAATGAATCAATTTATCTATTTAATTCCTGCATTAACTATATTAATAGGTGCATTAACACTTATGTTTATGAGTATGTATGAAAGATTTACTGTTAAAAATTTCATAGTTGTGTCTTCAATTTTTTTAATAATCGCTTTAAGTTTTTCATTAAATAATGTTGGAACTTCATATTCTATACAGCCTTTTTCAAATTTATTGAATAATGTTTTAACATTTGATACTTTTTCAAATTTTTTCAATATATTATTAATTTTAGGAACTTTACTTACACTTTTAATCGGTGAGCATTATTTCCAACATAGAAGTTATTTCAAAGGTGAATTTTTCTCGATTTTATTATTTGCACTATTTGGGATGATGCTATTAGCACATGCAAATGAATTAATAACTGCTTATGTTGCACTTGAAATCGCATCATTTTCTGTTTACATTATGGTTGGGTATAACACGGATGATTCAAAAAGAGTTGAAGCAATTTTTAAATATTTAGTTTTAGGTTCTTTTATTGGTGCCTTTTATCTTTTAGGAGTTGTGTTAATATTCGGAGCAACTGCAAGTACAAATTTAGCTAATGTTTCTTCATTTATATCAAATGCAAACTCAAACGATATGGTTCTTTTATACATAGGATTAACGTTAGTTTTATTTACATTCTTATTTAAAGTTGCAGCATTTCCTTTCCAATCATGGGTACTTGATGTGTATAGAGGTGCGCCAATGGTCATTACAGCTTATATGGCATCAACTTTTAAAATAGCTATATTCTCATTTTTTATGAGAACTATTTTAAATTACATCTCTCCAATTATTGATTTTTGGGATGGTATTATAACTATAATTATTCTTTTAACTTTAGTATTTGGAACATGGTTAGCAATAACTCAAAAAATCGTAAAAAGAATGTTAGCAGCATCTTCAATTGTACATACAGGATATTTACTTTTAGCATTTATTGCACTTAGTTATAAAGATGGTCATATTACAAATATTGACTCAGCTTATGCCACAATGTTTTATTTAATAGCTTATTTGTTCTCAGCACTTGGAACTTTTGGATTAGCTTCACATATTATTTCTGAAACAAATGTAAAAGTTACGTATGATGATTTTAAAGGTTTAGCAAAACAAAGACCATTTTTAGCTGCTATGATGACAATATTTTTATTTTCATTAGCAGGTATTCCCTCAACTATTGGATTTATAGGAAAATTATATGTATTTACAGAAGCAATAAATGCTGGGTATGTAGGTTTAACTGTAGTTGCTATAGTAGCTACTATTATTTCTGTATATTATTACTTTAAATTAATTGCTATGATGTATTTTTATCCTCCAAAAATTGAGTGTATAACTGAAGAATTTAATGATAAAAGAGTTTCAACTTATGCAATTGCATTTGTTGCAATCCTAACATTATTAGGTGGAGTTGGTTCTGCTATTGTATTTTTTATTCCTGCATTGAATATTGACGAAATTATTAATTTAGCTAGATTAGCTGTTCAATCTTTATTTATAAAATAGATTGTGTTAATAAGTAACATTACTATTTCTTCTTAATATTTTTTTCAAAACAAGTTCTAGAGTTATAAAACCCCTTAAATGGGGTTTTTTTATTTATAAAAAGAAATGATTTAAATATATTTTTCTTAAAAAGGTAAAGATATTTGAAGAAGTTTTAAGATATTATTTGGGTAATATTCAAAAAAATCTAAATCGCAGAAAGGATAGCAAATGAGTGACCTAATAGAAGGTTATTTGGGGAAAACAGTTGAAGGAAGAAAGAGTAGATTACCTGCAAAACTTGATTTTATACAAAGTTTTACTGGTGGTTTCTTAGGTTTGTTTATGTGGGCGCATATGTTATTAGTATCATCAATATTAGTATCAAAAGACTTCATGTACACAGTTACAAAACTTTTAGAAGGAAGTTTCATTTTTGAAGGTGGAAATCCTCTGTTAGTTTCACTAGTAGCAGCTGTTATATTCGTAATATTTATTGTTCATGCAGCTTTAGGTATGAGAAAATTACCTGGTAATTTTAAACAATTACAAGTAATTAGAGCTCATTCAAAAAGTATGAATCATGATGACACAAAACTTTGGTTTATTCAAGCATTCACAGGTTTTGCAATGTTCTTCATGGGTTCTATTCACTTATTCATCATTATGACTCATTCTGATCAAATTGGACCATATGCGAGTTCTGATAGAGTATGGTCTGAATATATGTGGCCACTATATATTCTTTTACTATTAGCTGTTGAATTCCATGGAACGATCGGTCTTTATAGATTATGTGTAAAATGGGGATGGTTTGATGGTGAAAATCCAAAAGCTACAAGAAAATCACTAAAAAAAGTTAAATGGGTATTAACAGTATTCTTCTTAGTATTAGGATTTGCTTCATTAGCAGCTTATATGAAAATTGGTATGGAAAATGCTAAAAATGGGACTGTTGGTCAAAAATATGTTCCTACTGCAAAAGTAATGGAATTTAATATTACAAATAAAAGTGTTGGAGGAATTGCATAATGAAAATTAATTACTGTGATGCATTAGTAATTGGTGGAGGATTAGCAGGTTTAAGAGCTGCTGTTGCTGCACAAAAAAAAGGTTTAAATACAATCGTTTTATCTTTAGTTCCTGTTAAAAGATCTCATAGTGCTGCGGCACAAGGTGGTATGCAAGCATCTTTAGGTAACTCTAAAATGTCTGATGGTGATAATGAAGATTTACACTTTGCTGATACTGTAAAAGGTTCTGACTGGGGATGTGATCAAGTTGTTGCTAGAATGTTTGTACACACTGCACCAAAAGCTATTAGAGAGTTAGCATCTTGGGGGGTTCCTTGGTCAAGAGTTAAAGCTGGTTCAAGAGAAGCTGTTATTAATGCTAAAAAAACAACTATTACTGAAGAGCAAGATAGACATGGATTAATTACATCAAGAGACTTTGGTGGAACTAAAAAATGGAGAACTTGTTATACAGCAGATGCTACAGGTCACACTATGTTATTTGGTGTTGCTAATGAAGCATTAAAACACAATGTTGATATTAGAGATAGAAAAGAAGCTTTATCAATTATTCACGAAGGTGGAAGATGTTATGGAGCAATCGTAAGAGATTTAATTACAGGTGAATTAGAAGCTTATGTTGCAAAAGGTACATGTATTGCTACAGGTGGATATGGAAGAGTATTTAAACAAACTACAAATGCGGTTATTTGTGAAGGTATTGGAGCTGCTATCGCTCTTGAAACTGGAATTGCTACATTAGGTAACATGGAAGCTGTTCAGTTCCATCCAACACCAATCGTTCCATCAGGAATTTTATTAACTGAAGGTTGTAGAGGTGATGGTGGTATCTTAAGAGACGTTGACGGTCACAGATTTATGCCAGATTATGAGCCAGAGAAAAAAGAACTAGCTTCAAGAGATGTTGTTTCAAGAAGAATGATTGAGCATATCAGAAATGGTAAAGGTGTTCCTTCTCCTTATGGATTCCACGTATGGTTAGATATTTCTATTTTAGGTAGAGAGCATATTGAGAAAAACTTAAGAGACGTTCAAGAAATTTGTCAAATTTTCAATGGTATCGATCCAGCTGATGAAGGTAGAAAAGGATGGGCTCCAGTTCTTCCAATGCAACACTACTCAATGGGTGGAATTAGAACAAAACCAACTGGTGAATCTCAAAACTTAAATGGTTTATTTGCTTGTGGTGAAGCTTCTTGTTGGGATATGCATGGATTTAATAGACTTGGAGGAAACTCAGTTTCTGAAACAGTTGTTGCAGGTATGATTATTGGTAACTATTTTGCTGATTATTGTTTAGCAAATGATGTGACTATCCCTACTTCAACTGTTCAAAAATTCTTAGATAAACAAGATGCATATTTAAAAGAAATTTTATCTTACAATGGAAATGAAGATATTTTCAGAATCAAAAATAGAATGCAAAACTTAATGGATCAAAAAGTTGGTATCTTTAGAGATGGTGAAAACTTAAAAGCTGCAGTTGATGAGTTAGAAGATTTATTGAAAAAAACAAAACAAATCACAGTAAAATCTAAAGAAAGAGCTGGAAATCCAGAATTAGAAGAAGCATATAGAGTTCCAAGAATGTTAAAAGTTGCTCTTTGTGTTGCAAGAGGTGCATTAGAGAGAACTGAATCAAGAGGTGCTCACTATAGAGAAGATTATTTAAAAAGAGATGATGCTAACTGGTTAAACAGAACTTTAACTTCTTGGCCAAATGAAAATGATACATTACCAACAATTACATATGAACCATTAGATATTATGACTATGGAATTACCACCAGCATTTAGAGGATATGGTGCTAAAGGTATGATTATTGAGCATGAATTATCAGAAAAAAGACAAGCTGAAGTTGATGAATTAACTGAAAAAATGCAAGCAGAAGGTAAAGATAGACATGAAATTCAACATGCATTAATGCCATTTGATTTACCAATGAACTATAGAGAGAAAAACGAAAGAGCAGGAGATTTATAATGAGTACTCAAAAAGGTAGAGAAATAACTATATCAGTTCTTAAATTTAATCCAAGAAGTAAGGTTTCTAAACCTCACTTCGTAGAATATAAATTAGAAGAGACTCCAGGGATGACTCTTTTCATCGCTTTAATGAAAATTAGAGAAGAAATGGATGCTGATTTATCTTTTGACTTCGTATGTAGAGCAGGAATTTGTGGTTCTTGTGGTATGGTTGTAAATGGTAAACCAACACTTGCTTGTAGAACACTAATTGCTAATTATCCAACTGGAAAATTACAATTAATGCCTATGCCTGCATTTGAATTAATCAAAGATTTATCTGTTAATACAGGTAAATGGATGGATGCAATGTCAAAAAGAGTTAAATCTTGGATTGTAACAAATGAAGTTACTGACATTACAAAAATGGAACAAAGAGTTGATCCAGATTTAGCAAATGATACATTTGAATTAGACAGATGTATTGAGTGTGGAATTTGTGTTGCTTCTTGTGGTACATTATTAATGAGACCAAACTTCGTTGGACCAGTTGGACTAAATAGAGTTGCAAGATTTGATATTGATCCACATGATAAAAGAACTGCTGAAGATTTCTATGAATTAATCGGTGATGATGATGGAATTTTTGGTTGTATGTCTTTATTAGCATGTGAAGATCATTGTCCAAAACATTTACCATTACAAAACAAAATTGCTTACTTAAGAAGAAAATTAGTAGCACTTAGATAATTATTACGAAGGATTTTTCCTTCGTTAATAAAAAAATATAAAAAGTTAAATATCATTAGTGGTATTTAACTTTTTATATTTTAGGGCAACAGTGGAGCAGCAAAATGAGTTTAACGAATGATTATTTCTTACTATATCACGGTATAACTTTTGAACAAAATTTAGATATTGAACCTATTGATATTATTGCTAATGAAGAAATATTTACTATTTATGCTTTAATTCTAAGTGCAACAAGAAAAAACTATGAAAAATTTTTACCTTTAACATCATTTAAAACTCTATGCCAACAACTAAAAGTTAAAAGTCCTTCAAATATCAATGAACTAAATCATTTACAACACAATGTAATTGAATCTATTATTAAAAATAAATCCAAATCAAATATTTCTACTTTACATTCATCGTTTGAATATTTAAAAACTGAAAATATTATTAATAATGAAAACTATACAAAATTAACTTCTTTATTCGATTATAAAGAACTTGATATTGTCGAAGAAGAACAAATTGATTCAAATGATAATAATATAGAATCTACTAAATCTTCATTTAAAGAATTAAAATCAACAATTGAAGAGTTAATTTCTCAATTACAAACAGATGTAACAAATGAAGAAATTGTAAGTGAAATCAATGCAACTAAAAATTATTTAAATAATCAAAAATTCTCTATTGGAATTACTGGTGTTATGAATGCTGGTAAATCTACA
>ERZ724518.668-NODE-668-length-15142-cov-4.544774_pt1 | contig 15142 bp, 6 predicted proteins | sample MGYA00376051_ERZ724518 | MGnify/ENA primary metagenome ERZ724518 (study PRJEB28724, sample SAMN07190885) | wastewater metagenome | isolation source: influent of sewage treatment plant in Hong Hong | place: Hong Kong | collected 2016-03-17 ... | reverse complement strand
GTTCAAAGACTGGCTCAACAGTTTTCGCTTGAAGCATGGTTATAAGTCGACACTTTCGGTTGCCAAATTTGAGAGCCAGCCTGAATACGACGATCAAAGGGAGTTTAAGACCCTTGAAAACAATTACTTTTCGAGAATTGAAATTCCGGCAGTGTTGATTAAGGAAGAATTCAGCCCGTTGATTGGAATTGACCTTAAGACCAAAAACAACATGGAGATCAAGTTTGAATACAAGAAAGGAAGAACGCTGGATTTGCGGGCCTCTACCAGTGAATTGAACGAGACACTTAGCACGGGTGTAGTATTTGGATTTGGCTATGTGATTGACAATTTCAAAGGATTTGGTGGTGGCAAAAAGCGACCAACCAGGGGCAAAAGAGGTGATGGGTTAAATGGTGGAACGGACGATGGAAAGACCGATGATAAAGCCGCCGGTGGTGGTTTGAACAGTGGTGGAAAGGGAGACAGAAACAACCCGCCCACCAGCAAGGATAAAAACCCAACCAGTACAGGCAAAGGTAAAAAACTGACCATCAATTGCGACGTCTCTTTTAAAGATGACGTAACCCAGAATTACAAGTATGGCATTTCTCAAAAAACAGAGCCGGAGAAAGCAAGGGGTAGTCAGGTGTTGCAGATAAGTCCAAATATTGAATACCAGATGTATAAAAACCTTGCATTGAGGTTGTATTTTGAATACATGCGTACAGCGCCGAAGGTAGCAACCAACATTACGGTCAACATGTCGTCTGGTATTGTAGTGCGGTATATGTTTAATTAACAGCGCATGAGCAGGCGGTCTATAATTGCCATAATGATATTGATGAGCATAGCCCTGCTTGGGGTGAGCATCATTCAGTTTTTTTGGATCAAATGGTCGCTCGCCATTAATGAGAAGGGTTTCAATAACCAGGTTTACCAGGCCATCAACAGCGTAAAATACAAGTTGCTGGAAGATGTAGAAACAAAGGAATTTTACCAGACCTATATGCACGAGCGCAAAGACGATGTGCATTTGCAAAACATTCTAAAAGGGGGCAATGCATGGGACAAGCAGCAATTGGAGTATGAATTGAGAAACAACCTGCTGCTCATTAAGCCCGATGAATTTTTGGAAAATATTGACATCAAAAAACTCGATGAATTTCTGATGACAGAGCTCAATAATCAGGGCATCAAAATTGATTATGAATACGGCATTTTTTCAAAGCAGACCCAGAGTTTTTTTATATTAAACGGCAATTATGTAGCAGAGATTGGCGATGGATCGCAGATGTCTAAGGTACAATCCAGTCCGGGGCTCAGGGAGACTGAATACAAGATTCCTATTTTTGATTTGCACGATAAAGATGAGCCGGGCTACTTGTATTTGTATTTCCCCGATAAAGCTGGGGTGTTGTGGCAAAATATTTGGCGAATACTTGCCCTTTCTATTTTTTTCACAGGGTTGATTTTGTTTTGTTTCTCCTATACTTTGTATGTCATTTTTCAGCAGAAGAAAACATCGGAGATCAAAAATGACTTTATCAACAACATGACCCATGAGTTTAAGACGCCCATAGCCACCATTTCACTGGCTACGGATTCCATTCAAAGTCCGATGATCATCAGCAATGAGACCAAGGTCAGAAAATTTCTGGCTATCATCAAAGAAGAGAACCGGCGTATGCTCAGGCAGGTAGAAAAGGTGTTGCAAATGGCTCAGATCGATCGGAAAGAAATTTCGCTGAAACCGACCAAAATCAACATCAATGAGTTGGTATCACAGTCAGCACAGCATGCTGAGCTCAAAGTATTGGAAAGAGGGGGCAGTGTGCAAGTACACCTCAATGCAAGCAGGGAGCTGATAGAAGCTGATCAGAACCATGTGTCCAATATTATCGCGAACCTCCTGGACAATGCCGAAAAATATTGCCCGGAAAATCCGACCATCACGGTTGAAACCCAGGACGACAAAGACGGTGTGAGGATTGCCATAGGAGATAATGGTATAGGAATACCCAAAGAAGCCCTGAAGCACATCTTTGAAAAATTTTACCGGGTGCATACCGGAAATGTACACAATGTAAAAGGTTTTGGTCTGGGTTTGAGTTACGTGAAGGCCATGGTAGATGCCCACGGGGGTCGCATATCTGTTAAATCTGAGGTAGGAAAGGGCAGTACTTTTACCGTATTTTTGCCATTCAAGCCTTCAAATAAAGACTTAATTAAATGATAATGAAAATAATATACATGTGTTAAATAATTTTTATGAATATTCATTAAAATTTGGGTGCAGACACTAACTAAAATAGGAAAAACAACGTTAATACTAAAAACACAAACGAAAGGGCATGACAAGTAAAATCTTACTGGTAGAAGACGACAGAAATTTTGGTGATGTATTGAGGTCATACCTTGAAATGCATGATTTTGAGGTAACGCTGGCAACAGATGGTGAAGCGGGCTTGATTGAATACAACAAAGGCAGTTTTGAACTATGCATTTTTGATGTCATGATGCCCAAAAAAGATGGCTTCACACTTGCGAGAGAAATCAGAGACAAGGGAGCTGTAACACCCATCATTTTCCTTACAGCAAAGAGCCTGAAAGAAGATGTGTTAGAGGGATTTAAGATAGGAGCAGATGATTATATAACCAAGCCATTCAATTCTGAAGAGCTTTTGTACAGGATCATGGCCATATTAAAGCGTTCTTCAAAGGCAGCTGAGCCAAAGGAAGAAGCCAAAGAATTTCAGATAGGAGGGTACTTGTTTAATTATCCACTGCGCACCCTTGTTTACAAGGATGGAGAATATGAAGAAAAATTATCGCCCAAAGAAGCCCATTTGCTCAAAATGTTTTGTCTGGCCAAAAATGACGTCCTGGAACGTTCTGAGGCATTGAAGAAAATTTGGGGTGAAGACAACTACTTTACCGCCAGGAGCATGGATGTTTTTGTAACCAAGCTGCGAAAATACCTAAGTAAAGACGAGTCGATAGAAATTGCCAATATCCACGGCAATGGATTTAGACTGATCGAAAAAAACACCATTTAAAGCGTTCAAATGGCAACCAAATTCAGGTTGCTGCCCTTGCTGACATAAATCGGGTGTGGAAAAGTGGTAGATTTATTCTGATTTTGACTCGAAATAGCCAACCCAGTTTTAGTACAATTATAAGTCGGACAATAAGTTATATATTTCCAAAATATATATTAATAAAATGTTAATATATTTTAGGTTGGCTTAACATTGCTATCCAACAATAGCTCTAAATTTGTAGCTCAAAACAGTACAAATTATGGCTAGAATTTTACAATTATTTTTCGTTTTGTCCTTTTTGGTGCCGGTTGCACTGCAGGCGCAGGTAACAACATCATCATTGAGAGGACACATCAGTGATTCCAAGGGTGAAGATCTGATAGGTGCATCCGTTGTGGCGGTACACCTCCCATCTGGTACGCAATATGGTACCGTAACCGATGCATCTGGTAACTACATCCTTCCAGGTGTAAGGGTAGGTGGACCTTACAAGGTAACCGTAAGTTATGTTGGTTACCAGGACAGACAAGTAGAAAATGTTTTTGCTTATCTGGGGGTAGTCACCGATGTAAATACAAAATTGGATGACGCATCTGTGAACGTAGATGAAGTATTGGTGGTAGCATCGAGGGGAGACCTTTTCAGCTCAGACAGAAATGGAGCTGCTGTTACCTTCAACAACCAGTCTATTCAGTCGATTCCGACCCTTGGCAGGACGGTAAACGACATTACCCGTTACAACGTTTACTCCAACGGAAGGGGCTCTTTCGCAGGTCAGGATTCACGTTTCAGTAGCTTTACTGTAGACGGATCCGTTTTCAACAATGGCTTCGGACTCGGATCATCGGCATCAGCGGGGGGAAGAACAGGAACTACAGCCATCTCATTGGATGCATTGGAAGAATTGCAGTACAACATCACACCATATGATGTTAAACAATCAGGATTTGCTGGAGCCGGTATCAACTCAGTTACCCGTTCCGGAACCAATGAAATTACAGGTTCGGCTTATTATTTCATGAAAAGCAACGATTTGACTGGTAAAAAGGCCAATGGTCAGGATCTGGCTCCATTTACAGTGGATGAAAAGACCCTGGGTGCCAGAATAGGAGGTCCCATCATCAAAAACAAGTTGTTTTATTTTGTGAATTTTGAAAACTTCAAAAGCTCAAAACCAGCTTTGGATTGGGTAATTAACCGTGGTACCGGATCAACCGGCAACGTGTCAAGGGTTACAGAAGCCGACATGACGGATCTGGCCAACTTTATGAAGACCAATTTCAACTATGACCTGGGGGCCTTTGATGGTTTCAACAACGACGTCAACAGTACCAAATACCTGGCAAGGTTGGACTACAACATCAGCGACAAACACAAATTGTCATTGAGGTATTCACACCACGATTCAGATTCAGAACAAAGGATTTCAGACAGTAATAGTAGTAACACAGCCGGAAACGGAAACAGGACCAACAGGGCGTTGGCTATTTCTCCTGAAAACACAGGCTACATTATTGAAGACAACACACGTTCAATTGCTTTTGAACTCAACTCTTTGTTCAGTGCCAAGATGTCAAACAATCTTGTAATAGGTTACAACAAACAATTGGAAGACAGAAGGTACCGTACCCAGGAGTTTCCAACCATTGACATCCTAAAAGATGGTAATACCTATACTTCAATTGGTTTTGATCCATTTACTCCAGCCAATCAGTTGAACTATTCAACTTTAAATATCACCAACAACCTGAGTTATTACATGAACAAGCACCAGTTTACATTTGGTGCTGCGATAGAATTGTTTAAATCAAACAACGTATTCTTCCCGTCATCTAACGGCGTGTATGTGTACAACTCAATTGATGATTTCAAGGCTGCTGCATTGGCCTTCAAAGCAGATCCAAACAATCCGGTATCTCCTGTTTCTGTAGCAAGGTACAACCTGAGGTATTCACTATTGCCAAATGGTGCAGACCCATTGCAGGTATTAAAGAGCACTACTTACTCAGCTTATGCACAGGATGAAATCTTGGTTAACAAAGATTTTCAACTTACACTGGGTTTGAGAGCTGATTACTTTGGTTATGACAACTCTACAGCCGCAGATTTTTACAATCCGGTAGTGGGTGGATTGACATATAAGGATGAAAATGGAGCTGATCTTAAAATCAACACCTCTAAGTTCCCAACGGCTAAGATTTTGCTGTCACCAAGGCTTGGTTTCAACTACGACTTGAGTGGCGAAAAAACATTCCAAGTCAGGGGAGGAACGGGTATTTTTGTATCCAGAATTCCACAGGTATTGGTTTCCAACCAGTTGGGCAACAATGGTGTGAATACTGCACTTCTCAACGTAACCAACACCACTGCTTATCCATTTACTACGGATCCCAGCAAGTTTATACCTGCAACTACAGACATTACCAAGTTGCCACCTTATGTAATCAATGCATCTGACGAGGCATTGAAGAACCCATCTATCTGGAAATCAAGTTTGGCCATCGATAAGAAATTTGGCAATGGCTTTACATTGACAGTAGAAGGTATTTACAACAAGTTTTTACAGGCACTTAGGTACATTGATGCCAATTTGAAACCTGCCGACAGAGACTTTGTAGGTCCTGACACCCGTGATCGTTTCCCTGCATCTGGTTTGTCTGGCTCAGCAGCTAGTGCTGCCAGGTTTATTAATAAAGAGACAACCAATGCCTTTGTATTGAAAAATACAGATCAGGGAGATTCTTATACATTGACAACCAAACTTGAAAAAGTTGCCACCAAAGGATTGGGAGGTTTTGTTGGGTACACTTTTGGAACTGCCCGCGACGTTCAGCCAGTTGGTAGTACAGTACAAGCCAACATCCCTGGTGTAAACGGACAAAACAATCTTGTATTGGCCAATGGAGATGAGATGATTCAGCACAGAGTCATTGGTTTCCTTAACTATAAAATCAACTATGGTGGTGATATGGGTGGTGGAACCAGCATTTCATTGGGTATGATTTCAGGATCAGGTTCACCTATTTCATACACTTACGGAGGTGACTACAATGGTGATGGCCAGTCATTCAACGATTTGATTTTTGTACCTAACAAAGGAACCGATATCAAATTTGCAGACATTACTACTTCAGGTGCCAATCCAACAGTAGTGTTTACAGCAGCACAGCAGCAAGAGGCATTCGAAAAATTCATCAGCAACAATGATTACCTCAATTCAAGAAGAGGTCAATATGCTGAAAGAAATGGTTCATTCTTCCCATGGTTGACAAGATTTGACCTTACTGTAGCTCAGGACTTCTACATCAAAGTGGGAGGTAAAAAGAATGCGCTTCAGATCAGAGCGGATATCTTCAATGTGGGCAACCTGTTGAACAACAAGTGGGGTGTGGGCAACCTTTCTACCACTGTAAACCCACTTTCGTTTGCAAGTGTGGGTGCAGACGGTGTTCCTGCTGTTAGAATGGCTACTCAGGTTAAAGATGGCAAAACCATCTTGCTTGAAGATTCATTTGTAAAAGCAGTAAACTTTGATAACGTATGGCAAATGCAATTGGGTTTGAGGTATACCTTCAACTAATCGTTTGACATCAAGTATAATAAGAAAGCCCGTTGGTTCAACCGACGGGCTTTCTCTTTTTTATTCAACACAGATTTGTAGTTCTCAACAGATCTGTGACCAAAGACAGTAGGCAAAAGGCAGGCAATTGTGTCAAATGCAGCCAATGATATTGTGAATTTTAATATATGTAAAGGGGAAGAATAATTTACAAGCCACTTGAAATTGTTAAAAAATATATATTAAAAAAATAAAATATGACAATGTGATATAGACCCTGCATGGAGGCTATGGAAAAGGGTCAAAAATTGGTTTTCCACATATTAATGGAACTTTCCACATGATTTTCCACTTTTAATGTTTAATTATATAATTCTTATTGGTCATGTAAATTCTTAGCTTTGCACCACATCTGATATTCCTGTATTATAAGGGAGTTTGACCCCGGAGACAATGCGAAAAAGGGGAGCTAAGCACAGCAGATTCAGAGAGTTACTAACATTTTAGCCAATAGCGTGTATGTCTGAGAACACCAATAAGTTGAAACCTATTGCCGGGGGCAGTTACAGTCCGGTAAAGCTCGATGATGATCTGAACAAGATCATGACAGGGAGGATTCAGCCCCAGGCCATACCCCTAGAGGAAGCCGTTTTGGGGGCAATCCTCATTGACAAAGACGGTATGCCGGCCATCGTGGAAATTTTGCGCAAAGAGTCGTTTTATCTAAAGGCACACCAAACCATCTTTGAAATCATGCTTGACCTTTTTGGCAAGCAGCAGCCCATAGATTTGCTAACCGTGCATGAAGCGCTCAATAAGGGAGGCAAACTTGAAGAAATAGGCGGCGTAGGATACCTCATTGAATTGGGTAATAAGGTAGGTTCTGCGGCCAACATAGAATTCCATGCCAGGATCATTGCCCAAAAATTCATTCAAAGAGAATTGATCAGGGTATCTACAGAGGTGATTCGCAATTCGTTTGAGGATACCATGGATGTTCTTGAAATCCTGGATGAGGCAGAGCGGGGGCTGTACAACATCACAGACCAGAACCTCAATACAGGCTATGAATCCTTGTCTTCACTGGTAGTACAGGCACAGAAAGAAATAGAAAAGATCAGTCAACGGGGCAGTGAACTAACGGGAGTTACTTCAGGATTTCGCAGTCTCGATAAGATGACCAATGGCTGGCAGCCATCCGATTTTATAATTGTGGCGGCAAGGCCTGGTATGGGTAAGACAGCTTTTACCCTGAGTATGGCCAAAAATGCAGCGGCCAATGGTCAGGGAGTTGCCGTGTTTTCACTGGAGATGGCCAGTGTTCAATTGGTTCAGCGTTTGATTTCGGCCGAAGCGGAGATTGGGTCTTCCAAGTTGCGCAATGGTAAAATGGATGATTCAGAATGGACCAAATTACATGCAGCGGTAGACAAACTTTCTCAGCTGCCCATGTACATTGATGATACACCTGCCATCAACATCTTTGAATTGCGCGCTAAGTGTAGGCGTTTGAAGCAAAATCACGATATCTCGATGGTGATCATCGATTACCTTCAGTTGATGACAGCGGCTCCGAATGAAAAGCGGGGCAACAGGGAACAGGAGATCTCTTCAATTTCGCGATCCCTCAAAAGTTTGGCTAAGGAATTGCACGTACCGGTCATTGCATTGTCGCAGTTGTCGCGTGCGGTAGAGACCAGGGGAGGAGAAAAGAGACCACAACTTTCGGATTTGAGGGAATCAGGAGCCATCGAGCAGGATGCCGACATTGTTACCTTCATTTACAGACCCGATTATTATGGATTGGAAGAAGGAGGCAACTTTGATACACCCAAAGACATTGCTGAAATCATCCTTGCCAAACACAGGAATGGTAGTTTGGGTACGGTCAACCTCCGGTTTATCGGTGAATACACCAAATTTGAAGATCCGGGAGAATCGGGCTTTGTGGGAGGCGATTTTGGCAACCCATTTGCAACAGATAATTTCAATGCCATGATTACCAGACCATCCAGGCTCAATACAGGAGACGTAAATGAAACAGATGGTTTTGGTGATACACAAATTCCATTTTAAGACCTAAGCATGCGTCAGGATAAGAATAAAAAAACAGAGGGTAAAAAAAAGGCAGCAGCTCCAAAGAGTCCTTTTGAAAAATTTTTTATTAAAAAAAATAAAGAAGAGGATGCACCAGAAACCTCCGCCAGGCCCAGGAGGCGCAAGTCGGATGGTGATGATGCAAGAGATTCGTCAGATAGTAGAACCTCATTTTCAAAACGTGAATACAGACCTGCATTCAAAACTACCAGAAAAAGCAATTCAGAAGGAAGACCGACACGTGCGGATCGGTCGGGAGAAGACCGCAGATTTAATACAACAGACGGCAGGTCAGAGGACAGAAAAATTAGGACAGCATCAAAACGAGGTGAGGGATGGAAGTCAGTTGACAAGGATAAAGATCGCGATGAAAGAACGCCGCGTGGTGAATGGAAAAATACATCAGCGCCCCGAAAAAGGGAAGAAGGCCCGGGGTATAAAGGGCGCAGCGATCGGTTTAATGCCAACGGCAGCTTTGAAAAAGAGCCAGGCCATGATAAGCCGGAACGCAAAACAAGACTTTTTGATGAAAATTTTTTCAACAGAGAGCCTGCGTTTAAAAGGAGTGAAGACAAAGAAAGTCATGAGGTAGAAAGACCTGCAAGGGCAGCCAAAAAAACAGTAATTGCAGAGATTATTCGCTTGAATAAATTTGTAGCGCAGTCAGGCATTTGTTCCAGACGTAAGGCAGCTGAAATGGTTAAGGCCGGCGAAATAAAAGTCAATGGAGAAGTAAATACCAACCCAGCCTACGAGACCAAGGAGGGAGACGTGATTACCTACAAGGGTGAGGTATTGAAAAAGGAAGAAAAACTCATCTATCTCCTGCTCAACAAGCCCAAAAATTTTATCACTACGGCTGAGGATGAAAAAGGAAGAAAGACTGTATTGGATCTTGTAAAAGACAAGTATGAAGAAAGACTCTTTCCTGTAGGAAGATTGGATCGCAATACAACGGGCTTGTTGCTGCTCACCAATGATGGTGCCCTGGCAAAGAAATTGTCGCACCCCAGTCATCAAATCAAGAAAATATACCAGGTTGAGCTGGATAAAAATCTCAAAATCACCGATCTCGATAAGATAAAAGAGGGGGTAATGCTGGAAGATGGCAAGGCGGAAGTGGATTCTGTTGATTACATCGAAGCCGGCAAAAAGAACCAGATAGGCATAGAAATTCACAGTGGTAAAAACAGGATTGTCAGAAGGATTTTTGAGTCTCTTGGATATGAGGTGGTAAGATTGGACCGCACTTATTTTGCGGGCTTAACCAAAAAAGACTTACCTCGAGGTTTTTCGAGGGAGTTGACTGAAAAAGAAATCATCATGTTGCGTCATTTTACCAACCGAAGAAAAGAGGGATAAAAAATGAAATGGGTTAACGCTGTTTCCGGTCAATTTAAAAAATGGACGATTGGGATCAGGAGATTCCCGGGCTTTCTTGGCTTTGGTATAGCAATGTGTGCGTATTTGAGTTACCACATTCAAACAGATGGAGAACCCGAGGGCAGGGTATTTTGGTCTTTGTGGATTGCTGCCCTTATCAGCATGGCCACTGAAATATACCTCGAGACTTATGAAGGTAGTCGCAGTAGATTTTTGGCTGCAACTCTAGGATTGTCCTCTCTTGGCCTTTTGTATGGTTTGCTTGAGCCGGGGGCAATGGGTGAACATTACTGGCAGAACATCTTTTGCGGTGTAGTAGTAGCGATTCTCCATATGCTGATAACCTTACTCCCCATTAAAAGAAGGAATGACGAATCATTGCTTAGATATAATTTTCTTTTGCTGGAAAATTTTCTTTCTTCATTTTTAATTGCCGTTCTATTATTTACAACCCTTTCACTGGCGGTGCTGTCTGTAAGTACTTTGTTTGATTTGAGTACTCAAAAAATCAACCTCTATGCCCATTTGGCTACCTGGACCCTGATTGGCATACAAATGGTAAATTTTATTGCCCTCTTCCCGACGCTTCCCCTTGATACCGCGGCACAAGCCAGATTTAAAAGCCGATTTTTTGAAGTGGTGTTCAACTATATCGGGGTACCTGTAATGGGTGTTTATGCAATCATTATGTTGGCCTATTTGCTGAAAGTTTTGACGACCGGTGAAGCAGTGGTGCCCTGGATATCTGAATTGTGCTGCTGGTACATGGGGCTGGGTATTGTGGTTTATTTGGGGTCAAGAACCCTTTTGTTGGAGAAAGAATCAAAGGCGGCACAACTTTATATTAAGGGTTTTTTCCTTTCCATCCTTTTGGTGTTGGTATTACTGGGAAAAGCATGGATGCTGCAATACGAAAATATGGGTATCAGAGAGGAAGTTTATTTGCTTGCCCTGGCATGGATTTATGGGGCATTGATATTCATTATCTTCATTTTAAAAAAGACTCCTGACCTCCGATTGATTCCTGGTCTGGTTATGCTTCTTCTGGTGGTGTACATTTTTCCGGGTCCTTTGAATGTGAAGGTTATTTCAAAACGAAATCAGGAGTTTGTTTTAAAAAATAAGGCAGGAAATGCCGGGTTGCTTGTCAATGGGAAGCTGGTAAAGGCACAGCAAGAGACGCAGATAAATACGGATACTATTTCCCAACTGGTTCAATATTTGTATCAACGACACGACTTACATTTTTTAAAAGAATACGATCAGGATGGCTTGTTGGGAGATACTTTTAATATTGATACATTGAAGTCTCTTTGGATGCTGAAGGGTATGTCTTACTTGCAGAAACCTGATGAAAAGCGAATATATAGATCGAATGGCTATTTGCCCGAGTTGGAGGTAAAAGAAGAAAGTAAAGTTTTCAGTGTTGAGACGGGTCCTTTATATAAAAAAGGAAGTTTTAGTGGCTTGGTGATCAATGACAGGGGAGGACTGAGCAGAATGGAAAACGGGGTAGAAAAGGCGAGGTGGGTGGTGCTTGAAAGTGAAATTTCTGAAGAAAAAATATCGATAAGCAGGGAAGGAAATCACTTTGATATTTACTACAAAATACTTAGTTATGTGAGGGTCAATGAGCATGCAAAGTTGATAATGATAGAAGGTTTAGCCATTCAAACCAAAGAAGATCAGTAAAAAACGCAAAACAATTGCCATTTATTAATAAGCATTAATTATAAAGGCTTCACTATCTTTGCTTTCTATGATCAGGAAAGAATTACAGACATTGTTAGAGCGTCGTGTCCTTGTATTGGATGGGGCTATGGGCACTATGATCCAGCGCTATCGTTTACAGGAAAACGATTTCAGAGGAGAGCGGTTTTTAAAGGCAGAAAAGGATCTCAAGGGCAACAACGATTTGTTGAGTATTACCAGGCCGGATGTTATCATGGAAATCCACAAGGCCTATCTAGAGGCCGGGGCCGACATCATTGAGACCAATACTTTTAGTGGTACCAGGATAGCACAGGCAGATTACCACATGGAAGATGCAGTATACGACATCAACTATGAATCAGCCCGCATTGCAAAGTTGTGTGTAAGCCAGCACTATGATGTTACAGGAAAAAAGTGTTACGTGGCAGGAGCCATGGGGCCTACCAACCGTACCGGTTCAATATCACCTGATGTCAACAATCCGGGATACAGGGCGGTAACCTTTGATGCCCTGAAGGAGGCCTATTATGAGCAGGCAAAGGCATTGATGGATGGGGGTTCAGACTTGTTGATGGTAGAAACCATCTTTGATACCCTTAATGCAAAGGCTGCTATTTTTGCCATTGAGCAGTTGAAAGAGGATATGGCAAAAGACATACCTGTAATCATATCCGGGACCATTACAGATGCCAGTGGCAGGACACTGAGCGGACAAACGGTTTCTGCATTTTATATTTCTGTAGCGCATGCCAATCCTGTGGCCATTGGGTTGAATTGTGCCTTGGGAGCAAAAGAAATGAGGCCGCACTTAAAAGAGTTGGCGGACATCAGTCAATTTTACATCAGTGCCTATCCCAACGCGGGTCTGCCCAATGAAATGGGAGCCTACGACCAGAGCCCTGAACAGATGCAGGCATACATCAAAGAATTTGTTGAAAGTCAGTTTGTCAACATCATAGGTGGCTGTTGTGGCACTACGCCTGACCACATCAAAGCGATGGCAGAAGCTGTAAAGGAACTCAAGCCCCGAAAACTGAAAGTAAAAGAACGGTTGTCGGCCTATTCCGGCCTGGAAGCTTTGGTAGTGAGAGAAGATTTGAATTTTATCAACATCGGGGAGCGCACCAATGTAACAGGAAGCAGAATGTTTGCCAGACTTATCCTCGATGGAAAATACACCGAAGCATTGGCTGTAGCCAGACAACAAGTAGAAGCGGGTGCGCAGATCATAGATGTAAATATGGATGAGGGCTTGCTCGACAGTGAGAAGGCCATGGAGACATTTTTGCATTTGGTGATGTCAGAGCCGGACATAGCCAAGGTGCCTGTTATGATTGATAGCAGCAAGTGGAGTGTGATAGAAACCGGACTCAAATGTGTACAGGGGAAGTGTATCATCAATTCTATTTCTCTTAAAGAAGGGAAAGAAGTTTTTTTACACCATGCCCGACTGGCGCACAAGTATGGGGCGGCAGTGGTTGTAATGGCATTTGATGAAGAAGGACAGGCTGACACCATTGAACGTAAGGTAGCAATATGTAAACGGGCTTACCAAATATTGACGGAAGAAGCAGGCATGCCGCCCACGGATATCATTTTTGATCCCAATATTTTTGCTGTTGCCACCGGCATCAAAGAACACAATGTTTATGCCATCAATTTTATAGAAGCCTGCAAACAAATCAAGGCGCAATGCCCGGGGTGTAAAATTAGCGGGGGTGTAAGTAATATATCATTTTCATTTAGGGGCAATGATAAGGTGAGAGAAGCAATGCATGCCTCATTTTTGTTTCATGCCATTAAAGCAGGAATGGATATGGGCATTGTAAATGCCGGTATGATTGAGGTATATGAAGAAATAGAACCTGCCTTGTTGCAAAAAGTGGAAGATGTATTGTTTAATCGCCATGAAAATGCAACAGAAGATTTGGTTGTCTATGCTGAGACCATAAAAGGGGGAGGTAAAGTATTACAAAAGGATGAAAGCTGGAGGGATGCAACGGTGGAAGAGCGCATTGTGCATGCGCTGGTGAAAGGTATCACCGAGTATATAGAAAAGGATGTAGAAGAGGCACGGGCTTCTTATGCTGCCTCGCTGCAAATCATCGAAGGTCCCCTGATGGATGGTATGAATGTAGTGGGTGATTTATTTGGCAGCGGCAAAATGTTTTTACCTCAAGTGGTGAAAAGTGCCCGGGTAATGAAACAAGCCGTAGCCTATCTTACGCCCTACATTGAAGCAGAGAAAAAAGGCAGCAATGTAAGCTCAAAAGGGCGAATACTCATGGCCACCGTTAAAGGAGATGTGCATGATATAGGCAAAAACATAGTGGGCGTGGTATTGGCTTGCAATGCTTACGAAATAATAGACCTGGGTGTCATGGTGCCAACCTCCAAAATCCTTGAAGAAGCAATTAAGCACAAAGCTGACATCATAGGTTTGAGTGGCTTAATTACACCTTCCCTGGATGAAATGGCAGGTGTTGCAAGGGAGATGGAAAGGTTGGGTATGCGAGTGCCTCTTTTGATAGGGGGTGCCACTACATCAAAGACCCACACCGCACTCAGAATTGACAATGAATACAGCGGCCCTGTGATCCATGTGCTGGATGCCAGCCGCAGTGTAACTGTAGCGGGCAATTTGCTTTCAGACGACAAGGACATAAGAGAGGGCATTGTACAGCAATACAAAGCCGAGTATGCCACCATACGTGAGCAGAGGGCTTCCGGTAAGTTTGACAAGGAATATATATCACTGGAATCGGCTAATGCACAAAAATATGTACCTGACTGGAGTGAATACCCATTTCCCAAGCCCAGGGTGCAAGAAGTAACCACGCTTACTTTTACGGTAGAAGAGTTGAAGCCATTTATCGATTGGACGCCTTTCTTTCAATCGTGGCAATTGGCGGGAAAATACCCCGCTATTTTAGAAGATAAGGTAGTTGGGGCAGAGGCGGTAGAAATTCATCAGCATGCATTGGAAATGTTGGAACAAATCAGCAAAGGAGGCTGGTTGCAGATAAAGGCTGTATTTGGTCTGTTTGCAGCCAATGGAGATGGCAACGATGTAGTCATTTGGGAAGATGAAAAAAGAGAAATAGAACTGTGCCGTTTACATTTCCTGAGACAACAGCGGAAGAAGGCAGCGGGTTTGCCCTATTATTGTTTGAGTGATTACATAGCACCCATTGAAACAGGAATGACGGATCATATCGGTATGTTTGCCGTAACAGCCGGACACGGCATTGAAAGCCATATCCAGGCTTTTGAAGCCAAACACGATGATTACAATGCCATCTTGCTGAAATCATTGGCAGATAGATTGGCAGAAGCTGCTGCTGAATATTTGCACTTTAAGATTAGA
>ERZ724518.666-NODE-666-length-15165-cov-5.692124_pt1 | contig 15165 bp, 9 predicted proteins | sample MGYA00376051_ERZ724518 | MGnify/ENA primary metagenome ERZ724518 (study PRJEB28724, sample SAMN07190885) | wastewater metagenome | isolation source: influent of sewage treatment plant in Hong Hong | place: Hong Kong | collected 2016-03-17 ... | reverse complement strand
ACCCCAACAAAAAACCCCGATGCCTGCATCGGGGTTTTTTTATGGCTTACTTCTTGAAAATAGGTGCTCCTAACGCTTGAAATAGCTTGTTTTTATGGATAAAGATGCCGAAAGCCCTTTATTGGTCAGCGGATTCAGCTTCTTCTTTTTCTACGGGCTTGACAATCAACACCGGCAGATTGGCCCGGTTGAGCACCGCCTGCGACACCGAGCCCATCAGCGCGCGCTGCAGCGCGCCCACGCCACGGGCACCGATGATGAGCATGCTGGCGTTAAAGCTTTCGGCCAGATCCAGCAGCTCGGTGGCCGGTTCGCCCAGGGCGATTTCGCTGGTAAAGGGCACGCCAGCGGCTTGCGCCAAGGCTTCGGCGCTGGCCAGTAAATCTTTGCCCGCTTCCAGGGCCGCGCCGGCAATCAGGTCAGAGTCGTTGGTGGCCAGCTCCAGGAAGGAGGCCGGTTCTTGCACATGCAGCAGGGCCAGCTGCGCGTTCAGGCCGCCTTGCACCAGGGCGATGCCTTGGCGCACGGCTTGCAGGGCGGTGTCAGAACCATCGACGGCGATGGCAAGGGTTTGGGTGTTTTCGTCCATATCGGCCTTTCATGAAAATGCGGTGCCCACTATAACCAGGGATGCGCGGCCCCCAGCTGCACGCCAGCGGGTGCAAGGGGCTGGGGTGGGCAGGCGCTGGGGCGCGCTATTCGTTCTTCGTTATTCGTGCCCAGCGTTTCGAGTGCGCTTGCGCTTCTGGGACAATAGCGCCCCTATGCTGCAATTTGACCTGCTCACCACCGATCCCGCCAGCCACGCCCGCCGTGGCCGTTTAACGCTGAACCATGGCGTTGTGCAAACCCCTATTTTCATGCCCGTGGGCACCTATGGCACCGTCAAAGGCGTGCTGCCGCGCAGCCTGCACGACATGGGGGCGCAGATTATTTTGGGCAACACCTTTCACCTGTGGATGCGCCCGGGGCTGGACATCATGCAAAGCTTTGGCGGCTTGCACGGTTTTGAGCAGTGGCACAAGCCCATCCTGACCGACTCGGGCGGCTTTCAGGTCTGGAGCCTGGGGGCCATGCGCAAGATCACCGAGCAGGGCGTGCATTTTCAAAGCCCGGTCAATGGCGACAAGCTGTTCATGTCGCCCGAGGTGAGCATGCAGATTCAGACCGTGCTCAATTCGGACATCGTCATGCAGCTGGACGAATGCACGCCGTATGAAACCAACGGCGTGCTGACCACCGAGGCCCAGGCCCGCCAGAGCATGGAGATGAGCTTGCGCTGGGCCAAGCGCAGCCAGGAGGAGTTTCACCGCTTGGGCAACCCCAACGCGCTATTTGGCATCGTGCAAGGCGGCATGTTTCCCCATCTGCGCCAGGAGTCGCTCGATGCCTTGGTGGCCATGGACTTTCCGGGCTACGCCGTTGGCGGTGTGAGCGTGGGCGAGCCCAAAGACGAAATGCTGCAAATCATGGCGCACACCCCGCACCGCCTGCCTGCGCACAAACCGCGCTATTTGATGGGCGTGGGCACGCCCGAGGATTTGGTCGAGGGCGTGGCTTGCGGGGTGGACATGTTTGACTGCGTGATGCCCACGCGCAATGCCCGCAATGGCACGGTGTTTACCCGCTTTGGCGATTTGAAGCTGCGCAACGCCCGCCATAAAACCGACCACCAGCCGCTGGACCCCACCTGCACCTGCCATGCCTGCGCTGGGGTGGAGGGGGTGAGCTGGCAAGACGGCGGGCGCGGTGGTTTCAGCCGTGCCTACCTGCACCACCTGGACCGCTGCGGCGAGATGCTGGCGCCCATGCTGGCCACGGTGCACAACCTGCATTACTACCTGAACCTGATGCAGGAAGTGCGCAACGCGCTGGATGCGGGCACGTTCGCGGCATTCCGTGCCCAGTTCAAGGCCGAGCGGGCGCGGGGTGTGTAGGCTGGGGTTGATAAAGCGGCTTTTCTACCGCTGTAGGTGAACAAGCTGCGCCACAATGATTGCATGGTCAGCCTGTCCTTTTTGAGTTCCAGCACCAAGCGCCCCCTGTGGCAAGGGCAGCTGTTGGTGGTGCTGTGCGTTGTGGTTTTTTCTTTGCTGGGGATTGGCACCCGCACAAGCGAGTATTTGGCCTCCTTTTGGGGCACCAATGCCGTCATGCTGGGCCTGCTGCTGCGCAACCCCCACTGGGGGCGCGACTGGCGCACCTGGGCGTATGCCTATGCCGCTTATGCACTGACCGATTGGCTGACGGGCATGGCCCCATTCGGGGCCTTTGGCATGGCAGCGGCGAATGAGTTGGGCGTGGCCGTGGGGTGGTGGCTTTTCATGCGCAAGCCGCGCAGGGTGCGGGAGTTGCAGCAATCGCGCTCGGTGCTCGAATTGTTGCAAGCCTGTCTGGTGGCGGCCCTGGCCAGCGCGGCGGTGGGGGGCGCGTTGTCCTGGATGCGGTTCGAGATCCCTTGGTGGCAAGCCTACGTCATGTGGGCAGTGTCAGAATTTGCCGCGTTTATTTTGACGGTGCCGGTGTTTTTGGTCGCTGCGCGCACCAAGGTGTGGTCGTGGCGCAGTTGGTGGCCAGACAAGCCCATGGATTGGCACTACGCCCTGCCGCTGGTGACTTTGATTGCGAGCGAGGCGGTTGCTTTCGTCATGAAGGGGCCGGGAACGCTGGGCTTTTCCGTGCCAGCCATGATTTGGTACGCCATGGCCTATGGGGTGCGGCCTACGGTGCTACTCAATTTTGTGCTGAGTCTGTGGAAAATGCTGTCGATTTCCATCGGCAGCTTCACCTTTAGCTTGGCCGATATCAACGATGTCACCTCGCTGCGCTTGGGGGTAGCGCTGCTCTCGTTGGCTCCTTTGACCGTGGCCTGCACCTATGCCCTGCGCCAACAAAGCCTGGGCCAGTTGCGCCAGTTGGTGGATTACGATGCCTTGACCGGGGCCCTGAGCCGCCGCGCCCTGTTGGAGCGGGGCGGTAAATTGCTGCAGCGCATGCGTGGCGAAGGCCAGCCCATGGTGCTGCTGATGATTGATTTGGATTACTTCAAACAAGTCAATGACCTGTACGGCCATGCCAATGGCGACAAGGTGTTGCAGGCCTTTGTGCGCAGCACACAGGCCGTGTTGCGCCCCGAGGATGTGCTGGGCCGCATGGGCGGGGAAGAGTTTGTCGTGATTTTGCCGCGCACCGCATTGGCGCAGGCCCAGCGGGTGGCCCAGCGCATTGGCGATCAATTGCGCCAGCTGGAGATTGTTCTGGAGGGCAACAATGTGATTGGTGTGACCTGCAGCATTGGGGTGGCGGCCATCACCCAATGGGACGCGCACAACCCGCTGGAGTTGCACCTGAGCTTTGCCGATCACGCCCTTTACCAGGCCAAGGCCGCTGGCCGCGACTGCGTGCGGGTGTACCAAGACCCGGGCCGCTAACCACAGGGCACCCGGGCCGACCATTGCCGCGCCCGGGGGGAGCTGGCCTTGGGCATGCCAAGCCCAGTCGGCTGTATCAAACGGGTTTTTTGGTGCTGCGGGCCTTGGTGGCGGTGGATTTTGCAGCGGGTTTTGTAGCGGTTTTGGCCGCGGATGCAGCCGGTGCTTGGGCTGGTGCAGCCGCCGTCTTGGCGGTGGCTGGGGCCGCTGCTTTTTTGGCTGGCGCTTTTTTGGGCGCCGCAGTGGGGGTGATGGCGGCTGCAGCCTGGGCGGCGGTTTGCGCTGCGGTGGTGGCTTGGCTGACGGCTTGGCGCATCATGTCGCTGGCGGTTTGGGCGGCGACTTTGGTGAAATCGCTGGCCATGCTGGCGGCTTGGGCCATGGCGTTTTTTTGTGCCGGATCTTGCAGCACCTGCTGGGCGATGTGCTGAAACTGCTGGGTGAGGGCGCCCCACCACTGCTGGGCCTGCTCGGCCATGGGGTGGGGGGCGGTGCCGGTGGGCTCGGCGGGCTTTGCGGGCTCGGGCGGGGGGGTGTCGGCTGCCGCTTGCGTTGCGGCGCTGGCCTGGCGCTGGGCCGCCGCCGCTTTTTGTGCGGCGCCCATGGGCCAGTTGGACAGGTCGCCGCTTTGGGTGGCACCGACGGCTTGGGCAAATTCTTGCAAATTGACGTTCATGCCCTTGAGGGTCGAGAGCGTCATTTTTTGCACCTGCAGCGCCTGCACGGTGGCGGCCAGGGCTTTGCCGTTTTGGTCAAGCCAGAACTGCACGGCTTTCAATTCTTCGATGCGTTTGTCGATTTCTTCGACGCTCACTGTGGGGGCCACCCAGCTGGAGAACGGCGGCAGTGCAGCGCCTTTGCTCGACTGGCTCAATTGTTGGAAAAAATCGTATCCGGGAATGAATTGGCCAAAACCAAAAGCCTGTGCGTCGCTCATGGCAACCTCCTGTGAGTGCAATCGTGAAAGCTTAATACATGTCAATGCTGCATGCCACCGGCTTTGTGCTGGGCAGGTGCGCCGTGCTGGGGCATGGCATGGCCGTGGCCGCTGGTGGTTTGGCCCAGGGCTTGGACGGGCACTTGCACGGGGTGCTCCAGGGTTTGGCCCTGGGCATTTTTAAATTGCAAGGTGACGGGGATCTGGCTGCCAGCGACCAGCGGGGCTTTGAGCTGCATGAACATCAGGTGGTAGCCGCCGGGTTTGAGCTCGACGGTCTGGCCCACGGGCAGGTCCAGGCTGGGGATGGCGCGCATTTTCATCACGTCGCCTTCCATGGTCATTTCGTGCACTTCAGAGACGGCGGAGGCATCGGTGCGCACGCCCACCAGCTGCAGCGGCTCGTGGGCGGTCAGGCGCATAAAGGCACCGCTGGCCTGCTGGCCGGCGACGGTGGCGCGGGCCCAGGGGGCTTCAATCTGGACGGGGGCCTCGGCCCAAGCAGTGAAGCTGGTGGCAAGCAGGGTGGCGGCGGCAAGAAAAGGGCGAAGTGTCATGGTCAGTCAGTCCTTGGAAAAAAATCTATTCTAGGGAGGATTGCAGTGTAGGTTTTAAGAGCTGTTTGCGCTGGTATTTATTGGTTTTTAAGGCTTTATATTGTTGATATTAAGCAATTTTTAGCGCTGCTAGCTATCAAAAAATTCTAGTAAGCCACTGTGCCGTTGCGTGGGCTGGGCCAGGGCCTGCGCCAATACCTTGGGGTGCTGGGTAAAGACGGTGCACTGCGCTTTGGCGCGGGTGATGCCGGTGTACACCAGTTCGCGCCCCAGGACGCTGCCGCCGTAGGCCGGCAGGACCAAGGCGGCATGGGTAAATTCCGAGCCTTGGCTTTTGTGTACCGTCATGGCAAAGGCGGTTTCGATGTGCGCCAGCCGCGCCACGCCGACGCTGCGCAGCTGGTCGCCATCCAAGAAATACACGCGCAAGAGGCCGTCGGGGCTGGGCAGGGTGATGCCAATGTCGCCGTTGAATACGCCCAGGGCGCTGTCGTTGCGCGTCACCATGACGGGGCGGCCGGCGTACCAGGGGCCGTCTTTCACCAAGCGTTTGCGGGCGATGAGTTCGCGTTCGATGGCGGTGTTCAGGCCGGTCACGCCCCAGTCGCCTTCGCGCACGGCGCACAGCAGGCGAAAGCGTTCAAACGCCTGCAAAACTTGTTTCACCCAGAGGGTGTGATCGCCCTGCGGGCCAGCGTGCAGGGCGTGCAGGTAATCGTGGTAGCTGGGCTGGTCGCTGGCGAGGGCGGTGTGCCAGATGGCTTCGGTGCGCCCGCTGCGGTGGTAGGCCAGGCTGCCATCGGCGCAGGTGTCCAGCACCTGCTGCGCGGCCCGGGCATCGCCGCGATTGACGGCCAGGGCCAGCTGCCCAATCGGCCCGCCAAAGCGCCGGCTGTGGCGCAGCATGACGGTGCTTTGCGCCAAGGCGCTGCCGTGCGGATCGCGCAAAGCGGCAGGGATGGTTTGCCCGGCCGCCGCCTGGGCAAAGGCGACGGTGTCGGGGTGGTAGTGCCCGCCTTCGGCCCCTTGGCACAGGTCGCCCAGCACGGCCCCGGCTTCGACCGAGGCCAGCTGGTCTTTGTCCCCCAGGATGATGAGGCGGGCCTGGGGGGGCAGGGCTTGCAAGAGGGTGGCCATCATGGCCAGGTGCACCATGGAGGCTTCATCGACGATGAGCACATCGACCTCCAGCGGGGTGATGGTGCTGGCCTGCCCAGGGCGCAGTTGCAGCAGGCTGTGCAGGGTGCGGGCTGCGCCGGTGCGCTGCACCAGGGCGGCAATGTCCACGTCCTGGCCGATGCTGGTGTGCAGGCCCAGCAGCGCTTGGTCGATGGATTGCTTTAAGCGGGCGGCGGCTTTGCCTGTGGGCGCAGCCAGGGCCACGCGCAGTTGGTCGGGCTGGGCGGCGGTGGCAAACAGCAGGGCCAGCAGGCGGGCGGCGGTATAGGTTTTGCCCGTGCCGGGGCCGCCGGTGATCAGGGTGAGCCGCCCCCGCAGGGCCAGGGCGCAGGCCAGTTTTTGCCAGTCGCAATCGGCGTTTTCGGTGGCGGGGCTGGGCTGGCTGGGGAACAGGCGATCGAGCCAATGGCGGATGGTGGGCGGATCAATATTGGTGGCGGTGCTGGGGTCGGGCGTGGCCCGGCAGCGCTGCAGGATGTGCTGGGCCACCGTGCGTTCGTAATGCCAATAGCGGCGCAAATACAGTTTGGGCGCGCTGGGGTGGGGGGTGAGCACCATGGGCTGGCCGCTGTCGGCATCGCGCCCCACGACCCGCACCAGGGGGCAGTGCTGCAAAGCCTGCAGCCAGGCATCCAGTAGCGTGGGCAATTGCCGCCATTGGGCGGTGATGTCGGGGTGGGTGCTGCTGTCCCAGGCGAGCAGGCGCTGCGGGGCGGCCACCAGGTCGGCCAGCGGCAGGCAGCTGTGGCCCCGGCTTTCCACATGGGCCAGCAGGGCGCTGGCCAGCAGGACGCAATCGGGGGCGCTGGGGTGGTGGGTGTGGACAAATTGCATCCAGGCGATGTCCAGCGGGCGCAGCAGGCCCTGGGTTTGCCAGGCGTGCAATTGGTCGCGCAGGGGCAAGGCGCTGTCTTCGGGGGCGAACAGGTCGAGGGTGTGGGGGTCGTCGTGCTTCATGCGCAGGCCTCGGCGGGGGCGGTGATCAGGGCGTCCAGGGCATCGAGCAAGGCGCTGGGGATGGGCAGGTGCTGCATCCAGGTGCCATCCAGCCCGCGCATAAACAGGTAGAGCGCCCCGCCCAGGTGGTCTTCGGGGCGGTAGGCCGCCCCCAGGCGCTGGCGCAGCAGGCGGTGCAGGGCCAGGGTGTAGAGGGCCGCTTGCACGTCGTAACGGTGCTGCAGCATGGCAGCGGCCAGGGTGGTGGGGGTGTAGGCGCTGCCGTCGGGCCCCAGGGTGTTGGTTTTGTAATCCAGCACCCAGTAGCGCCCGCCGTGGGCAAACACCAGGTCGGCAAAGCCCATGGCCATGCCGTGCAGCTGGCGCTGGGGCAGGGCGGGGCGTGCCTGTCCGGGCAGCAAATAGTGCTGGCACAGGGCATCGACCGCGCTGCTGGAGAGCGGGGCCAGGGGCAGCCAGAACTCCATCTCGGTGAGTTGGGTGGTGAGGGCGGGCAAGGCGCAATCCAGCGGCGGCAGCGGGGTTTGGCCCAGGGTGCTGAGCCAGTGGGCCACGTCTTCGGCTTGGGGCTGGCTGTAGCCGGCCCGCAGGCAGCGGCCCAGCAAAGCCTGGCGCAGTGGGCCATCCAGCGGGGCAAAGCCCTGGTCGGCCCACCATTGCATTTGGCTGTGCAAAAAGTTGCCCACCAGCGGCCCCTTGGGAAAGCGGTGCCAGACGGCGCTGGCGCTGCTGGGCGCGGCGGTGGACGGGGGGGCGGCGGGTTCGTCCTCGGCGGGCGTTTGGGCCAGCAGGGCCTCGTCAGGCCGGGGGGCCGCGCCCAGGTCGCGCACCAGGGCCGAGAAGCTGGCCACGCCCCAGCTGCGGTCGAACTGGCCGTCGTAGGGGGGGGCCGGGCGCAAGGCGGCTGGCTGGTGTTCGTTCTTAAAAAGCGTAGCTGTAGGCGCTTTATCTATAAGCGTTAGTGTGCTATTTGGGCAAGATTTTGCCAGGGTTTCTAGGGCGCTTTGCCACTGCGCGGCGCTTTGGGGCGCATCCCCGGCGAGCAAATAGCCGGTGGCGCTGCGCTCGTTTTGGCAGGATTTTTTCCGTTTTTTGATCGGCCCCAGGCCCAGCCAGAGCAGGTGGCGCGGGCGGGTGGCGGCCACGTAGAACAGGCGCAGGTCTTCGCGCAGGCGCTCTTCTTCGGCTTGGGCCAGGTCGTGGTCGCTGACTTGCAGCACCAGGCGGCCATCGGGGCGGCGCACAAAGGGGGTGCGGGCCCTTTCTTTCTCCGTAAAGTCGCTGGCAAAGGGCAGCATCACCAGCGGGTATTCCAGGCCCTTGCTTTTGTGGATGGTGATGACTTGCACCAAGTCGGCATCGCTTTCCAGGCGCACGGTTTGCGCTTGGGCATCGCCGTTGGGGTTGGCGATGGATTCTTGCAGCCAGCGGATGAGCGCTTGCTCGCCCTCCACGGTGGCGCTGGCTTGTTGCAGCAGCTCGCCCAGGTGCAGCACATTGGTCAGCCGCCGCTCGCCGTCCGGCTCGGCCAGCCAGCGGGCGGGCAAGCCCAGCTGGTGCAGGCTGGAGCGCAGCATGGCCAGCACGCCTTGGCGCTGCCAGAGCTGGTGCAGGCGGTGCAGCTGGGCGGTGCGCTGGTCCAGCAGGGCATCGTCGTGCGCCAGTTGCTGCAAATCGGCAAACGGCAGATCCAGCAGGCGGGTGGCAAAGGCGGCCCGCAGGGTGCGGGTGTTCAGCGGCTCGGCCACGGCGCGCAGCCAAAACAGCAGGTCGTGCGCCTCGGGGCTGGCAAAGACGGATTCGCGGTCGGACAAATACACCGAGGCAATGCGGCGCTGGCGCAGCGCCTGGCGCACGGCGGCGGCCTCTTTGCCCTGGCGCACCAAAATCGCCACATCGCCCGGGCGCAGGCGCACAAAGCGGCCATCGGGCTGGGCAAAGCCCATGCCGGGGTCGTTCAGCCACTGGGCCAATTGCTCGGCGCAGGCGGCGGCAAACAGGGTGCGCAAGTCCTGGCCGCTGACGGCCTCGGGCGCGGCGTGCCAGGCCATGTGCAGGGCGGGCACGGGGGTGCCGTTGGCGTGCAGCACTTCGGGACGGCCTTGGGCGGCGACCTGGATAAACGGCAGGGGGTTGTGCGCGCTGTGGGTGCGAAAGCGAAACGCACCGCTGCCCGGCCGGTTTTCGGCCTGGGCAAACCAGTGGTTTACGGCAGCCACCAGGGCATGGCTGGAGCGGTAGTTTTTATCGAGCACATAGTGCCGCCCGGCGGTGGCCTGCCGCGCTTGCAGGTAGCTGTAAATATCGGCCCCGCGAAAGCCGTAGATGGATTGCTTGGGGTCACCAATCAATAGCAGGGCGCGGTCGCTGGTATTGGTTTCTGGGCTGTAAACACTGGAAAACAGCCGGTATTGCAGCGGGGAGGTGTCCTGAAATTCATCCAGCAGCGCCACCGGGTACTGCTGCAGCAGGCGCTGGCGCAGCACCGCCCCTTGCGGGCCGGTGAGGGCCGCATCCAGGCGCTGGAGCATGTCGGTAAAGCCAAAGGTGGCTGTTTGGCTTTTGATCCACTGCAGGCGCTGTTGCACGCGGGCGGCCGCGTGCTGGCGCAGGTGGGGTGAGGGCAGGGCGGCCAGCTCGGCCAGCAGGCGTTCCAGCGCGGCCGCTTGCGGTGGGTAGTTCACGGGCGCAGCGCCGCTGCGGGCATCGTCCAGGCCAGCGGGGGTCAGGCGCCACGCGCCCGTGGCCATGGCGCTGGCCAGATCAGGGTGGGGCGCAGCGGCCCAGTCTTTGAGCGCTTGCAGCCAGCCTAAGCACCGGGCACGCTGCAAGCGGCTGCCATTCCATGCGCCTTTGTTGTGGGCCCACTGCCCCTCCAGCCAGATTTCGTAGTCCTCGGCCGCTTGCGCCCAGCCTTGGGCCAGGGCGTGCAGGCGGGCGTGGGCGTGCGCCTCCCAGTGGGGCAGCAGATCGGCCAGGTCGCCCGCCCCCAGGGCGGGGTCGAGGCTTTCGTGGGCCAGGGGGCGAATATCGTTGGCAAAGGCGGCAAAATTTTTCCACTGCGCTTGCAGGCGCTCCAGGTTCGGCGCGTCCAGCGGGTAGCACTGCTGGCGCCAGTAGTCTTGCAGGGCTTCGGTCAGGCGCTGGGCCTCGTCGGCCTCCAGGGTTTCGTCCAGCAGGCTGCCGCTGTCCAGCGCATGCTCGCGCAGCACGCGCTGGCACCAGGCATCAATGGTGAAGATGGCGGCATCGTCCATGCCCTGGGCGGCCAGCTCCAGCCGCCAGGCGGCTTGCTCGCGCTGGGTGGCTTCGGGGTAGGTGGCCAATAAATCGTGCAAAAAATCATCGCCCACGCTGTGGCCGCGAAAGCAGGCGGCCGCCTCCACCAGCCGGGCGCGAATGCGCTCGCTCAACTCGCGCGTGGCCGCGCGGGTGAAGGTCATCACCAAAATCTGCGCCGGTTGCAGGGGGCAGGGCTGGCCCTGCGGGGCAAAGGCATTGGCCCCGCCGTGGCCCAGCACCAGGCGCACGACCAGGGCGGCAATCGTCCAGGTTTTGCCGGTGCCGGCGCTGGCCTCTATCAAGCGGCTGCCGTGCAGGGGGAAGGTGAGGGGGGCCAGTGGGTGCAGGGTTTCAGGCATGGATCGCCTCCAAAGCTTGCAGGTCAGCGCTCAAGTCTTCCCAGGCCACGATGCGCACCGATTGCGCCACCCAGGCGACCAGCGGGGCGTAGAGCGCCTCGACGTAGTGGGCAAAGCGCCCGTCGGCGCTCAGGGCGGCAAAGTCGGGGAAGAAGCGGGCCCAGGCCAGATCGGTGGCTTCGCCATCGCTGTGGTGGCTGCCGTCGTAGGTTTCCCACGGTTTGCCGTTGGTCGCTTGGGCCAAGGCGGTTTTGCAGGGCAGGGGCAGCGGCTGGGCTTGCCCCGCTTGCCACGTGGCCAGCCAGGCGTGCAGGGCCGAGGTGGCTTCGGCCGGGTCGGTGGCGGCGATGTGCAGGCAGGCATCGTGCCCGATCAGCCATTGCTCCAGCGCGATGCCGCACGCGGCGGCGGCCAGGCTGTGCAAATAGGGCGTGAGCAGTTTGTCGGCACGCGGCTGGGCTTTGTTGCCCTCGCCGAGCAGCACGTTGCTGGCCGAGAGGCTGATGCGCACCGGGGGGGCCGCTGCATGGCGTTGGCGCAGGCCATCGAGCCAGTCGTCCAGCACGATGCCCTGGTGCGCAAGGTGCAGCGCCTGGTGGGGGGCTTCGACGGGGTAGTGCTGCTGCAATTGCGCCCAGGCCTGCAAGCTGCTGCTGGTGCTGGCGTGCAGGGCGGCTTTTTCCTGTTCGCCCAGCCCGGCCAAGGGCAGGCTGCCAGCGTTTTGCAGGTGTTGCAGCTGGCGTGTCAGCAAGGTGTGGAGTGCCTGCGGTGTTTGGGGGGCGCTGGCCCAGGCATGGGTGGCGGCGGCCATGGTGGTTTGCAGTTGCTCGACCAGGCCATAGGCGGCCAGCCCGCCCAGGGCAAAGCATTCTTCATCCAGCGGCAGGTCTTCGGCCAGCTCAAAGCTGACCTGCCACTGTTGGCGCAAAAAGCTGCGGGCCGGGTGGCGCATAAAGCGGGCCAGGGTGGGCAAATTCAGCGCGGGGAGCGTGCTGGTGGGGGCGGGTGCTGTGGCCGTTGCCGGGGCTGCCGTAGGTGCTGGCGAGGGCGAGGGTGAGGGTGAGGGTGCATTGGCCCCTTGGTGGGCGGCTTGCCATTCGCGGGCGTAGGTGGTCAGCGGGCTGCCGACTTCAAAGTAGCGGCGGCTAAAGGGTTGCAGCGGGTGGTGAAAGCTGCGCTGGGCCAGCACGTCGCCGCCAGGGCGGCCGGGCTGGGCGGGGTCTTCGCCCTGCCACCCGGCGGCCAGGTAGTCGCGCAGCTGTGCCACCAGCACCGAGGGGGGCTGGGGGCTGTTGTCGCGCACGCTGTGCCCGGCCCAGCTGAGGTAGAGCTGGCGGCGGGCCGAGAGCAGGGCCTCGAGCATGAGCTGGCGGTCGTAATCGTTGCGGGCGCGGTCGCCGGGGCGGGTTTGGCCGGGGTGTTGCATCAGGTCAAAGCCGTTTTTGCTGGCGCGGCGCGGGTAGTCGCCATCGTTCATGCCCAGCAGGCAGACCACCTCGAACGGAATGGCCCGCATGGGCTGCAGGGTGCAAAAGGTGACACCGCCGGCGTGAAAGCGCTCTTCCAGCGCGGGCGCTTGCAGGGCGGCCAGCCAGGCGGCCTGCACCACTTCCAGCGGCACGGCTTGTTCAAAGCGGGCGTGCTCGCAGGCTTGCAGCCAGGTTTGCAGGCTGTGCTCCAGCCCTTGCAGCACGGCGGCATCGACGCTGTCTTGGGCGCTAAAGCCATCGGCCAGGAGTTGGCGCAGGCGCTGGGCCCACACCTGGGGCGGCGCAGGGGTTTGGGCCGCTTGCCACCAGGTTTGCAGGCAGGCCAGCAGGGCGGCCAAGATGCCGGCCAGGTGGGCGCTGAGGCCTTCTACCTCGGGCAGCGGGGCCATGCCTTGCCAGTCGGCGCAGGTGGGCAGGCCGTCGTGCTCGATGGGGGCGGCCCCGCTGGCATAGCCCAGCAGCATGCGCTGCAGGCCAAACCAGGCGCTGTTGGTGTCGCCACAGGCGGCCAGATCGAGCTGGCGGCGGTGCTCGGCGTTCAGCCCCCAGCGGATGCCCGCTTGCGCCATCCAGTGGCGCAGTTGCGGGGCATCGGCCGGGTCCAGGCCCAGGCGGGCGGCCACGGCGGGCACGTCCAGCAGGCTGGCCAAATCGCTGAAATGGCAGCGCTGCTGCGGCAGGCGCAGCAGCCATTGCAGGGCCACGACCAGGGGGCTGTGGGCCTGGGCGGCCAGGTCGGCAATGGCAAAGGGGATGCGGCGCGGGTCGTTGTGTGCGTGCAGGCCAAACACGGCGCGAATGGCCGGGGCGGCCGCGGCAATGTCCGGCAGCATGACGATGATGTTGCGCGGCTGCAGCGGGGCCTGCCCGGCAGGGGGCGGCGCGGCCAACAGGGTGAGCAGGTGGTCGTGCAGCACTTCCAGTTCGCGCACCAGACTGTGGGCGCTGTGCAGGACGATGGATTGGTCGGCCGCCGCGATGCAGTGCTGCGGCTGGGTGGCCTTGGGGTGTTCGGCCAGCGGCAGCAGGTCGCGAATGCTGCGCTGCACTTGTTCTAGCAGGCTGCCTTGGTCATTAGGGGCTTCGTCATAGATATCAATCCGGGAAATGGCTTGTGCTAAGTGGGTGCTGCTCTCTAAATCATCGAGCAAGCGCACGTAGTCCCGGCTTTGCCGCCCCCAGGCCATGAGCAAGGGGTGGGCGTGGGCGTGCATGGCCTCCAGCGAGACGGTGGCCAGGTCCTGCCCCCGGTTGGGATGGCGGCGGCGTTGCTGGCGCAGCAGTTCGCGCCCGTCGATGGCATCGGCCCAGTGGTAGCGGCAGGGGTTGGGCACGGCCAGAATCACTTGGCTGTGGCGGGCGATGGCCTGGAGAAATTCCAGCATCTCCAGCGGCACCTGGGTCAGCCCCAGCAGCAGCACGCGCCGGGCAATGGGCAGGCTGCCAATGTCGGCGGTGCGCAAGGCATCGAGCACCTGCTGGCGCAGGGCCGGGCGGGTGACGCTGCGCTCTTGCGCCGTCAGGTCGGCCAGCACGGCCCGCCACAGGGGGGGCTGCCATTCCTGGCCTTCGGGCAGGGGGGTGTCGGGTTGGCCGGGCAAGCCGGGCAGGTGGTCGCGCCCGGCCTCCCAGGCCAGCAGCCAGTCGCTGCGGTAGACCTGGTACTGGTCAAACAGGTCGGCCAGGCGGCTGGCCAGCTGCAGCAGGCGCTGGGGCTGGTCGTCGCGCAAAAAGCGGGCGATGGGGGCAAAGGCCGGCAATGCGAGGCAGGTGGGCAGCAGGCGCATCAGCCGCCAGGCCATGGGCTGCTCATCCAGCGGCGAGAGGCTGGGCACGCGCTGCGGCCCCAAAATCTGCCGCCAGCTGCGCCACAAAAACCGCGCGGGCAGCTCCACCCGCGTGGCCGCGCAAATGCCTTGGTGCTGGGCTTGCAGCATCTTGAACCATTCGGCCGTGCCGTTGCTTTGCACTAAAACGACTTCTTGCTCCAGCGGGCCCAGGGGGTGGGCGCTGCTCCAGTCGATCAGGGCCTGGGCCAGGGTTTCGGCGCAGTTGCCGTGCAGGGCGAGAAAGCCGGGGGCCAGGGGCGGGCTGGTCATGGGGGGGTGGGCCTCATGCATCGTGCGCACCCTCTAGGCGCTTGTCCCAGTCTTCGACCTGCAGGCGTTGCAGCCGCCCCTGCACCAGGCGCTGCCAGGACGGGGGGAGGTTCAATTGCGCCAGGGCGTGCAGGCTGGCGCTGTCCAAGCACTGGTGGTAGAGCACTTGCAGCACGCGGGTGAGCGGCCAATCGGGGTGGGGGCGTTCGCGCAAATACAGCGCATCGCCCGCCTGCACCTGCCCGCCTTCGAGCACGCGCCAGTACCAGCCGGTGCGCCCGGTGGTTTGCACCTGCCGGGCCATGTGGGCGTGGCCAAAGCGGGTGTTGAGCTTCCAGCAGGGCTGGCGGGTTTGGGCCAGCTCCAGCAGGCAGCTGCCCACACGCACGCGGTCGCCCCAGCACAGGCTGGCCTCGGTGATGCCGGTGGTGGAAAAGTTTTCGCCAAAGGCCCCCGGCTGGCGCAGCACGGGCAGGTCGCCCAGTTCGGCTTGCCAGGTGGCGTAATGCTCCCAAGCGTAGTGGTGGATGGCCTTGTCCGGCCCGCCGTGTACGCTGCGGTCGCCCTGCTCATCGCCCTCCAGCCCCTGGGCGGTGAGGGTGACGGGGCCGGTGACGGGGTGCTTGTCGATGCCGCTCATGCCACCGGGGCGGCCATCGAATCGGGCATAGGGGCGGGCGCGGCCCCGCAAAACGGTGTGCAGGGTGCCAAGAAGCGTGGAAGTCATAGCGCAGCAGTGGGCAAAGTCAAACTGCGCAAACCATACACCGCCCAGGGCGGTGTTGTGGCGTTGGGGGTGGCTTCAGAACGTGTTCACGCTCTCCTCGCGGGTGTGCAGTCGCGGCCTCGGGCGGTCTGCGGCGTTGCAAATCCT
>ERZ724518.660-NODE-660-length-15215-cov-10.279354_pt1 | contig 15215 bp, 10 predicted proteins | sample MGYA00376051_ERZ724518 | MGnify/ENA primary metagenome ERZ724518 (study PRJEB28724, sample SAMN07190885) | wastewater metagenome | isolation source: influent of sewage treatment plant in Hong Hong | place: Hong Kong | collected 2016-03-17 ... | reverse complement strand
AAGCGAACTATCGTTTCATGCACTATGAAGCTGAGTATTTAAACTCTGCTTATGACGAAGAGCATGGCGTGCCTAACCTCGTGTCTAAGTCACTTCAAACAACACGTCGTTTCGATGCGTTGAAGCTTTGGATGACTGTTGAAGCGCTTGGTGAAGAACTGTATGGCTCTATGATTGACCACGGCGTTACTTTAACTCGTGACGTTGCTGATTATATCAATGCAACTGCTGGTTTAGAGATGTTGGTTGATCCACAATTTGCATCTGTATTGTTCCGTGTGGTTCCAGAAGGCTATCCAGTAGAATTGCTTGATACCTTAAACCAAAACGTTGCAGATGAATTGTTTGCACGTGGTGAAGCGAATATTGGCGTAACTAAAGTAGGTCAAAATCAATCTTTGAAAATGACGACTTTAAGTCCAGTTGCGACTTTAGATAACGTGAAGAACCTGCTTGGTCTTGTCCTTGCAGAAGCGGATCGTATCAAAGGTTCAATCGCAGATGGAACCTATACACCTGCAATTGCTTAATCGATTGTTTGTGTTAAAAAAGGAGCTGATATCAGCTCCTTTTTTATGTGTTCTAAATATTAAAGAACATAACATCACTGGCTAAGTTTCTAATTTTAATTATGTTGGAGATGATTTATTTTTCTATGGAGTCGTTTTCGATATCTGCTTGAATTATGATTTTCAGGAAAATGAACTTCAATAGTTAAGACTAAAGCTAAATATTCGGGCTTTTGATTTTCAACAAGCAAATGATTTTCTTCACGAATTTTCAAGTTAAAGGTATGACCTGCACGACAGGAAAATTCTTGTCATAATCACGGGAAATTGGGGTAAATAAACGTGTTTGGCTAGCTGTCATGGGAAATGTCGCACTCATATGACTTGTCACGCTTCTTACGAAAAATGAATGGTTAAGGCGGCAGTAAGGGGAGGAGAAACCCAAAATCTCCTTCTTTGAGCTATCTTTTAGAAAAAAGATAAAGTGGTGTCATCAGAAATACCCATTATTCGGACAAATATTTCTAAAAATAAGAAAGGTACCTGAGTCTAAAAAGTCATAGATTTGCTCTCGTATTCAAGATGAGTATGCTATTTTCTAAGAAATAAATGGGGGATAAAAGGTAAAAATTAAGACCTAAATGACGCTCAATTTTCTAAATATGACACCACTCATTTGTCATTTATAGGTTATGAAATTCTGACAAATGGCGAAAATTTATATGGATTCTGCATATGGGTATACGCAAATTTTTATAGATTAGAAGGGCTATTCAATGTTAAAGAAATCAAAATCTATGGAATTTTTTTTGCTTTATGTACTGATTCTAAATGTGTTTTATTTTTTATAAAAGCGTAAAAGATGTTGATGTAAAATGAATTACGCACTCTCGGTATATCGGAATAAGAAAAATTCTTTAGGTGTTTAAACTGGGTGAAATTGAACAAAGTGTAACGAATCATGGACAAATAAAAATAAACATCATGAAAGTGTCACAATGCTGTAACTTGCTTGTCATATTCTGAAATCAAAATGCAGTTATCCAAAAAAGTACAAGACTGAATAAAAAGTGGCGTACTCCAAAATGTTTAATATGTGAGATAACAAATATGCGCTTAAACCATATCGCACTTGCAGTAGTAGTTTCTGGGGCAGCTGTAGCAACTACGGCAAACGCAGCTCGTGACACAATTCAAATTGCGGGTTCTTCAACAGTTTTACCGTATGCAAGTATTGTTGCTGAAGAGTTTGGCAATACCTTTCCACAATTTAAAGCACCAGTTGTTGGTTCTGGCGGTTCTTCAGGTGGCTTGAAACAGTTCTGTAATGGTGTGGGTGATAACACAATTGATATCGCAAACTCATCTCGTAAAATTAAAGATACAGAATTAGCTGCTTGTAAGAAAGCTGGTGTGAACCAAGTGATCGAAATCAAAATTGGTTATGACGGTATTGTGTTCGCTTCAAATGCAAGCAAAGCAACATACAAATTACGTCCACAGCACGTCTATGCAGCTTTAGCAGCGCAGTTACCATCTAACGGTAAAATGGTTGCAAACCCATATACACGTTGGAACCAAATTGACAAAAGCCTTCCAAACGAACCAATCACTTTAGTGATTCCAGCATCAAACCACGGTACACGTGAAGTGTTCCAAGAAAAAATGGTTGATGCAGGCTGCGAAACTTATGCAGCAATCAAAGCAATGGATAAAGATGCACAAAAGAAAGCATGTTCAACTTTCCGTAAAGACGGCAAAGTGATTGAGATTGCGGGTGACTACACTGAAACTTTAGCGCGCTTAAAAACGTCGCCTAGCGCAGTGGGCGTGTTTGGGTTAGGTTTCTATGACCAAAACCGTGACAAGTTACGCGTAGCTACAGTGAACAATGTTGCACCATCTGAAAAGACAATTTTGAATGGTTCATACCCAGTTTCTCGCCCACTATTCTTCTACGTGAAAGGCGAGCACTTGAAATCAATCAAAGGCTTAAAAGAATACACTGAATACTTCATCAGCAAGAAAGTATCGGGTAAAGGTTCTAAGCTTGAGCGTGCTGGTTTGATCTCAATGTCAGACAAAGAGCGTGCAGCAGTTCTTGCGAACTTCAAAGCAGGCAAAGCGGTTAAGTAATTAAGCGTAGAAACAGTCAACGGTAGGCAAGTCCTACCTTTGACGTTTTTTACTAGGATTAAGTTTTTTCAAATAATGAAAATTGAAAGAACCGTGGAGAATACATGAATCTGCTACTTATAGGTGTGTTATTGGCACTGATTGCCATAGCCTATCAAATGGGCTTAAGTCAGAGCCGTAACTTAGCAGGTAAGGGAAATAATTCTGCAAAATTACACTCACGTCCGGGGTATTACGGTGCGTTAGTGGCTTTGTGGTGTGGTATCCCTGCTTTTTTAATTTTGATTGTTTGGAATATTGTTGAACCAAATGTTTTGAATCATGTGGTGCTAAATCACGTGCCAGCACAACTCGCTGCAACTTTAGATGCTGCTAGTACAGATGTGTTGATCAACCGTGTGGAAGCGATTGCCTCAGGTTTTGGTGTAACAGATACACCAGCCGCGTATGAGCTTGCTGCTGCGGAGCAACTGGCGAAGTTTCAAAGCATTGGTACATTTGCCAAAATTGCAGTGGTGATTTGTGCGGCACTGGCAGGTTTAGTCGCTGCGAAAAAGCGCATTGCAACTCAATTCCGCGCTCGTAACCAAGTTGAAAAAACCATTAATGTTGCACTTGCGCTCTGTTCTGGTGTCGCGATTCTAACCACGATTGGTATCGTGATGTCGATGTTCAGCGAAGCGATGCGATTCTTCCACTTCGTGAGTCCACTCGACTTTTTCTTCGGTACAGAATGGAACCCCGGCTTTAGTACTTCAGGTAGTGCAGATGGCAGTTATGGTTTGCTTCCGCTACTTTGGGGCACCTTAATGGTCAGTGGTATTGCACTCTTAGTTGCAGTCCCTGTGGGTTTAATGATCGCGATCTATCTTGCTGAATATGCATCTTCTGGTTTCCGCTCATGGGCAAAACCAACCATTGAAGTGCTCGCAGGGATTCCAACCATTGTTTACGGTGTATTTGCACTGATGATCATTGGCCCATTCTTTAAAATGCTTGGTGAATCCGTTGGTTTACACATCAACGCAACTAGCGCACTCACTGCTGGTTTCGTCATGGGGATCATGATTATTCCTTTCGTTTCATCGCTGTCTGATGACATTATCACGCAGGTGCCACGTGCATTACGTGATGGCTCATTAGGTTTGGGCGCGACAAAGTCCGAAACCATTCGTCAGGTGGTGATACCAGCAGCACTTCCGGGCATTATTGGTGCGTTCTTGCTTGCAGCATCACGTGCCATCGGTGAGACCATGATTGTGGTGCTTGCAGCAGGGAATAGTCCTTTACTACATGCCAATCCACTTGAAGCCATTTCAACTGTGACCATTACCATCGTAAACCAATTGACAGGTGATACTGACTTTGCAAGCCCGCAAGCTTTGGTGGCATTTGCACTAGGTCTGACCCTCTTTGTAATTACGCTTGGTTTGAACATTGTTGCACTGTACATCGTGCGTAAATATCGTGAGCAATACGACTAATGACGACTTCTAATAGCACAGCAGATCAAGTATTTGATCCACAACATGCGGCAGAATTACGAGAAAAGCGTAAGCAAACGATCAGTAATTCATTGGCAAAACGTCACCGTAAAGAAAAAACCTTTCGTTTCTTTGGTTTCTCGGCAGTGATTGCAGGTTTATTCTTTGTCGCGCTACTTTTTGGCAGTATTTTATCGAAAGGCTTACCTGCTTTTTGGCAAAGTAGCATGAGTTTACCCGTGTACTTTGACCCTGCCATTATTACGACAGGTGCAAAACCTGTACAGCGTTCAGGCGAATCTCCAGCACAGTTTGAGGAGCGTTTTATTGCTTGGCAAACTGAAATGGGCATGGTGGATTGGGATGCTTTAATCGTGAATGCCATGATTGCAAAAGACCCAGCACTTGCTTCTAAACGCGATGATTTGGCTTCTTTGTACACCAGTTCTGAAGCGTATCGCTTACGTGATATGGTGATGAAAGATCCATCATTGGTCGGTAAGAAAGAAGACATTAAAGTGCTTGCCGATGCAAACGTTGATGTGTGGCTCGCAGGAAATATTGACCGTAGTTTGCCTGATGAACAGCAACAGTTGAGCCCAGAAGTTCGTCAACTTGCCGATGAAATGAAAGCTTCAGGGGTAATGGAAAATACTTTCAATACCAACATCTTTGTCAGTCCAGACTCTCGTAGTTCTCCTGCAACTTCAGGTTTAGCAGGGGCATTCATGGGGTCGCTGTTCATGATGCTGATCGTGATCATTATTTCGATTCCAATTGGTGTGGCATCTGCAATTTATCTTGAAGAATTTGCACCTAAAAACTGGATCACTGACGTCATTGAAGTCAACATTAACAACCTTGCGGCTGTACCATCGATTGTTTTTGGTTTGCTCGGTGCTGCGATCTTTATTGGCTGGATGCATTTACCGCTTTCTGCGCCATTGGTCGGTGGTTTGGTACTGAGTTTAATGACATTACCAACGGTGATTATTACGACACGTGCATCGTTGAAAGCTGTACCACCATCAATTCGTCAGGCAGCTTTAGGGCTAGGTGCTTCACGTGTACAAACCGTATTCCATCACGTTTTACCACTTGCACTACCGGGGATTCTAACGGGTGCAATCATTGGTGTAGCACAAGCATTAGGTGAGACTGCACCGCTGTTATTAATTGGTATGAGCGCCTTCGTTGCGAGTGTACCTGCGACTCCATTTGATCAATCGAGTGCTTTACCTGTACAAATTTTCTTATGGCAAGGTAATGAGCTGCGTAACTTCTTCGAAGGACGTACAGCAGCTGCGATTATTGTTCTGCTTGCAATGATGATTGGACTCAACAGTATTGCAATTTGGTTACGTAAGAAATTTGAAGTCCGTTGGTAAGTGAGGGCAAAATATGAATACCGTTGTTAAAAATTCCTTAGATCAGGATCAAACAGTGAATCAAGAACACACTCAATTTACAAACCCGAATACGACCTCAGGTCAGCAGGGTACTTCTTTTGTGTCGCAGTTTGATACACAGACTTCTGCTAAGAAAGATCAGGCACAAGGACAAGTCAAACTCAGCACTTCAGATGTACATGTTTACTATGGCGAAGCTGAAGCGATTAAAGGGATTGATCTGAATATCTACGAAAATGAAGTGATTGCATTTATTGGGCCATCAGGCTGCGGTAAATCGACCTTCTTGCGTACTTTGAACCGTATGAACGACACCATTGATAGCTGTCGTGTGACGGGTAAAGTGATGTTGGATAATCAAGATATTTATGACCCAAACCTAGATGTGGTACTGCTTCGCGCTCAAGTAGGTATGGTATTCCAAAAACCAAACCCATTCCCAAAGTCAATTTTTGATAACGTGGCTTATGGCCCTAAACTGCATGGTTTGGCGCGTGATAAGTATGACTTAGAAGAAATTGTAGAAAACAGCTTACGTAAAGCGGGCCTTTGGGACGAAGTCAAAGACCGTTTAAACCAACCGGGCACGGGCTTGTCGGGTGGTCAGCAGCAGCGTTTATGTATTGCACGTACCATTGCGGTGAGCCCTGAAGTGATTCTGATGGATGAGCCATGTTCAGCGCTTGACCCGATTGCAACAGCGAAAGTGGAAGAGCTTATTTCTGAGCTTTCAACGCAGTATACGATTGCGATTGTGACGCACTCAATGCAGCAGGCTGCACGTGTATCAGACCGTACCGCTTACTTCCATTTAGGTGACTTGATTGAAGTGAACTCAACCGAGAAAGTCTTCACTCAGCCAGATCATCAGCTAACTGAAGCCTATATTACCGGTCGTTTCGGTTAATCTGCATAATTTGAAAAATTTGAAAAAACAGAGCCTAAGTGCTCTGTTTTTTGTTATAAGCAGATATTAAGTCTGGTGACTAAAACAGCCATGATAATGGGTATTGTGTATTAGAGTCATATTGGACAAAAGATGCGAAGGTGTGCTGCCTGAGAGATTGACTCATCTTATAAATGATAAAATGTGAAAGATAACGCATTACAGAATAAAACAAAAAATGGCTATTGAAAAAAAATGCCATTGACCTAATCTAGGTCATATACCGACGTATTATTTTAGAGAATATAATTTCTATGTTATTTCATTTACCGAAACTTCCCGCTGAAATTCGAATTACACATTTAAATGCGCGTATCAATGAACAACGTAAAAAAATTGCGCAAACTACAGCCTCTAAATTAGAGTTATTGCAGCTGACTCAGCAGTTAGCTAAAGAGTCGCGTCATCGTAAAAAGGCCAATCAAAAAGTTTATATTCTAGATTTTAAAGGTGATACTGCGGCAACAGCGGTAGAAAGCTTACGTGAAGAAATCACCTTGATTTTAGCGACAGCCAAAGCAGGGCGTGATCGTGTTGTGGTGCGTTTAGAAAGCCCAGGCGGTATGGTGCATGGTTATGGTTTGGCTGCTGCACAATTGGTACGTTTACGTGATGCAGGTTTCAATCTCACTATCTGTGTCGATAAAGTTGCAGCGAGTGGCGGTTATATGATGGCATGTATCGCCAATCAGATTATTGCTGCACCTTTTGCAGTTGTCGGTTCAATTGGTGTGGTCGCGCAAGTCCCTAATTTTAATCGTCTGCTAAAAGAACACAATATCGATTTTGAACTGTACACAGCAGGCCAATATAAACGTACAGTGACGATGTTTGGTGAAAATACAGCAGAAGGTAAGGCGAAGTTTGAAGAAGAGTTACAACAGACGCATGTGCTGTTTAAACACTTTGTTGAAAAATATCGTCCACAACTCAATGTTGAGAAAGTAGCGACAGGTGAGCACTGGTATGGGCAAGATGCTTTAGATTTGAATTTGGTCGATCAGTTACAAACTTCAGATGCTTATTTACTTAATTTGCTGACCGATCATGATGTTTATGTCATCTCAACGCGTAAGAAACCGACTTTAGGTGAGAAGTTAGGCTTACAAGCTGCGCAAATGGCAGATGCCTTGGTACCAGCAGTCATGAATAAAGTGATAGAAACCTTAACTAAAACCAATGCAAGTTTGGTTCAAATGCGTGATCCAAAACTTTAATATTTAGTTGGCCGATTCATTTCAAAAAGTCTGGTTCCGAAATATGCAAAAAGCAATTTTAGAACCAGACTTTTTTGTCTTAAGCTAAGTACGCTTTAATCATTTTCACTAGACGTTCAATCAGTTGATCCGCCTGATCTTTGGTAATATTCAAGGTCGGCAGTAAACGCACCACAGAACCCGCAGTAACGTTAATGATGGTGTGGTATTCATCACGAGCGATGTTGACCAAGTCACCACATGCTTTTGGTAGTTCAACACCAATCATCAAACCAAAGCCACGGACAATCACATTTTGATCGGCAAGTTGGTTACGCAGTTGTTCTACGATGTAAGCGCCTTGTTCAGCTGCATTTTGTACAATGTTTTCTTTTTGCATAATGTCGATGATGGTATACACCACACGCGAACCCAATGCTGAGCCACTATACGTTGAACCGTGGTTACCCGCGGTCAGTACACCTACACCACGACCTTGAGTCATCACCGCACCAATGGGGAAGCCATTGCCTAAACCTTTGGCTGTGGTAAGTACATCAGGAATGATGTTGGTGTGTTGGTAAGCAAAGTATTCACCTGTACGGCCATTACCTGTTTGAACTTCATCCAGCATCATTAGCCAGTTGTGTTGATTACAGATTTGACGAATCTCTTCCAGATAGCTAAAGCCTTGAGGAGCAGTGTTGACCCCACCTTCGCCCTGAATTGGCTCGACAAAGATTGCGACGATGTCTGGATGGTGAATTGCAGCTTCTTCAATAGCTTCAATGTCACCGAATGGAACACGAATAAAACCTTCAACCAATGGGCCAAAGCCTTCTTGGACTTTTTTGTTGCCTGTTGCCGATAAAGTTGCCATGGTACGCCCATGGAAAGAGTGCTCTGCAACAATGATTTTTGGATTGGCAATGCCTTGCATATAGCCAAATTTACGGGCAATTTTGATTGCGCCCTCATTGGATTCTGCACCACTGTTTGAAAAGAATACTTCTTCCATGCCAGCAACTTCAGCAAGTTTTTGTGCTGCAGCCGTTTGCCAAGGCACTTCAAACAAGTTACTGGTATGAATGAGCGTTGCCGCTTGTTCTGCAATCGCTTCTGCAATGACAGGATGAGCATGGCCTAAACCACAGACTGCAATGCCCGTTAGCGCATCAAAGTATTCAGTACCATCTTCAGTGTACAGATAAGAGCCTCGACCTCGGACAAAGCTGATCGGCTGACGGCCAAATACTGGCATCAAATGAGAGGGTTGATCAGTTTGTACAGGAGCAAGGGTAATGTTATTCATGACTAACTCTTATCTGTTAGAGGGTAAGTGAAATCCAATATTAAGCAATTATGCTTGTAGTTTTAAAGCCTAAATCTAAATAAAAGTCGAAATATTGCTTTAGGCATACTGTTTTTCTACGTTTTGGGTATAATGCGGGTTAGATTAGTTGAGGATTGATCAATGACTGAACAAGCACGCGATACCGAAGCGTTAATTCGTGACCAAATTGCAAAACACGCTGTACTTCTTTATATGAAAGGCACCCCACAGTTTCCACAATGTGGTTTCTCTGCACGTGCTGTAGAAGCGCTTAGTCAAATTGGTCGTCCGTTTGCTTATGTGAATATTCTTGAAAATCCAGATATTCGTGCTTTGTTACCACAAATTGCAAACTGGCCTACATTCCCACAGTTATGGATCAACGGTGAGTTGATTGGTGGTAGTGACATTATTCTAGACATGTTCCAAAAAGGTGAATTACAACCTTTAGTTGAACAGCATAGTCCAGCACCTGAAGCTTAATCTTCAGTTGTAAAAAAGCGCCATTGAGGCGCTTTTTTTGTTTGAGGGAAAGGTTTAATCCGCTGTAGTTGCTGTGCTTATGGTTTCAGGAGTTTGTTCCGCTGTATTTTCAGTTGCAACAGTCTTTTTTTCAGCTTTTGCCTTTTTTTTGTCCTTCTTCTTTTTTTTCTTTTTCTTCGGTTCTTCTTCAAACTCAGCACCATCTTCAATGGCTTGCCAATAATCTAGCTGATCCATCACCGCCGCATAAATAGACTTCTTGGTATAGCGTCCTTTCTTGTCTAAAGTGCCGACTGGTCGAGCCATAAGTAGTTCAAGCGCTTGATCAATCGTATCTATAGCATGAATGTGGAACTGGCCATTTGAAACCGCTTCAATCACGTCTTTACGTAACATTAAATGCTGCATATTTTGACGTGGAATAATCACACCTTGCTTACCAGTTAAACCTTGAAGTTTACATGCATCAAAGAAACCTTCAATTTTCGCATTGACACCACCAATCGGTTGAACTTGACCCAATTGGTTCATTGAGCCAGTAATCGCCCAAGACTGATCAATCGGTAGCTGACTAATTGCAGAGATTAAAGCAGACAGCTCTGCAACCGTAGCACTGTCACCATCGACTTGACCATAGCTTTGTTCAAAGGCAAGTGCGGCAGAGAAGTGTAGCGTTTGCTCACGCCCGAAATGTGCTTTTAAGAACGATGACATCAATAGCACACCTTTCGCATGCAGAGAGCCACCGAGTTCGACGCTACGCTCAATATCCAGAATATCACCACCGCCTTGATACACAGAGGCTGTTAAACGTGATGGTAAGCCAAACTCAACATCTGCATAGTGAATGACCGAAAGTGCATTAATTTGACCGAGACGGTGTCCGCGTGTTTCGATGAGCTGCGTACCACGTGACAAATCCTGCCAATAGAGCTCACGTAAATAGCCTAAGCGATATTTACGATGATCTAATGCCATATTAATGTGTTGATCCGAGACCATTTTATCGCCTGATTGAAAGGCGTGATGATGCGCCTCACGAATCAAATCACCCAATGTGAGGGCATGTAGAGATAAGGAGCTTTGATCTTCGGCTTGACGGCTAGAATCAGTTAAAAGTGCAGAAAGCGCAGATCGATCGAAAGGAAGTAATTTATCGGCCTGTACATAGTCTGCAATCAGTTGCATATAGGCTTGTTCATTTACTTCATTACGCTGCAACGTATCAGTAAAGTCGGCACGGATTTTAAAGACACTGCCAAGCTCAGGTTCTACTTCAAGTATTTCATAGTAAATTTCAGGCTCAGCCAGTAAAACCACTTTCAAATTCAGCGGAATTGCCTCGGGTTCAATTGAGATACTTCCTGTCAGCGTCAGCATATGCTCAAGTGAAGAAAGTTTTAACTGGCCTGATTTTAAAGCACGTTTTAGACCTTGCCATGCATAAGGCTGTTCAAGCAGTTGTTCTGCTTCTAACATTAAAAAACCACCATTGGCTTTATGCAATGTCCCCGGGCGGATTAAGGTAAAATCTGTAGTAATGGTGCCATGTTGAGTCAGTTGCTCTACATGACCAAGCAAGTTGTAGTGTGTTGGGAAGTCTTCAAAAATAACCGGTGCGCCAGCATTGGGTTTATGCGACACAATCACATTGGCTTGATAGCGTGAAGGGATACGACTAAACAGGCCTGGGGTAAAGTCATCTTCTTCTTGTTCGAGCACAACCTCGACATTGTTAATAATGTCTTCAGCATAATATTTTAAATAGTCTTTTAAGCCTTCAACCTCAGCAAACTTAGTCAGTAACTGTTCGACTTTAGGCAATAAAACTTGCTTGGCAATATCGCGATTCAACACTTGAACTTTATCGCGGGCGTCTTCCTCCAAGTCGCCTAAATGCATGCCTAAACGCTCAAGTTTTTTGTCCATGTGGCGTATATTGGCATTAATTTCAGAACGTTCTTTAGAGCTTAACGCATTGATGTCGGCCTGTGTCATTTCCAATACTTTATCGTCTATATACTGGACAGGGATAAAGCAGTGCTCATCATTCCGAGAGACCAGTTTGAGGTCGAGTTCTTCGCCTTCTTGGGTCAATTCAATCAAGGCTTGTTGCTGAACATCACCTGTTTGTTGGCGAATGGCTTCTATACGGTTGTGGTAGGTTTCAGCAGTAAAGCGGCGTTCGAGCTGCTTTAAAGTGGTTTGCCATGTTTGATGTAACATGGTTTGAAATTTTACCGCCTGACCCGCAGGTAATTCTAAAGCAATCGGTTGACGTGGGCTTTTAAAATTATAAACGTAAACCCAATCGTTCGGTGTCGGCATATTTTTGGCGTGTTGTTGTAGTAAACGCTTGACCATGGTGCGCTTGCCCAAGCCAGCTGTCCCTACGGCAAAGATGTTATAGCCAGAATAAGGTAAGGAAATACCTGCTTCAACTGAAGCACGTGCGCGGTCTTGCCCTAAAAAATTATTGAGCGGTTTAATACGACGCGTTGAGGCTGGAATCTTATCCAGAGCAGGGGTGTGCGTCAGTTGCTCTGCTTGAAGTTGTGTCTTTGCTAAGGTCGTTTGAATTTCGGGTTGGTCAAATGCTGAACTAAGGTTGTTTTCTGGATTTTCTTGACTATTTAATGCAGGTACAGATAAAGAAGAGCTCATTTGATCGTGTTTTTGGGTCACTTTGAAATCCGAAACTAAAGATTGCGTTAGAAACTTAAAGGTATACAGGTTTAATGCAAAAGATCAAGCAAAGTCGCAGTGTTTGTCGACAAAAATAGAACATTGATTTTATAAATCAGGTTGAAACAAATTGTATTAAGGGTTTGAATAGCAGCATTGGTTTTAAGACAACAAAAACGTAATGACAACACAATCTTCAGGATGGAAATCCGCCTTTACTGCATTTTTAGATCGCCGTGCGTTGATCATGCTGTTTTTGGGTTTCTCAGCAGGTATCCCAATCCTGTTAATTTTCTCGAGCTTATCTTTATGGCTAGGTGAAGCAGGTATCGATAAGAGCGCTGTGACTTTTTTTAGTTGGGCTGCTCTGGGTTATTCATTCAAATTTGTTTGGGCCCCTTTGGTAGATGAATTACCTGTACCAGTGTTGACCAAATTATTGGGTCGTCGCCGTGCATGGTTATTGATCGCGCAACTGTTAATTATCTGTGCCATTTCTATCATGGCTTTTTCAGATCCGTCTCTTGGTCAGAGCTATCTTTACCAAATGGCTGCGGGTGCAGTGCTTTTAGGTTTTTCTGCTGCGACACAAGATATTGTGATTGATGCCTATCGTATTGAGCTGGCAGAAACGCAAATGCAAACGGTGTTGGCTTCAACTTATAACGCAGGCTACCGCATCGGCATGATCGTTGCGGGTGCGGGTGCGTTATTTTTAGCGGCTTATTTGGGTACAGCCAAGGGCAACTATATTTATGAGGCATGGAAGTGGACGTATTTGGCAATGGCGGCGGTCATGTTGGTCGGGATCGCAACCACTTTATGCATACGTGAGCCACAAGTTGATCGGGTACGTAAAGAATATAAACGCGTAGATTATTATCGTTTAGTGGCGGTTTTCTTTGTATCTGTGGTGAGTTTTGTGCTGAGTTATGTTTACTCAGGCAAGTTAACAGAAATGCTGATCCAGCTCTGGACGATCAAAGATAGTTTTGCATTGTTTTGTTTTGAAGCTTTACGTTTTATTGGCTCTGGTGCGGTTGCATTTATGGTGGGTTCAAGCCTTGTCAAAATGGGCGCTGTGAACAAACAAATGGCCTATGAAACATGGGTGAATCCTGTTGCTGACTTCTTTAAGCGTTATGGCGTGAAATTGGCGTTGGTATTGCTATTGTTGATTGGTTTTTACCGTATTTCCGACATTATTGCAGGTGTGATCTCCAATGTGTTCTATCAAGACTTAAACTTTACCAAAGAACAGATTGCCGAAGCGGTAAAAGTTTATGGGGTGATTTTTAGTTTGGTGGGTGGATTTTTAGGAGGACTACTGGCGCAGCGCATGAACATCATGAAGTTGATGTTTGTCGGAGCAATCTTGGCCAGTTCAACCAATCTCATCTTTATTGGTTTGGTCAAATCAGGACAACCTTTAAATGATGTTGTGATCAATGTTGGTGAGCAAAGTTTTAAAGCTCAAGCAGATGAGACTGGTGCATGGGCAATTAAGGTTCCTGTTGAGCAGCTTCAGGCAAATGAACGTCTAACTGCAACGGCAAGTTTTCAAAATGATACTTCACAGCCTGTCTCGGTCACATTGCCTTATATCAGTCAAACGGGTGCATCTACGGCATTACTGTTGCTTCCGATCACGGCTGATAACGTGATTGATCAACGAGAGTCTGAAGGAAGTATCGTGGTACGAGGTCAATACCTTGCTACACTGGCTGAAAACCAAAGTATTAAATTGAGCTTAGATGGTCAAAGCTTTGATGCAAAGTTAGACAAAGAAGGTGTGTTTAGCGCAGCAATCCCTGCTCAACTGCTTCTTGATTCAAACTCTAAAAAGCTGAATGCCATATTGATGCAAAATGAGCGTGCGCAACAACACACTGCGCTGAATTATCAGGTGGATCCCGCAGCTGCAAAATCTGTAACTTTAGATTTTGATCTTCAACCGATTAATTTGAATAAAGCAGTTGATGGGCAGTTAGAAGTTAAAGGGAAGGTGATTAAGGAATATAGTTCAAACTGGCTGTATTTTGCGATTATTGTCGACAACTTGGCATCAGGTTTAGCTGGTGCTGCATTTATTGCATTTCTATCAAGTTTGACCAGCGTATCTTTCACTGCTGTTCAGTATGCGATTTTTAGTTCATTGATGACGTTGACACCTAAAATACTAGGTGGATATTCAGGGACAATTGTGTCCAATATTGGCTATCCAAATTTCTTCTTGCTGACCACACTCATTGGAATCCCAATTTTAATCTTAGTGGTCTGGGTGGCGAAACTTCTACGTGAGCATGCCGCTGAGCAAAGTTAAAGCATCGATTTGTTTCGAATGAAAAAAGTAGCCCTTGTGGCTGCTTTTTTTGTGGTTGAGGTTTGAAATATAGGACGGCTTTGCCTATATTGGGGGCTGAGAATAAATCATGAGGAAAATTCCAATGCGCATGCTACATACCATGCTACGTGTAGGCAATTTAGAACAATCTTTGGCGTTCTATACTGAAGTGCTTGGTATGACTTTGCTTCGTAAGCGTGATTATGAAGAAGGTCGTTTTACTTTGGCATTTGTGGGTTATGGCGATGAAGAAAATCATACGGTTTTAGAGCTGACACATAACTGGGATACGGACAGTTATGAATTGGGCAATGCTTATGGTCATATTGCCATTGCTGTAGACGATGCATATAAAGCTTGTGAGGAAATCAAAGCACGCGGTGGCAATGTCGTGCGTGAAGCTGGACCAATGAAGGGTGGTGTAACGGTTATTGCCTTTGTAGAAGATCCGGATGGTTATAAAATTGAACTGATTCAACAAGATAATAATGCACGTAATAACTAAGCCGTTATTAGGTCATATGCAGCGCGTATGCACAGTATTAATTAAAAAAATATTGAACATATCCTGTAAAAGCTAGCTTTATTTATATAGCTCAGTAAGATGAATTTACCCAAAGGTAAATTAGTCACTGGGCTTTTTCATTTTTAGAGGAATGACAGGATGTTGGTATGTTGAAATTATTGGCA
>ERZ724518.658-NODE-658-length-15251-cov-5.520137_pt1 | contig 15251 bp, 7 predicted proteins | sample MGYA00376051_ERZ724518 | MGnify/ENA primary metagenome ERZ724518 (study PRJEB28724, sample SAMN07190885) | wastewater metagenome | isolation source: influent of sewage treatment plant in Hong Hong | place: Hong Kong | collected 2016-03-17 ... | reverse complement strand
ATGATTAACAGGATTTACTTGATTATTTTGATGTACTTATTTTTTACTCTAATTGAAAAAATAAATTGATATCTGTACTTACATAAATTAGAATTATTAAAGTCCCCTTAAGAGCCTGTCCCGAACTTGTTTCGGGAGGAATTAGGGGCTATTTATTCCCCCTTTAGGGGGTTAGGGGGCAGTTCTCATTTACAGATCACGCACCCTTCACATTTACTCAGTTCGCCGCGTAATCGTTTTTCAACGAGCATTTTTATTCTGTCCTGCAACGCATCTATCCGGATATTTTCAATCACATCGGCAGTGAAGGCATACATGAGCAGCAACCGCGCTTCACTCTCCGGAATACCCCGCTGCCGCATATAAAACATGGCTTTGTCATCCAGTTGTCCGATAGTGGCTCCATGCGAACATTTCACGTCATCGGCATAGATTTCAAGCTGGGGTTTGGTGCGCATCTTGGCAGAAGCTTTCAATAAGATATTTCTGTTGGTCTGGTAGGCTTGTGTCTTTTGCGCATCCTTTGCCACATAGAGTTTTCCTGTAAACCCTCCCTTGGCAGAATCATCCAGCACATATTTGAAGAGCTCCGTACTGTGACTGTTCGGTTTATTGTGTATGACTGAAGTAAAGTTATCAATCTGTTGATTTTTATCGGCCAGCGCCATACCACACATAAGGGTTTCGCAATGTTCACCGTCCAAATCAATTTCGATGTTATTGCGGGTTAGTCCGTTATGCAGCGTTATCACATTGCCCAAAAAACGGCTTGAAGTATCCTGATCAACCAGCAACGTACAGAGATTGGTAGTTTTGTTGTGCACATTTTCGAGTTTATAATGCTCATACGATGCATTTTCGCCAACAAAAACTTCTGTCACCCGATTGCAAAGAAAACGTACATCGTCAGAGGTGTGGTCACATACCAGCAACTGTGCACCTGCACCCTCATCAAGAATAATCAGGTTGTGGCTGTTGGCCATAAAATCGACGCTTGAGCGCATGATATTAATCAGTTGCACCGGTTTGTCGAGTACTACGTTTTTGGGAACGTACATAAAAAACCCATCCTGTGCAAATGCACCGTTGAAGGCAACCAGTCCATCCTTTTGTTTTTCAGATAATTTTCCGAAATACTTCTTTACCAGTTCGGGATGTTCTTCGGCGGCCTTTTTCAGACTTCCGATGATTACCCCTTCGGGCAAAGAATTGTTTCTTTCAATATTGACGGGATAAAAAGCATCATTGACCACAAAATACAAATAGGAAGAAATGCCCGGCACATCGCACTTGAACACATTGTAGGGATCGACGGCAAAGCGGATACGGCTGAAATTCAGTCCATAGTCCACAGCAAGGGCATCCCGGAGATCGGTATATTTATAGTTTTCGAGCCGGGAGGTAGGAAATCCCAATTCCCGGAATTTCTCAAAGGCCTCGTCCCGCTTATGATTGATCACATCAGCCGAATGTTTTTTAATCGTTGCGTGATGTTGGGTATAAAGGTCAATATACCCGGCCTCTCCCAACCCACCTGAAGGCGAGGAAATTGAAGAGATGTTGTTGTTTTTATCTAAATTATTCATTTTATAAATCTTTTTTAGACCTCTCTTTAGGAGGGTTTAGGTGGGCTTCCAGTTCTTCCTTTTCTTTAGCCGGAGGTAAGAAATTTTCTTCCGTTATTACATTTCTGCCCGTTTGCAGTTCCAATTCCTTACGTGCATTTTTCGCTATCTTTCCCCCTTTTTTTCCTGCCACAGCATTCTCTTTCAATCCCGTTGCCTGTTCGGTTTGAGCAATTTGGCGAGTGGATAGTTCGGCTAATGCTGTGAAAATCAATTCTGCTTCACTCATGTGATCGCGCAAATTCTGATTTTTCAGTCCCTTCAGTTGTTTGTGTTGTTTCACCGTTAAATCACTCCACTCCTGATGGATAATATTGGTGAGGTAGGCAAATTCATCCTGCTCTTTTATCCCGGCATCTTTCCAGTAGTCGGTCAATTTGTTTCGGGTTTCCTGTCCGGTCATCCGCTGCTGTATCCACTTTTCGCTTCTCCCCGATCGTTTCCAGTTTTCACGCGCCCGGTCTATACTCTGTGATGGGTCTTGAATTTCCTGAATGCGCTCATAACCAACCTTTGCCAGCCATTGTTTGAAAGGTTCTGCTTTGGGCGATGGAATGGATTGAATGATACGGAGAAGTGTCTTTGTGTCTGCCGCATCAGTTTCTCGATTCTTTCCATCATCAGCAATCATTTTCAACCGTACGATTTTTTCGTACACTTCACTACCTTCTGATGTTAACTTTTTTTTCAAATCGCTCCAATATCGCTTTGGAATGGTACTTTCCGTCAGCACTTCCACCACATCAATCACCGAAAAATACCACTGTTCTTCCGTTTCGTCCCAATGAGTACGAATTTTCCTGCTTTCAAATAATTTTATTGAAGTTTCGGTCATAAATTTGGGAAAATAATGAATTTATTATCTCTGATGTTCCCCTTTAGGGGTTAGGGGTTAGGGCTTTACTTCAACCAATCATATCCTTTTTCTTCCAGTTCGAGCGCCAGGTTTTTATCACCGGTTTTCACTATTTTTCCGTCGTAAAGCACATGTACAAAATCAGGAATGATATAATCCAGCAGCCGTTGATAGTGGGTTATTACAATACTGGCATTGTCAGGCCGTTTTAGTTTGTTTACTCCATTGGCTACAATGCGCAGTGCATCAATATCGAGGCCGCTGTCGGTTTCATCAAGAATAGCTAATTTTGGTTCAAGCATAGCCATCTGAAAAATCTCGTTGCGTTTCTTTTCACCTCCCGAAAATCCTTCATTCACCGAGCGGTTGGTCAGTTTATTGTCCATTTCCACCAGTTCCTTTTTCTCACGCATCAGACGCAGGAAATCGGTAGCCGCAATCGGTTCCTGACCGCGGTATTTCCGTTGTTCGTTGATGGCCGCACGCATAAAGTTGACCATGCTCACTCCGGGTATTTCCACCGGATACTGAAAACTCAGAAAAATACCTGCGCTGGCACGTTGCTCGGGGTTGAGTTCAAAGAGGTCATTTCCCTCAAAGATCACTTTTCCCTCCGTTACCTCAAATGCCGGATTGCCGGTAAGCACCGAGGCAAGCGTCGATTTTCCGGCACCGTTGGGTCCCATGATAGCATGTATTTCACCGGCATTGACCGTAAGGTTCAATCCTTTCAGTATTTCTTTGCCATTTACATTGGCGTGTAAGTTTTTTATTTGTAACATAAAGCCCCTCCAAACCTCCCCGAAGGGGAGGCTTTTTAAACTCTGTATTAAGAGTTTTCTATTATTATTTATTTATTAAAAAAATCTAACATCGAAAAAATGAAATTGCATTCGCACGATCTAAAGCCTCCCCTTGGGGGAGGTTGGTGGGGCTTACCCCACACTTCCTTCCAGTGTGATCTGCAGCAGCTTTTGCGCTTCCACGGCAAATTCCATGGGCAATTTGTTGAGCACTTCCTTGGCGTAACCATTCACTATCAACCCAACAGCTGTTTCGGTGTTAATGCCGCGCTGATTGCAGTAGAATATCTGGTCTTCGCTTATTTTCGAAGTGGTGGCTTCGTGTTCCACAATGGCCGTATCGTTATTGATGTCCATATACGGAAAAGTGTGTGCTCCGCATTTATCACCAAGCAGCAGACTGTCACACTGTGAATAATTACGGGCATTTTCAGCTTTCGGATTAACCCGCACCAGACCGCGGTAGCTGTTGTTGCTGAAACCCGCCGAAATTCCCTTGGATAAAATATGACTGCTGGTATTTTTACCGATATGCATCATTTTGGTACCGGTATCAGCCTGTTGATGGTGATTGGTAACAGCTACGGAATAAAATTCAGCCGAGGAATTATCGCCCAGCAGGATGCAGGATGGATATTTCCAGGTAATGGCAGAGCCGGTTTCAACCTGGGTCCACGAAAGTTTAGAGTTTTCCCCTTTGCATATTCCCCGTTTGGTCACAAAGTTATAAATACCGCCCTTTCCCTCTTTATCGCCGGGATACCAGTTTTGTACGGTAGAATATTTCACTTCAGCATTTTTCATCACCACAATTTCCACAATGGCTGCATGCAGCTGGTTTTCATCACGCATGGGTGCTGTACAACCTTCCAGATAGGAAACGTAGCTGTCCTCATCGGCCACGATCAGTGTCCGCTCAAACTGCCCGGTATTCATAGCATTGATACGGAAATAAGTGGAAAGTTCCATCGGGCAGCGAACCCCTTTGGGGATATACACGAAGGAACCGTCGCTAAAAACAGCGCTGTTCAACGTGGCAAAAAAGTTGTCGGTATAAGGGACCACCGAAGCCATGTATTTCTGTACCAGGTCGGGATGATGTTCCACCGCTTCGCTGAACGAGCAGAAAATGATGCCCATCTCCGCCAGATTTTCACGAAAAGTAGTTTTCACCGAAATGCTGTCCATCACAGCATCCACCGCCATTCCCGACAGCACTTTCTGCTCATCGAGGGGAATGCCGAGTTTATTAAAGGTATTGAGCAATTCCGGATCCACTTCATCCAGACTTTTCGGTGCATTTTTTCGGGGTGCTGCAAAATAGGACATATTTTGGTAATCAATTTCCGGAATGGTCAAATGCGCCCAGGTCGGCATCTGCATCGTGAGCCAGTGTCTGTAGGATTTCAACCTGAAATCCAGCAACCATTCGGGCTCGTTCTTCTTGGCCGAAATCAAGCGGATCACGTCCTCGTTCAGTCCCATCGGGATTACATCCGTTTCAATATCGGTGGTAAAACCGTATTTATAATCGCTTTGGGTTATTTCATCTAATATATCGTCTGACATAATGGTGTTTTATTGAATATACTTGCGTAATAACGTACAAAGATAATATATTGTTTTCAAATTGTGAGAATTTAATCCCTTACTGGCCACTTTACAACTTCATTATCAACATGTTGAATTGTATTATTTAAATTTCATCCGGTTATTTTTTAAACTTTTAGCGGATAAATCTGTTTTACTTTTTAAATTACAAATTTGAAATCAAATTTTTCAGACGTTTATCAGGATCTTATTGATATTTTATGTTTTTACATATAATAAATCGATAATCTCTTAACGGACTTTCGTCAAATATCCTAAAACTACTAAAAACTACTCCTAATTCCCATTCTTTAAAAGTCCCTCTCCTTGTGGAGAGGGTTCCGAAGCTTCGGAATAGGGAGAGGCTGGGGGTTAGGGGGCTTCTATTACAAATGAAATACATCGGAGCACACGTCAGTGCAGCAGGAGGTGTGGAAAACGCACCACTCAACGCACACAAGATCGGGGCAACAGCATTTGCCCTTTTTACCAAAAACCAGAAACAATGGATAGCACCGCCTTTGTCGGAAAAAAGTATCGAACTATTCAAACAGCGGTGTGAAGAATACGGCTTCAAGGCTGCACATATCCTGCCTCACGACAGCTACCTGATCAATCTGGGCAGTCCGGAAGCAGAACCGCTGGCCAAATCACGGGCTGCGTTTCTGGACGAGATGCAACGCTGCGAGCAACTGGGGTTGGACCGGCTGAATTTTCATCCCGGCAGCCACCTCAATAGGATTTCGCCTGATGAATGCCTTGCCCGGATTGCAGAATCCATCAACATGACGCTGGATAAAACTACCGGCGTAGCCGCAGTGATTGAAAACACGGCCGGCCAGGGCACCAACATGGGTCATACCTTCGAGCAAATAGCACAAATCATAGAGAAGGTGGAAGACAAGAGCCGCGTGGGTATCTGCATTGATACGGCTCATTCGCTGGCCGCCGGGTACGAACTCCGCACTCCTGAAGGATTTGCCGAAACTTTCAGCAAATTTGACGAAATAATAGGTTTTCGCTACCTGAAAGGCATGCACATCAACGACAGCAAGAAAGACCTCTCCACCCGCGTGGACCGGCATGACAGTCTGGGCAAAGGCCTGATGGGCATGGATACGTTCCGATTTATCCTTCAGGATGCTCGATTTGACAATATCCCCCTGATTCTCGAAACCCCGGATGAGACAATTTGGGCAGAAGAAATAGCGCTGCTTTTTTCGCTGATGAAATAAGTTCTGAATTTGGATATTACACCAAGAGCCGCAGTGTGCGGCTCTTGGTGTTTTTAGAATAAATCCGGTTAAAGAATAAGATAAAATAAAAAAAATCTCAAATAATTCGATGCTTCTGTTAAGTCGGAATGTACCATTTGCACTAAAAAAAGAACAGAAATTACTTATTCAAATCACTCACCCATAAGTCCCCCATGGGGGATTTAGGGGGCTCGTTGTTTAAAGAATCACTTTAAACGTTTTCCCGGCAGTTCTTACCAGATAAACAGCATCCTCACATACCGGAATCACCATACGCTCACTTTCACCCTTCTGATTGTAAATCATAACCCCGTTGAGAGTGTAAATTCGGATTAGTTCATTTTCCGGAACACCCTCTATTATTATTTCAGAACGGGTAGTGTACACTTTTACATTACTAATATCTATTGAAGAAACTGATGTGCTTTTCTTAAACACAACTTCTAATAATCCATCCATTGAAATGGAAGATGCCGTGAAAATACTATCAACCATTTCAGTGCTGACTAGTATGCCGTTGTATGTTATTGTCTCAATTTCCCATTCTTCCAATGCTTTTATTACAAACACTTTATCAGTGCCGTATTCAACAAAAATGGTCGTGTCGTTTTTCAACAGAGTTACACCATCTTTTACTGTTCCGCCTTCTGAAGTTTTGATGGTAATTCCAAAAACCTGTTTCCGGAACACCACTTTCAGTGTGTCGTTTTTAAGAATTGCAGGTGTAGTAAACAGGCTGTCAGAAGTTAGCTGAGATGTAACATCTTCGCCGTTGTAACTTACCGAAACCAGTTTATAATACCTGTCAGGCGTAATTACAAAGGTTTTCGTGCTGTTGGCTTCTACTGTTAGTAATGCACTGTCGGCCAGTATTGTATTATTCTCTTTTACTTTTCCACCTGCTACTGATTTCACAGTAAGGGTATACGTGATTTTTTGGAATAAAACTTTCAAAACCCCGTCTACAAGAATAGCTGGTGTAGTAAACAGGCTGTCAGAAGTTAGCTGAGATGTAACATCTTCCCCATTGTAACTTACCGATGCCAGCTTATAATACATATCCGGCTTTATTACAAAGGTTTTCGTGCTATTGAGATCTGCTGTAATTGCAGTACTATCGGCCAATGTAAAACCATTCTCTTTTACTATACCTCCTTTTCCTTTTTGCAGGATAATGGTTTTAATCGGAGGAATGAGCTCGAAGAAAACACTCAATGTCAGGTTTTTAATTATCGGCTCAGTAGTATATGTATTATTAATTTTATTAATTGATGAAGTTTTAAACAATCCATCATAAATCAATGTAGACACTCTATAACCCGATTCAGGCACAAAAGTAAATGTTTTGATTGAGCCTGAATCAACCGATAGTATAAAATTATTCATAAGCACCTGATTATTATTCTTTACAACACCACCGGATCCCACTTTAATTAAAATTTCTTTTATACCTTCCGATTTTAATTGAAATGCAACATTTAGCGTTGCATTAGCATTTATAGCTCCTGTAGTGAACTGATTATTAACTAAAGGTAGTGGAACATTAGATTGCCCATACATGATCGATGCAATGTTGTATCCGGCTTTTGGGGTTATTGTAAATGTTTTGGTACTGCCGGCTTCCGCAGATAACAAACTACCGGTTGGCAAAACGATATTGTTTTCTTTCACTTCACCTCCAGTACCTGTTATTACTGTGATAGTATAAGTTATTTTTTTGAAAGTGACATTTAATGTATCGTTTGCAAAGATTAAAGGAGTGGTGTACAGATTGTTTGTTAAAGGTAACTGAACATTTGTATTTCCAAATTTTAATGATGCAATTTCATAACCGGCAGCAGGTAAAATTGTAAATGATTTCTTTGAATCGTATTCTGTTTGAATAAGTGATCCGTTAGGAAGAGTGTCATTTAATAATTTCACAACACCTCCGATTCCGGATTTTAGGATAATGATGTAGGTACTCTTTTTGAACGTTACGTTTAAGGTATCATTTGCTAAGATTGCAGGAGTAGTGTACAGATTGTTTGTTAAAGGTAACTGAACATTTGTATTACCAAATTTTAATGATTCAATTTCATAACCGGCAGCCGGATTAAACGAAAATGATTTGCTCGAACCGAATTCCGCAGAAACAGTACTTCCATTTGGTAAACTCAGGTCATTTGCTTTGACCACACCATTGTTATCAGATTTTATGAAAATTGTGTAAATAATTTTTTTGAAAAACACATGCAGAGTATCATTAGCTATGATTGCGGGAGTAATAAAATGATTATTGGATTCTGATAGTGTTACAGTTGATCCTCCATAAGTAACATAATCAATTTGATAACCGGTACCAGGAATAAAGGTAAATGTTTTGGTAGTTCCATATTCTGCACTAAGAGTACTTCCATCTGTCAGAGTTAAATTGTTTTCTTGAACAATACCCTCATAGCCTATTTTTACAACAATAGTATATGTGATTTTTTTAAATGTTGCTTTCAGCGTTCCATCCATCTGAATAGGAGGTGTAGTGTAACTTTTATCTTCAAGATTGGGAATAATGTCGGTTCCGTTAAAAGTTAAGGTTGCCAACTCATAACCCGTAGAAGGGATGAAAGTGAATGTTCTAACCGCATTAATTTTTACAGAGAGTACCGTATCGTTCGCTAAAGTGTTATTATTTTCTTTTACAAACCCGTTTTCTCCTATCTCAAATGTAATCGCAGGAGTAAAGGCAGAACTGATAAATGTAACTTTCAACGTATCATTTCCAGTAACCGGACCTGTAGTATATTGGTTGAAAAGCAACTCATTTTTCACATCTACACCTCTGAATTCCAGCGTGTCCAACACATACCCTTCAGCAGGTAATATCGAGAAAATCTTTTCTGCATTTTTATCAATGGTAAGTAGACTGTTATTTTCGAGAACAGTTTCTCCATCTTTTACAAGACCTCCCGAACCAGCTTGAATGAGGATATTATAGAATATTTTCTTGAATACTACATTCAAAACCCTGTTCTCATTGATTGGAGGAGTTGTATATAAGTTATTTGAAACTTCCGATTTTACATCTGTAGTTCCATAGTACAAACTATCCAGGTAATAATCTGTGTCGGGAGTAATCGTAAAGGTTTTTATAGCGTTTTTATCGGCTAAAAGTACAGTGTCATTGGGAAGATTGGTACTGTTCTCTTTTATAGACCCACCGCTATTTACACGTACAGTAATCCGGTAAATCCTTTTAAACACGACCTTGAGACTATTATCAGCAACGATGGGTGGTGTAGTAAACTGATTATTTACCAACGGGAGCGTAACTTTTTGACCATTATAAATGACCGAATCTACCACAAAACTTTCATCGGGAAGAATAGTAAATGTTTTTACGTCGTTTGTAAATGTTTTTATATTCTGGTTATCGGAAAGAAGTACATTGTTCTCTTTCACTGTCCCTCCGGCTCCAATTTTTACATTCAGATAATAAAAACGTTTGAAAGTTACAATAAAAGCAGCATCAGCATTGATAGCCGATGCAGTATACTGATTGTTTACAAGATTACCCTTTACATCTGATCCATTATAAGTAACGGCATCAATTTCATATCCTGAGTCAGGTACAATTGTAAATGTCTTGCTAGCTCCGCTCAACACATTAAGTACTGTGTTATTGGGTAAATCATTACTACCGTCTTTCACTTTGCCTCCAACACCTACTTGAATCGTGATTTTTACAGTATCAGATTTTTCAATAATATTTGTAAATTCTTTCCAGTAATTAGCTGCCTGATAAGTTGATTTAGAGGTAGAAGGAACTTCTAAAATACACGTGTTTTTATTAACGCTACCAAAAGTATTGGAGAAAATTGTTGGAGGAGTCTTACGCTTAACCGAAATTTTGGTTAAACCTGTACATAAATTAAAAGCTTCATCTCCAATTGAACCGCAATATTCACTTAGTATTAATTCGGAAATATTCTTACAATTAAAAAAAGCAGATGATGCTATACTCGTCACAGATGGAGGTATCGTTATCACTCCGTTGATATTGACACAACCTGAAAAAGCTCCGTTTGCTATAGTAACTATGTTAGGGGGCAAAATTAACTTTCCATTTAATCCACTACAACCATCAAATGAGTAATCTCCGATTGATGTTACAGTAGTCGGAATTACCAAATCACCAATGAGAGATTTACATTTTGAAAAAGCAGAATAACCGATTGTCTTTAGCGAAGATGGTAATGGTAAAATCTCCGATAAATCGGTACATAATGAAAAGGCAGATTCTCCAATACTTTCAATGGAAGGTGGTAATTTCACTGAAGTCAGAATATTTTTTCCATACAGTGCATAATTGGGCAGGGCATTACCTGTTAATGAAGCTTCAGACAAATCCAGTTCCATAATCAATGGCATATTATTTTTAATCTGCTCAAAATCTGTGCTATTCAAATAACCGGATACTTTTAACTTGGATATGGATGATAGTTGATATCCTGATGTAGTTAAGGTAGCAGCTAAGGCTCCGGCTGTTGCGTTGTTGACAGAAACAAGTTCATCGGATGTTATTGGTAAAGTTTGCCATCCAGCAGCACTTTTATACAATGATACAGAGGACGATGGAACATATACAATTGATATGTAATTATATTCCAGTGCAAATTGTCCTAAAGCTGGAGGCACTGCGCTGAGTGAATTGATCACTTTTATTCCGGTTTTATATAAACCTTGATCTCCTATTGTTTGTAAACCAGAACCTAAAGTAATTGACTTCATGGCTGAACATTGTTGAAATGCATAATCGCCGATTGCTGTCACTGAATTTGGTATGATAATACTCAGAAGTCCTTTACATGAGTAAAATGAATTATTACCGATTGAGGTTATTGAATTTGGTAAATTAATTTGTACAAGTTTATCTTTGGAAATACCGGTATAAGTAAAAAAAGAATACTGAGGCAGTTGATTATCCGGATATGCAGAAACACCTGGATGTGTGCCATTTGTTCCGTTGTATGCTTTAATTGATGTATTACTCAAATCTAAAACAGCTAATTCCGATACTTCATCCCTCAAGCATTTAAAATCCTGCGCATTCAGATTTCCGGTAATTATCAAATTGGTAACAGTACTTTTTTCTGCAGAGGATAGTAAGGTAGATAAAGTTCCGGGAGTAACTAAATCTACATTTTTAGTTACTTGTGCTTCCAAATTGAAAGTGATCAAAATCAACATCATTAATAGCGACAGGAGATTCTTCATAAGTAATTTATTTTTTTAGTTAGATAATTCGCATTGCAGAATAGAAGAGATTATAAAAAGAAAAAAAATACAAAATGTTTCAAAAGTATGTAATGTTATACGAATGATTTATTCATTAATATAATATCTTATTTTATGATATTTGGTTACAAAAATACAAAATTGTTTGGTATTTAATTGATTTTTTCATGTTCACGATTTAATTTTAATGTTTTTACATTTTATATTCTTGTGAAATACAAAAAAAGAGGTGCTAATCAGCACCTCTTTCCTTTTAATTTAGATCATTCAGTAATTTATTTTCTTTTAATTCCTGATTGACCTACTGTCTTCCATACAGGGATTGTAACTTCAGCTGACTGAATAGTACCCCATGAGTAAGTAATAGTTACCGGAACATACAAGTTAAACAGTTTACCCAATGTATTACCTGTATTGTCATAAGTTAAATAACCGAAGAAGTTAGTTGTTGGTGGAGTTACACCTGGTACTGTTGCAGCATAAGCTACTTTCAGGTCAGGATAATTTGTAACCGGTACTTTAACACCAGCAGCCTGATTCAAGTCAGTTTTAATGTTTGCAACATTAGCTGTGATATTGGTAACACCATAGTACTGCCAGTAATTAGCATGTGTAGCAAAGCTTGCAACTGGATCTGGGAATCTCCAGTCATTCAGATTGGTCAACTTGGCAATTTCAAGATAAGTATATGGATCACCGAAGTTGAGTGCATCAACGAAATGCTGTTCTTCTGCAGGTTGAGGATTAATTGGACGTACAAATACTACATCGAAATGAGGCTTGCCATTAATTGTCACAGCAGCAACAATTTGATTTTCAGGACAATAAGTTGTACGAATTCCAATACGAGCTTTCAAAAGTTCAGTACCTTTATTCAGTAATTCTTTTGCTTTTGCAGAACCTTGATTCAAAACCAAAACATCACCAACATTAGGAGCGTATGGATTGATTGTAGCGATAACATCATTATTAAACATCAATTGATTTCCGGTCGAATTTACTGTAAGAACCGTACCATCATCTAATTTCATGTTAGCGTTAAGTACATCTCCAATCTTTTCCTTCCAGAAGAAATATTCATAGTTAGAAAGACCAACATTCAACTTCTTACCTGCTGTTTGTTCAAATGCCTGATTAATATTATTGCTGAACAGAGCTAATGTACCATTTGTTTGACCTACTTGTGGAACTACAATATTATGTTTCACATACGTGTAGTCACCATACCAGTAGTTAGTAATTAACTTAGATGCTGGAATATTAAATACATCAGGTTTTGTAAACGTTTTGGTAAATTTAACAACAACATCAGGATATTGCGAAGGAACTGACGGTTTGTAAGTACCTGTAGCAGCAAAGTTAGCAGGATTGTTAGTTGCCAATTTAGCCCAAATCGAATTAGCAGTCAAAGTCCATCTTAATAAATAAGTATCAGTTTGCTGACCATCAGGATTGTATACTTGTGCTAAAGTAGGATCTCCTGTAGGTGTAAACAAAGCATTTGGGTAAATTGTATGGAAATCTTCCTTACTTAAACCTGCAGCAGTATAAACCCTTTCATTCATTTCCTGAACTGTCAAAGTCTTTACAAAGTCTTTACAAGGTCCAACTTCTGATTCCAACGGGAATTCTATCACAATTGGTTTAGGTCTTTCTTTATCTTCAAGCAAGACTTTGATGAAGGCGATTGCTATAGGACAATAAGGATTTTCGCTGTACATTACCACACGTACAATCGGTGTACGACCTTGTGATGCAACAATTTCAGGAATACTGAATGTTTTGGCATTGATTGTACCTTTTGCAGCATCAGATATATTAATAAATTGCTGCTGATCGGTATTGTTAGTTCCTCTGTTGTAAACAATATCATCTGTTCCGTTATACTGTTTCAAGTCAAATTTAAATTTCAACCCATAATCTGCAAAAGGAAATACATCGTTAAACATGGTTGGAATTACTTTATCAATCAAGTCAAGTGTCTTACCATAAGGAAGACTAACAACTAATTCGTGAGTTGCTGTTGCACCATCAACTCCTAACACTTTACGGGCTTTTGCTCCGTTTTCTGAATTGTCATAATCAGGTAAATGAGGAAGGTCTTTTCTTGAAAGTTCAATATCTCCTGACCATAACTTCCTATGATATAATCTTACATATTCGCCTGTTATAACACGGTCTGTAGGATATTCAGTGTCGTTAACAATCGTTACTCCACCATCTTTGTCGAATTCAAGGGCATTTTCTTTTACAGCCTTATCTGAAAGTGGCACCTGCAAAGCAATCATTTTAAATGATTCATAACCGGTGTATGTGGTGAATGAACTATCAAGAAGTGACATGTAGTCTTCAACTTTTACAGATACATAGATCTTACCATCTTTAATTTCCTTAAATATTGCTTTAACCTGTTGAACAGCAGCAGGAGCCCCAAATGCACCGGTATTTATATTTGAACTTTTAATTATAGCAAAAGCCAAATTGTTAGTTTCAATGTCTTCCGGTTGAATGAAAGAAGGATTCAGGTGATACGACATAACAACTGAAGGTGTTATAGTATCGCAACGAGCAATAAGCGGCGAGAAGTTAATTGCCGGAATACCGTTTACGTGGAATGTCGGAATATAAGTTAAACTTGTCAGGCGACTGCTTAATGCTTCAAAATTAAGATGCATGGCATTTGCCATTACTTTCATGTTTGCGTTAAGGACTTCAACATCTGCACGAAGATCTTTGATTTCAGCGTCAGCCCAGGTTTTCCAGGTGTCTATGGCTGCCATCCAAGGTGTCAATACGTCTGTTTTGAATTTTTCCAATGCTACAATGCGAGCTTCAAGACCATTCATTCTTAAGTCCTGTGCTGCATTTTTATCTTTCAATGCTTGAATTTCATCTTTAATTGCATCAATTTGACTTTGCAACACGATATCTTTAGCTTCAAGATCACCAAGTCTCTTTGCAATATTCAAAGCTTCCAATGCTTTTAATCTGGCGTCAACAGCATTCAGATCTACAATTAATTTTGCAATAGCTGTTGCGTTGTCGTTGATTTTTTTAAGTTGGTCAGCAAGCTGAGTTTTGATATCTTCAATAACAACAGATTTACCGTTTTGAATATTCAGGATACCTTCAACAATAGCAAGACGAGCTTCTACATCAGCTTTCAGAGCAGCAATATCAGCAGTGTTCTTGTCAATTTTCACTAATGCACCGTCAACGATTGTACCCAAATTATTCAATTTGGTATTGATTGTTGTAACGTCACCTTGAAGGGTAGTAACTTTAGCTCCAAGAGCAGTCAGTGTACCTTCAATAGTTACAATTTTTGCGTTGATTGCAGTTTCAAGAGCAGTTAATTCTGCTTTTGTTGCAGCAGCATTTACTTTGGTAGTAAGTGCGGCAATATCAGCAGTAACGGTTGCTTTGTAAGCATTGAAAGCTTCCAATGTTACAACTTTGCTCATGATGTCAGCTTTAACAGCGGCAACTTCAGCATCGGTAGCACCATTATCTTCCAGTGTTTTAACTCTTGCTTTCAAGGCAGTTAAATCTGTATTAAGCTGTGTGATCTGCACAGTTAACGCATTTTGAGTTGAAGTGTTGAGGGCTGTCAAATCAGTCTTCAAGCTTGCAAGATCGGTGTTCAATTTGTCAATGTCCGCGTCGTAAGTTTTACAACCTGTAAAAGTTACAAGCGAAATAGCCATAACCATAGCAAATACTCTGGTCAGGCTTTTCAATTTAATCTGAAATACTTTTTTCATAAATTTTTTTTTTTGATAATTAAATTTGTTATTATAGTTATTTTATCTTTTGTTTGAAACAAAGAAATAAGATTCAATCACAG
>ERZ724518.651-NODE-651-length-15301-cov-13.187393_pt1 | contig 15301 bp, 15 predicted proteins | sample MGYA00376051_ERZ724518 | MGnify/ENA primary metagenome ERZ724518 (study PRJEB28724, sample SAMN07190885) | wastewater metagenome | isolation source: influent of sewage treatment plant in Hong Hong | place: Hong Kong | collected 2016-03-17 ... | reverse complement strand
AGTTTTGCCATGCGGTTATCTAATTCTCTATCGAGACCGCGGCAAGCCAGCATCAGGCGGGATATGAGAACATCCAGCGTTTCCCGTTCATTGCCAGCCAATTGCGCCAATGCCTGAAGCTCGTCTTCTTTTTGTTCCAGACGAGTTTTCAGCTGTGTCATACGTGCCTTGGCGGTGGCAATATCATCCATTTCTTATTAATCCAAAAAATTAGCAATTACATTGCAATAGTGGTGACAAACCATGATTAGTTTAGCGTGTTCTTGCCCTGTGGTGACACCAGCAGGGCATTCCAGTCTATTTGCGCTTGTTTTTCAGAATGGTTAACTTTCACCAATCCTTTAGTAATAGCCTCAATCGCTTTCGTTCTCAATTCACCATTGAAAAAGGCGGCTTGTTGGCAATCAATTGCGAATAACTCAACCCAGACATTCTTGCATAATCTATCAGATAATTGCATGGCCCCGGCAAGTGCAATGCCACAAATTTCCAGTGTCTGTAAGGGTTTGAGCGCATTAACCGACTTCGTTAAGAATGGATACTGCACTTTGCCGCAAATAACGCGCTCATTGAGTCCGTATTTACGCATAATTACACCAATGCGATTTTCTATCCGAATGATGATTTCTTCATATTGATCGATAGCACTGTCCGGCAGCGTACAGAGCAGCAACCGGTCGGGCAGCAGATAATAATGGCTCTGTTCCGGCATTCGCTGGCGGATCGCATGAGAGACTTGACGCAGGATGGACTGCGCTTTTTTTACGCCGACCCGGCATTCCAGATCGGTTAACCCTTGCGCTCTGAATAACAGCATCGCGGTAGCGGCAGGCGTGCTTCCCTGACTATCCGGATGCCATGTCATTTTCAGCTGTTGTCCCAGCTCTTTTTGCAGCAGTAATGGTGTGCCCATATTGGTTATGCTGTCGTAATCAATGAGCTGTTGTAATCGCTGCTGTTCTTGACGTAGCTGACGCAGTTTGCGGATATGCCAAAGTAAGGCAATGCCGAGTATGGTCATGATCAGCGCGGCACTGACGCCGACTTTAAAATACCAGTTTAATTCGCTATCGAGCCGACGTTTTTCGTTATCCAGCTCCTGCAGACGTTGTGATTGATCTAACCGCGTGTAATTAGCAAAAAAATCACTCTGTGGCGTATTCTCGGTGGTTTTTGATTCGTATTGGCTGTTCGTAAACAGCTTGTAATTCAGCAGTGCTTGATTGAATTGATTATTACTTTCATACGCCATAGATAACAGCCGGTACAATTCTGTTTCCAGCGTTTTTTGCTCAGGGATCGGTGTATTCAGCATCTGCTCCAGCAACACGATCGCCTGTGTTGGGTTATCTTGCTGGACGTACAATTCAGCCAGCGCTAGCAGAGATAGCCGTTCATAGAATGGCAGATGCTGCCGCTGAAAGAGCCCATAGGCAGCGGTCAGATAGGTTTGTGCTTCGGTAAGGCGATGTAACTGCTGATAGGTTTTCCCGATTTCCAGATGCAGACGAGCCAGATCTTGTGGCCGGGCAGTATGTTGATAAACAGCGGAAGCATTCAGCAGCAAAGCCAGTGCCAGATTGGTTTCTCTAGCTTCCCGTTTCAATCGCGCCAGATGAATGATGGCATCAGCTTGCCAGCTATCATTACCTAGCAGTTGCGTGAGCTCCAGGGCTTGTTCGGCATAGCGGATCGCGTTGGCCAGATCTTGCTCTTGCGCAAATAACTGGCTGATCCGGGTGGTCAGCTGCACTTGCAACAGCACCTGACTCGTTTTTTGTGCTTGTGCTAAGGCGGCGTGGTAAGCCAGTAAGCTGTGTTCATCCTGCTTGGTTAAATGCAGCAGATCACCATCCAACATATTGGCCCAGACTTCCAATTGTGGATTGGGTGTGGTCAGTAATAGTGTGCGAACCTGTGACAGCATTTCGCGGGCGATATCCGGTAACTGGCGATGAATAGCCAGCGCACTATTTAGTAAACCGACATACACCGGGAGTTCGGCATTTTTCTGGTCGCTGTTTTGTAACAGGACATTCAGACGTCGCCAGGCATGGTGCGCCGGGATCGGTTTATCCAGATCCAGCCCTAAGATCGTGATCTGACGATAGAGGCTGATGCCGGCTAAATCATCGAAATGCTGACGACTGGCGATCTGTTCGGCCCGAACTAGTGCATCTAAGGCTTCAGCATAGCGTTCCTGACTGGCATAGCAGGTTCCGCTGACAATCAGGGTTTGGATCTGCTGCCGGCTGCTGCGCAACTGCACCCGATCTTTCACCCGGCTTAAAGAGACGTTTTTATCATATCTGGCGGATAACAGAGGGTTATCTTGTGGTTGCAACAGCCCTTCCGTGATTTGAATGCAACGATCCGGGCTGGCAATGCCAATCTGCTGTGCCTGTTGCAAGGTATCGGAGAGATCGGTCGGATCCATCTCCAAGGCTGGCACACTGAGTCCATTCAACAGAAAAACCAAAGGCAATAAAGTCATAAGTTCATCGTTTCATCTGATTTCTGTTGGTTATCAACACCGAGAGTATGCGACATAAAATACCGGAAAGTGATGATTTACTGCCGTATTAACCGCATATTTTCCGGTGCAGTTTCCCAGTTACTGCGGAATGGATTGATGTCTAGCCCGCCACGACGGGTATAACGGGCATACACCGTCAGTTTTTCCGGCTGGCAGTAGCGTTGCAGATCGACAAAGATCCGTTCAACACATTGTTCGTGAAATTCATTGTGCTGGCGGAATGAGATCAGATAGCGCAGTAGCTTTTCCCGCTCAATGCGTGGGCCTTGATAATGAATAACGACACTGCCCCAATCCGGCTGACCAGTCACCAGACAATTTGATTTCAGCAAGTGGCTGTGCAGCGTTTCTTCGACGATATGAGCGTGGTTGCCTGCTTGTTGCAGCCAATCGCTGGAGAAGTGATATTCATCGATCACGATATCCAGATCATCAATACATTCACCGGGCACGCTGGCGATATGATGTGGCGCTTGGGTTAGCGGGAACAAGCTCACTTTGACGGTACCTTGTGCGCACAGACTCAGGTCTTTTTCTAAGGTCTGGCGAACAGTGGCTAAATCCGCGATGGCAGTTTGGTTAAAACTGTTCAGATACAGTTTGAATGATTTAGATTCAATCAGATTTAGGCTGTTGGTATCAATGCGTACCTCGCCAATGGCGACCATCGGTTTGCCTTTGCTATTTAGCCAGGAGAGTTCATACAGCGTCCACAGATCTTCACCGTGGAAGGGGAGTTGATCGGCTAAGCTCAATGCATCCCGGTTTAACTGTCTAGGCACCGGTTGTAATAACTGCGGGCTATATTCGGCGATATATTCTGTTTTCTGACCCAACGTCAGATTTGCCAGCAGCGGATTATTTTCGTAAGGGGATGCATGAGACATGAGAGGTTCGCTCAGTTAAAATCCAAGTATATTTAATTGTCGGGAAAAACCGTGGCTGATCAAGTTATTTGCGCATTATCTGATGTATTTGCACGTTGGTTCGCCTATCAGCAACAGCGTGGCATCGCCGTTTGTTGCCCAGAGGATGAAAATCGGCCTTCGCCATGTCGCTATGATCTGAAAAATCCGGCGTTATGGAAATGTTGGGAACGTCCGCAACCCGTAGATTTACACAATATTGCATCGGCACTGGAGTGTGAATTTCACCCTGCGATCCATACTTATTACGGACATGGTTTTGCCGGACAGATCACGGCCTCGTTTAAAGGGTTAGCGGTGACGCTGGTGCAGCCGTGGAATGATGAGGATTTTGAGCGTTTGCAGGAGAATATGGTGGCGCATGTGATGATGTTGCGGCGCCTGAAATTGCCGCTGACGTTATTTCTCGCCACGGTGCCGAATGAATTGCAGGTGATCAGTCTGGATAACGAGAGTGGTGCGGTGTTGCTGGAACAGCTGGGTCAGCCAAAGCGCTGGATATTGGCTGACTCATTAGCTGAATTCTTGCAGCGGCTTTCGCCATTGCCGTTAAAGACAATTAGCCCAGTTGCTCAAGCAAACTTACCCGCTTAGATAACATGATCACTTGCTGCTGCAATTGTTCGACCTGACGTTGCAGCGTTTCCAGCTGATTTTCAGGTGTTTCTGGTTGTTTTTCAGCGCTCTGTTCATCGCTGTTCGTGCCTGGCAAGCCGAGTGATTGATAGGCTTCCGGATCTTGCTTCCAGCGTTGTATGGCGCTGATCAGCGTGGCCATCGGCACGGGTTGGCGCAGGCGTGATTTGACCAGTGCGGTAGTGGGTGTTTGACCGTTTGCGGCCAGCTGGTTAGCAATACGGAAAATATCATCCATCAGAAAATCCAAGCTCCTCGTTGAGTGAAAGTATTAGTGGCGTTGTCGCTTTTGTGGAAACGGGATCACGTTGTTGTGTTCTGGAGTTACCGGCGCTGAATCGTTGGTTTCATGATTTGTTGGCATATTGATCACGATACCGGTGCGCACTGGCTCTGGTTCACGCTGGTTGGCTGGATTAACCCGAAAAACCGGTTGCTGCAGGCCGACCAGATAGAGTTCGCCTTCTTCTTTACCAACGCCATCCACACTGTATTCAAACACAAATGCATTCGCCTTTTGCGTCACGCGTGACAGGCACAGTGGGATGCCGAAGGACTGGCGCGCAATGCTCAGCAGTTGCAGATCTGTATTCTTGCAATAATGCTTGATCAACCGTTCCGCCAGCTCTGATTGTTGACGGCGCTGCCAGCATTCCGCCCCAATCAGGCAAATTAAAAATAACACTAATAGATCTGTCATCGCATCTCTACTCAGTAAAAAATGGCGGTAGTGATATATTAGCCGGAATTTAACCGTAACAGGAAATTGGTGTGTGTTATGTCGCGACAAGTTGTGTTTTTGCTAAAAGAGCTGGAATTTACATTACAGCGTCTGCAGTTATGGCAGGACGATGCACCTTCTGAAGCCGCATTGGCCAGCACCCAGCCGTTCGCGCTGGATACGCTGGAATTTCACCAATGGTTACAGTTTATTATGTTGGAACGTTTTCGAGTCATGTTGGCAACGGGTGAAGCATTGCCCACTGCAGTTGCGATTTATCCGATGGCCACCGAAGTTTATAAAAATAAACTGAAAGAACATGCCTTACTGTTAGATGTATTGGCTCGTCTGGATGAAGAGCTCAGTGGAAAACCGGTTGATCGTCTGCAATGAGTCTGCAAATTCTTTATCGTGATGAACATCTGATTGCCATCAATAAACCGGCCGGCCTATTAGTGCATCGCAGCTGGCTGGATAAAGGTGAAACGCAATTTGCGATGCAGATGACGCGTGATCTGATTGGTCAGCATGTGTATACCGTGCACCGGCTCGATCGGCCGACCTCTGGCATTCTGTTGTTTGCGTTAGATCCTGAAACGGCTCGTCATCTCACGGATGCCTTTGCGACACACCGGATGCAAAAAGAGTATCTGGCGCTGGTACGCGGCTGGGCGCCGTTACAACAATTTCTCGATTATCCGCTCAAGGAAGAGCTGGATCGGATCGCCGATAAATTTGCTGACCCGGATAAACCGGCGCAACCGGCCAAAACCCATATCCGCTGTATCGCGCGCATCGAATTGCCGTTTGCCGTATCACCGAAACACCCAAGTAGCCGTTATAGTTTAGTGAAACTGCTACCGCTGACCGGGCGTAAACATCAACTGCGACGGCATCTGGCACATTTGCGTCATCCGATTGTGGGTGACACCTCACACGGCGATGGCAGGCATAACCGCTTTTTCCGCGAACAGTTTGAGTGTGCGCGTTTGATGTTGCATCACCAACGCCTGAGTTTCCGCCATCCTCACACTAACGAATTGATCGTTATTGATGCGCCGTTAGATGATAACTGGAACAGGCGATTGAATGAATTTGGCTGGTCGGCGTGAATTTTTGTATATAAAGCCAGAAACCTACATTTTGTCTGCCATTTTTGGGGCATAAATTGATGCTTTAATAGCCATAAAGTAAGTATGGATATCTGGCCGCTGTTCTATAAAAAATGATATTGTGATCACAATCACGGAAGAATTGCGATCCTTATCAGCGATGACTAAATTTTCCAATCAGATCAGCCTGCGTACTGCCATCTTTGCCTTCTTCTTTTTGCTGCTCTCTCTTTTGGGAGGCGCGCAGATATACATCAGTTATGAGGGTAGTTTAGAGCGCTTACAAGAACTGTCTAAAACCCGGCTGGAATCGGTCGCGGAAAAAGTGGATAACCAGCTCACCCGGGATTATTTTCTTTCCGCCCGTTTGTTAGATGAACACGACATGCGCACAAGCAGTGTGTTGCCACTGTTTTTTGCACAGTTAGATATCAGTGACCGTTTTGGCTCACAAACCCAGATCATTTTGCTGGATCAGGATTTAAACCTGATGAGCAGTAATCATCCCCCGCGCGAACTCGCCCCCACTGCTTACCCATACGGTATAAATATCAGCCAATTTACACGCGGCGAACTGTCACTGTTTGCGCGTTTGTTATTGCTGCGCCCGGAGATCATTCAAACCGGACGGGCTAATTGGCAAAATGCCCGTTGGCAGGTGCATTTGCATCGAATGGAGTTGGGTGGCAACAAGCATTACTGGATCGGGGTTGCTGAGCCTTTGTCAGAGCTGCTGGCAGATGTATATGCGCATATGAATTGGCAACTCAGTACCATGCTGTTTACGATCGTGCTGGCTTATACATTTGCCTGGTGGTTGGCCGGGCGCTTAGCTTGTTCATTGGTGACGCTGATGCAACAAAGCCAGTCGATGCGGCGATTTCAGTTTGATCGTTCGATATCGCGGGTGAGCAGTCGACTGCTTGAAGTCAACGAACTGGGGGAGTCGGTATATACCCTGCAATCAACCCTCGAGCATTTTATGTCGTTGATCCGTCAGTTGTGTAAGACCCGCGAACTGGCCGCATTAACCGGGGAATTGGCGGCGGTTATCCGAAAATTATATGGCGGAGATGGTGCCATTCTCTGGTTACCCGATGATGAAGATGCCACTTGCTATAAGAGCATGGTGCATCAGGGCAGCGGTAATGCGAAAGCACTGCGTTTGTCCTTATCATCTGGAGAGGAACCGACGGATAAAACCTTTGAAGATGCGGCATGGCGTTGGTTTGCCGAGCAAAATTTAAGTTGTAAACATGCTGAATTGATCACGCTGAAAGATCGTTTTGGCGAGAATATGGGGTGTTTGTGTGTGTATTTCAGTCAGGCGCCGCAGATTGATGCATCAGTCCGTGCGCTGGTGGAAAGTTATCTGCAGTTTGCGACCTTGGCACTGGAAGGTCAGCACATGTTACAGCAGCGTAAAGCGCTGTTTTCTTCATTAATCGAAATGGTTGCTTCAGCGATCGATGCCAAATCCAAATACACTGGCGGTCATTGCCAGCGGGTGCCTGAATTGACGCTAGCTTTGGCGCAGGCGGCTTGTGAGTGTAAAGAGGGTCATTTGACCGACTTCGATTTATCCGATGATGAGTGGGAGGCATTACATATCGCGGCGTGGATGCATGATTGCGGTAAAGTTACTACACCGGAAGCGATCGTGGATAAAGCCACCAACTGGAAACGGTACATAACCGTATTCATGAGATCCGCACTCGCTTTGAGGTGTTAAAGCGCGACAAACAAATCAGTGCACTACAACGCCAGTTAGCCGGTGAGGCGGAAGCAGATCTTCGCGTTTGGTTACTCCAGGAATGGCAGCGGCTGGATGACGAATTTGCATTTGTCGCAGAATGTAATCTGGGGCAACAGCGGATCGGCATCAAAGAAGCGGCACGTCTGGATATGATTGCCGGACAGCGCTGGTGGCGCACGCTGGATGATACGTTAGGTTTGTCGCACGAAGAGTTAGCGCGTAAATCACCAGCGCCATTACCTTGCAGATAAACCGGAACATCTGATCCCGCATTTTGGTGATTATTCTAAGCACAAGGATTTAGCCATTGGCGTGCAACGTGACATTCCAACCTATAAAGCCAATCGAGGCGAGTGTTATAACCTGAAAATCGCGCAAGGCACGTTAACCAACGAAGATCGCTTTAAAATTAACGATCATATCGTGCAAACCATCCAGATGCTGAATCAATTACCGTATCCTAAACATCTGAAATCAGTGCCGGATATCGCGGGAGCACATCATGAACGCTTGGATGGTAAGGGGTATCCGCGCCAGTTAGCGGCAGCGGATATTCCGCTGACTGCTCGTATTCTGACGATTGCCGATATTTTTGAAGCTTTAACCGCAACAGATCGACCGTACAAAAAAGCCAAAACACTGGATGAGGCATTAACTATCATGCAGCAGATGGCGCAATCGGGGCATATTGATCCTGAATTGTTCGCGTTATTCCTGCGTACGGGCATCTATCTGGATTATGCGCAGGTTTATCTGCCGCCAGAACAACAGGATGACGTGGATGTTAGTCAAATGGTTGCGGCATTATAAGTACGCCGTAGCGGCTGTGCGTTACGGCGCCAGTTTTTCATCCGGTTTTAATTTGCAGCCAGAAACTACTTAGCGGCCAGAAACCCGATGTCTTTTTCGCGGTAAGGTTCTTCATTATGGCTGAATTCCCGATCCGGGAAGGCAGCGAGTGATTCTATCTGATGCCACGGAATAAAGATGGCAGCATGGTAAACATCGGGTGGGATAGAGAAGAAATCCTGCGTTTGCCACTCTTTGTTGTCGACCCAGATCCCAGCGGTTTCAACACCGGCTAAGCGAACGTAATAGTGCGAACAATCCGGATCGTTCGGTTGGATCAATGACTGCGCACTTGTTACATAACCCGGCATGAATTTAACCAAAACGATCTTTCCTACATATTCAATCATGAGATGACTCGTCATTAACACCTTGCTCTGTGAAGAATTTATTTCGTGCAACACGCCGTGTCTTTTTCATCACAGATGGCGGATGAAACAGCAAGAACAAACAGTGGCTTCTTCTTAAAGCATAGATTCAGATAAAACAGGAGGAGAAAAGATTTTTCTGCAACAGCAGCTGGGCGCTGATCATAAGAACCGTCCACGCCTTATGCGTGGACGGTTGGAAAGAAGATTATGCGCGTTGAGCGTGGTTGTTCGCTTCCGCCACTGCAACGGGACGTTGCACACGCGGAGTAGCATACCAGTAGCCTAAGCCCATGAATAACACACCCGAAACGGTGTTACCCAAGGTGACCCAAAGCAGGTTATAACCAATACCTGATAAGGTATATTCCGGGGTATGTGCACCAAACCAAGACAGTGCGAACAGGGTCATGTTGGCAATCGAGTGCTCGTAACCGGAAGCGATAAATGCCAGCAGACACCACCAGATGGCGATAAATTTAGCGGCACCTTCAACACGCTGACACATCCAGATCGCCAGACATACCAACCAGTTACACAGAATGCCTTTGGCAAACAACACCAGTGCTGGAGCAGTGGTTTTTGCCAGTGCCACTTTATGCACCAGACTGCCATCAATCGGCAGGATCTGACCACCGCCACCCAGATAAAACAGGTATGCGACCACGATAGAACCCAACAGATTACCGGTCCAGGACTGAGCTAGAATACCCACAGCCTGTGTACTGTTCAGTTTGCCGGTTTTCACGCCAAAGGTCAGGAACATGGTGTGACCGGTATACAATTCGGCACCAGCAATGATCACCAGCGTTAACGCAATCCCGAAGGTAGCGCCCATCACTAATGGTCGAATGACCGGATCAACCAGATTGCCCAACGTGAAAATCAGGATGATGCCTAAGCCGACATACGCACCAGCCATCAGGCTGCCGATCCAGAAACTCAGCGGGTTATTCGCAGAGGTGCTTTTGATACGCGCAGCAACCGCCGCGCATTTTTCGATAGTTTCCTGATACATACTTACACGGGCTCCTTGAGTTCAATTCGTCCGTTAGTCACTCGCACGGCATAGGCAGTAATTGAGAAATCAGCGTTCTCCAGACACACTCCGTCTTTCAGGCGGAAATGCTGTTTTTTCAGCGGGCTGGTGATATACAACTCACCTTGTAAGTCCGCCAGTAAACCGCGTGATAACACGCTGGCCTGATAGAACGGATCAATGTTGTCGAGTGCAAACAGTTGTTCGTCAGCATAAGGGCGGAAGACCGCCACCTGACGTTGCCCCAGCAGCGCACACACACCGGTGCCGGGAATAATGTCATTTACCGCGCAGATATCGGTCCAGCTCATACCGGTTCCTCCAGCGAAATGTTGTAAGTAGGAATACGTTCTTCCGGTTTCGCCGGACGATGCTGTTGGCGCTCACCAACAAATTGCACCAACGGATCAGGCTGTGCGCTGTTGATGAAGTGACGGAAACGCAGTTTCTGTTGTTCATCACCCAGTGTTTCCTGCCATTCGCAGTGATACTGACTGCGGATCGCGTCCATTTCCTGTTCCAGTTCCGCACCGATCCCCAGTTTGTCGTCGATGATGACTGACTTCAGGTAATCGAGACCGCCTTCGAGGTTGTCCAGCCAGCTGGCCGTACGTTGCAGCTTGTCAGCCGTGCGCACATAGAGCATCAGGAAACGATCGATATAACGGATCAGCGTCTCTTTATCTAAGTCTGCTGCCAGCAGATCGGCATGGCGTGGTTTCATACCACCGTTACCGCAGACATACAGGTTCCAGCCTTTATCGGTCGCGATGATGCCAACATCTTTACCCTGCGCCTCCGCACATTCACGGGTACAACCGGAAACACCGAATTTCATCTTGTGTGGCGAACGAATGCCTTTATAGCGATGTTCCAACTCAACACCCAAGCCGACGCTGTCTTGCACACCGAAACGACACCAGGTGCTGCCAACACAGGTTTTCACCATACGCAGCGACTTGGCATACGCATGGCCGGTTTCAAAGCCGGCTTTTATCAGACGATCCCAGATGGTTGGCAGGTCGTCTTTATGCGCACCAAATAGACCGATACGCTGTGCGCCGGTGATCTTGGTGTAAAGCTGGTAATCGCGTGCGACAGCCGCGACTTCCATCAGACCTTCTGGCGTCACTTCTCCGCCCGGCATACGCGGGATCACGGAATAAGTGCCGTCTTTTTGCATGTTACCGAGGAAGGTATCGTTGGTATCTTGCAGCGGTGTATGGGCCGATTTCAGCACATATTCACCCCAGCAAGAGGCCAGAATAGAGCCGACAGTGGGTTTACAAACTTCACAGCCATAACCGTGACCGTGTTTGCTTAATACCTCGTCAAAGGTCTTCAGCTGACCAACTTTGACCAGATGGAACAGTTCCTGACGCGAGAAGGCGAAGTGTTCACACAGGTGATTTTTCACTTCAATGCCCTGACGGGACAATTCCGCGTTCAGCACCTGTGAAATTAATGGCACACAACCACCACAACCGGTACCGGCTTTGGTTTCCGCCTTGATCGCAGCAACAGTATGACAACCTGCAGCCACGGCTTGCGCGATGCGGCCTTTGGTGACGTCGAAACAAGAACAGATCTGTGCGCTGTCGGGCAGTGCATCGACACCTAATGTTGGCTTCGCACCGGCATGCGCAGGCAAGATCAAGGTATCCGGATGTGCCGGCAGTGGCATGTCGTTGAGTTTCAGCTGCAACAGATTGCCGTAATCGGTGGTATCACCCACCAGCACCGCGCCTAACAGTTTGGCGCCATCACTGCTGACCACAATTTTCTTATAAATGCCGGCGGCGTCATCCTGATAGACGTAGCTCAGGCTTTCCGGTGTACGGCCTTGCGCATCACCGATACTGCCCACTTCCACACCCAGCAGTTTCAGCTTGGCGCTCATATCGGCACCGGTGAACGCGTTGTCATTACCTAACAGGTGATCAACAGCCACTTGCGCCATCTTGTAACCCGGCGCGACCAGACCAAAGAAACGACCATGCCAGGCGGCACATTCACCGATCGCATATATGTGTTCATCGGCAGTCAGGCAGTAGTCATTGACTTCAACACCACCACGTTCCGCAATTGGCAGATCGGCGTAGCGCGCCAGCGTGTCTTGCGGGCGGATACCGGTCGAGAACACCACCAGATCGACATCCAGCGTGCTGTCATCGGCAAAACGCAGTTGGTGATGACCTTGTTTACCCTGATAGTGTGCGATTTCACGGGTGTTTTTGCTGGTGTGCACGGTGACACCGAGGCTTTCGATCTTACGGCGCAGCATTTCGCCACCCTGACGATCGAGCTGTTCGGCCATCAATACCGGTGCAAATTCAATGACGTGCGTTTCCAGCCCCAGCGCTTTCAGTGCACCAGCGGCTTCCAGACCCAGCAGACCACCACCGACCACGACACCGCTTTTACCTTGCTTCGCTGCTTCGCGAATGGCTTTCAGATCTTCAATGGTACGGTAAACAAAACATTCGTGATGCGCACTACCGGCGATATTTGGCACCCAAGGGTAAGAGCCGGTCGCCAGCACCAGGGTGTCATACGGCAGGGTTTGTCCTTGATTGGTTTCAATGACTTTTTGCGCGCGATCGATACGCTTTACGGCTTCATTAAGGAATAACTTGATGCCATGTTTTTCGTAAAAGCCCGGTTTGACCAGACTCAGTTCCGCCGCGGTGTGGTGCGAAAAATAGGAAGACAAATGCACGCGGTCATACGCTTCACGAGGTTCTGCGCCAAAGACGGTCACTTCGTACTGGCTAAGATCGGCTTTATCCACCAACTCTTCCAGATAACGATGGCCGACCATGCCATTACCAACGACGATTATTCGATGTTTCTGCATAGATTAAAGCTCCAGTTCTAAATCTGAGCTGGCGCGGCTGCTGCACGCCAGAATATAACCTTGCTGCTGCTCTTCTTCGGTCAGAGGGCCAGGTTGTTCACTGATATTTTCAATGCTGCCACTGACTACTTTGCATTTACAGGAGCCACAAACACCGGAACGACAGGCACCAATGATTGGTAATTGCAGCGATTCCAGTGCTTCCAATACGGTCTGTTGATTGGTGATGTCACTGCTGGCACCAAAGCTGGGTACTTCCAGACGGAATTGGCGGGAAAGGGTTTCATCCGCTGCGATTGGTGTGGCTGGAGTGAATGATTCTTTGTGGCTATTGTGCATCGGAAACTGGCGATCGCGCAAGCAGCTTTCCAATGAATCCATATAAGGTGTTGGGCCACACATAAAGGCATGGCAATCGCTCAGATCGGGTACTAGCTGATCAAACAACACCGGGTTCAGGAAGCCCTGATAACAAACAAAGGCATCGGTAGTGTTATCCAAAATCAGTGACAATTGGAATTGCGGATATTTTGCCGCCAGTGCCATCAGCTCATCGCGGAAGATAATGTCTTCAGCATGACGGGCGCTATGCAGGAACAGGATCTCCGTTTCTCGTTGGTTATCCAGTAGCCAGTGCGCCATCGACATCATCGGCGTAATGCCGCTACCAGCACTGCACAGCAAAATTTTACCGGCACTATAATCGGCTGGCAGGAAAAACGCGCCAGTTGGTGCCAATGCACTCAGCGTATCGCCAGTGTGGAAATGATCAAGTAACCAGTTAGAGACCAGCCCGCCAGACACCCGTTTGACGGTGACGGCCAGATCAGCAGAGCGGGATGGTGAAGAAGAAAGTGAATAAGCGCGGCTATGTGACTGACCATCAATTTCAACAGTCAGCAGTAAAAATTGTCCCGGCTGATAACTGACAGCCAGTGCTTGTAACGGGCGAAAGACTAACGTTACGGCATCAGCAGTTTCCTGCCGGCGTTCAATACAACACAGGGTTTGAGCCCCTTGTTGCCATACTTGGGGGGATTGGGTCATGTACTGTTCCTGTCTGATTTTGCACTATACCCTTCGTACTTGAAGTTGCAGCATCGTTGACAGCATTCTCTCACCCCAATCGCATAGTCTATCTATGCTCATGGGGATTCGCTCTCTTGTCGCCTTGCTGCAACTCCAATTACTTTGGGTATCAATGACTGGCGCTTCACCACCAATATGGGTTATGAAGCGCCTTCGCGATTAGGCTGCGAGAATATCTTTCAGATCTTGTTCCACGGTAGTGATTGGTTTCAGATCAAACGTCTCATTCAGGAAATTCAACAGGTTCGGTGTCAGGAAGCCGGGTACCGATGGACCAACACGAATACCTTTCACACCCAGTGACAACAATGTCAGCAGGATCACAATTGCTTTTTGTTCAAACCAAGACAGTACCAGAGACAGCGGCAGATCGTTCACGCCACATTCAAAGGCATCAGCCAGCGCTAGCGCTAACTGAATGGCAGAATAAGCATCGTTACACTGACCCACATCCAGCATACGAGGAATACCGTTGATATCACCGAATTCCAGATCGTTGAATTTGAATTTACCGCACGCCAGCGTCAGGATCAGGCTGTCTTGTGGCACGGCTTTCGCCATTTCAGTGTAATAACCGCGTTCTTGTTTATCGCCGTCACAACCGCCGATCAGGAAGAAGTGTTTGATATTGCCAGCTTTAACTTGATCGATCACCGCAGGTGCGGCAGCCATCAGCGCATTACGGGCAAAACCAGTCATGGTGTAATGTGGAATTTCATCGTATGGGAAACCTTCCAGTGACTGCGCTTTTTCAATTACAGTGCTGAAATCATCACCTTCGATGTGAGTCACACCTGGCCAGCCGACGATACTACGAGTAAAGATACGGTCGGTGTATTTACCCACGTTTGGGTTGATGATGCAGTTAGAAGTCATCACCACCGCACCAGGGAAGGCGGCGAACTCTTTTTGCTGATTCTGCCAAGCGGAACCGTAGTTACCAACTAGATGCGGGTATTTTTTGAAAGCTGGGTAAGCATGCGCTGGCAGCATTTCGCCATGCGTGAAAACGTTGATGCCTTTGCCTTCGGTTTGTTGCAGGATTTTTTCCAGATCGTGCAAATCGTGGCCGGAAACCAAAATCGCTTTCCCTGCTACCGGCTTCATATTTACTTTAGTCGGTTCAGGGTGGCCGAAAGTTTCCGTTTCACCTTTATCCAGCATCGCCATGACTTTGAAATTCATCTGACCGATCTGCATAGCGCAATCAATCAATGGCTGCATTTCAGTTGGTTCAGTGCCCAGGAAGGTCATGATCTGATGATATTCCGCACCAACAGCATTATCCTGTTGACCCAAAACACGAGCATGTTCCATATAGGCTGCAGCCCCTTTCAGGCCATACAGACACAGCAGTCGCAGGCCCAGAATATCTTCACCAATTTCTTTATGGTCTCGATTTACTGCCGCAT
>ERZ724518.647-NODE-647-length-15342-cov-7.055145_pt1 | contig 15342 bp, 18 predicted proteins | sample MGYA00376051_ERZ724518 | MGnify/ENA primary metagenome ERZ724518 (study PRJEB28724, sample SAMN07190885) | wastewater metagenome | isolation source: influent of sewage treatment plant in Hong Hong | place: Hong Kong | collected 2016-03-17 ... | reverse complement strand
TTAAAAGCTTTTAAAGTTGCAAGATTAATAGGTAGAAAACCTATTGAAATGAGTGCAATTACCAAAAATTTAGGTATAAAAATCACTAACTGTGAACTTGGTGTTTTTGGTAAATTAAAATTTCAAGACCCAAATATAGAAGTTTATAATAGATTAAAACAAAACTATATGGGGCATAAAACTTTAGAATGTAAAATTTTATGGGATGAAGCACAAAAATCTACTCTAAAAACAGTAGGTGCAACTGTAAAAAATTCTGATATAGAGGTAATTCACTGCCAATTAGGATGCTTTAGAACTAAAAAAGGGAAGAAAAAAGTTGATTAGACTAAATGCTTTACAATATAATCCAATAAAATTAGATTTATTAGAAGAGAGTTATTCTTTAGATACTTTGATTTCAAATGATAAGTTTGAAGATTTATGTCTAAAATACAAAGAAAATTTTGGCTATTCAAAATTAAAAACTTTCTCTTTTTCTAAAGAGGGATTTTTGGGATTGCTCTTAGAACTAAATGGTAAAATTGCCGTTAGTGTTGGAGAGTGTGAAGCACTTATTCAAGGAGTTAAAATTTATGAATCTTTAGGATTTGATATAGTTTGGCTTGGTTTAAACAAAGATGGAAAAGTAAATATAGAAAAATTAAAAGATGAAAATATAGATTTTTTATTTTTATCTTCTTATGTTATGGATACTTTTGTAAAAACTCGCCTAAAAGAAGTAAAAAAGATTACTTCTGCAAAAATTATTTCAAATGGAAGTGCAGAAATCTCACTTTATAGTGATTCTATTTATTTTGATAGCTATAAACTTTCAGGATATAACCTAAGTGGAGTTTTACTTTTCAATGATATAAATTTTGAACTTTTACAAATAGGTTTAATCGATACAATAGCTGTAAAAACTTGCTTTGAAGCTATGAAGAATCAAAATTTTAACCATGAAATGAAAGATATATTTTTACAAAAATTAAAAGATAAACTTAAAGATAACATCTACTTTTTTGTAAATCCAGAAGATACACTTTCTTATTCTTTGCACTTTGGATTAAAAGATATAAAAGCAAGAGAACTTATAAGAACACTAGCTTTAAATAAAATATTTATTACAAATGGGGAAGGGTGTTCTTTGGGTTTATCAAAACCATCAAGAATAATCCAAGAGATGGGATATGATGAAACTATAAGTAGAAATTCAATACATCTCTCTTTTAATGAACAACTTAGTGATGAAATTATAGAAAATATAGTAAATATAATCGCAAATAAATATTTACAAATAAAAGCTTTGAATTAGTAAGTTTTGTTTTTTGGTCTTACATAATGATTTATATAAACGCCATCCCATTTCAGAAGTTCTCTCAAATTTTAAGTAGTTTTTTGCTAACATCTTTATATGAATTATGAAGAATTAACAAGAAATATTGCAAAAGCTGGACTTGATATTAAGGAATTTGCTGGATTAATAAAAGCAAACCTAATTCAATTACAAATTTAAAATCTAAAAAGAAAATACCTAAGAATATAGGGATTATTGCTGTTTTACTTGGTGAAATGAAAGAAGCAAAATTTCCTTTTAGGGATTTTCTTAATAGTTTAGATTTAGAAGAACAAAAAGCAAGAAGAAAGAGTGATGATGAAACTCTTTTTAAGAAAAAAGAGAAATAGTATGTCAAATTGTAATATTTTAGCCACCAATTTATTAAAAACATTACAATTATAAGCATAATAAAGAGGAATATTAAATGAGTAAAATAGAACAATTCACAGAAGATTTAACAAAAAAACTTATGGGTTTTGACATAGGTGAAAATGATTTTGGCTATGTATATCCACAAGGAAATGTTTTTGATATAAAAAAAATATCTAATTTACTTTCTAAAGCAGGTGGAAAACCAAAAGAGTGCGAATTAGATGATTATTCAATTTGTGGAACAGGAAAAGCTAAACCTGAATTTATCATAACATTAAAAAATGACCCTAATACTATCATTGTAGTTGAATGTAAAAAACAAGTAAATAAACATGAGTCAAACAGTAAAGCAAAACCTAATGGATACTCAATAGATGGTGTTTTGTATTATGCTAAATATTTAAAAGATGAATACAATGTAATTGCAATAGGTGTTAGTGGAACAGAAAAAAATAAAACAAAATTAGATGTATATTATTGGGTTAAAAATCAACCAGAGCCAACTTATCAAAGAAAATTACATAATATATTTTTAACACCTGATAATTATTTGAATGCAATGAGAAATCAAAGAATAACGAAAGACTACTCTTTAGATGAAATTAGAGAAACAGCTATAAACTTTCATAATCAATTAAGAACGATAAAAGTAACTGAGAAACAAAAACCTATATTTATTGCAGGTATTTTGATTGCATTAGAAGATGAAGATTTTGTAAGAGACTATTTAAATTTAACAAGTTTTAATCTAATAATTAATGCTTTGACAAATTCAATAGAAAAAGTTTTAGATGATAGTGATATTTCAAAAACTAAAAAAATACAAATAAAAGATTCATTTAAATCACTAGGAAATAATGAAAAATTAAAAAATATTCCTATTGGAAATGATAGCTCAATAACTTGGTATATAGAACAACTAGAAATGAAAATAAAACCTATGATGAATAATGCCGATTCTTCTTTAGATGCTCTTGGTGTTTTTTATCACGAATTTGTTAAATATAGTGGTGGAGATGGAAGTGGATTAGGTATTGTATTAACTCCTCAACATTTAACAGAATTTATGTGTGAACTCGCAGAAATTGATGAAAACAGTTATGTAGCTGATATTTGCTGTGGAAGTAGTTCTTTTTTGGTTACAGCTATGAATCAAATGTTTAAAAAAACTCATGATATAAGAAAGTATGAAAATATTAGAAAACATCAATTACATGGAATTGAATTAGATGCAGATTTATATGTTTTATCTATTGCAAATATGATTATTAGAAGAGATGGAAAATCAAATATACTTCATGGAGATTGCTTTAATGATGCACATCTTCAAACTTTAGGAGAAGCATCAAAACTAAAAATAGATGAAAATGGTAAAGAAGTTGCTACTAATACAGGTATTAATGTGGGATTACTTAATCCACCTTATTCTCAAAAAGATAAAGAAGAGTTAGAATTTGTTGAACAATTACTTTCAATTATTGTTAAAGGTGGAAAAGCAGTAGTTGTTGTACCTATGTCTTGTGCTATTGGTACAAAATTTAAAGAAACGAGAAAAAGACTTTTTGAAAAACATACTTTAAAAGCAGTTTTTACAATGCCTGATGATATTTTTTATCCTACTGGAACAAATGTTTGTGTAATGGTTTGGGAAGCTAATAAACCACATGATACAACTACAAAAACATATTTTGGTTATTACAAAGAAGATGGTTTTGTAAAAAGAAAGAAATTAGGAAGAGTTGATATATATGAGAAATGGAATGATATAAAATCAAAATGGCTACAACATTATAAAGATAATGATGTTATTGATGGTTTATCTGCTAAACAATATGTGACAGATAGTGATGAATGGTTAGCAGAAGCATATATGAATACAGATTATTCAAAAATAAATGATGAAATATTTGAGAAAAAAGTTAGAGAATATTTAGCTTATTTAATTGCTTATGGTATAAATGATTTAAGTAATGTAAATGAAATGAAAAGTCATAAGATGGATTTAAAAAATGATTGTATTTCATGGAAAGAATTTAGTTTAAGTAAATTATTTATTCCTGAAAGAGGAACAAGACTAACAAAAGAAGATAGAATTTTTGGAAATATCCCATTAGTAACAGCTGGAGAAGGTAATTTAGGAGTTAAATCACTTATTTCTAATGAAGAACAAAAAAGATATTCTAATAGAATTACAATAGATATGTTTTGTAATAGTTATGTTCATGCAGATACTTTTTGTTGTGATGATAATATAATTACTTTAAATCCAAAATATGAAATTAGTAAATATACAATGCTATTTATTACTTCAATTATAGAATTAGATAAATATAGGTATCAATATGGAAGACAATATAGAATGAAAAATTTTGAAAAACATACTGTTAGATTACCTTTAGGAGATAATAATTTACCTGATTGGGAATTTATGGAAAAATATATTAAATCTCTTCCTTATAGTGAATTTATTTGAAAGTGGCTATAAAAATCAGTAACTAATTTTATCCCACAATTCACTAAAATCTTTGTTTTCCAAAAATCTAGTAGTGCAATAATATAATCCTGCATATTTTAAATAAGGCAAAAATATCTCATAAGAAACAGTAGTTTGATAGCTATGCAACAAATATAAAATCTCATCTTTATTTTTACACCAAGACAATGCTACAACAGCTAAATCAAATAAAAAATCCCCATTACAGCTTTGAATAAAATCAAAAACACAAGATAGCTTTTCTTCAAAAAAAGTAGCATTATCACAAAATAAATCCCCGTGAATTATTCCATCATTTTTAAATTTTATATCAAGATTATCAAAAAGTTCAAAAAATGGTTTATGATTTGTTTTTTCTATTAGTTTATATAATTCATCTTTTAAGAAAAGTTGTGGATTTGTGCTTGTTTTACCTTTTGTGATTCTATGAAACTCTTTTAAAAAAACACCTATTTCAAAAATATTGTTTTTTGATACTTTTTCTAGGCTTTTTCCTTTTGATTTTTCATATATCAAAGCATATTTATCTTGAATTAGCACTATTTCACTCAAAACTTTTGGTACTTTTAAACTACTACAAAAAGAAATAAGTTCTAGTTCGTTTTTTATCTCTTCTTTTGAGGCTGTTTCAAAGATTTTTAGAACATATTTATCATCTAGTATAAAAACACTATCAGAGATACCATTTGTCGTTGGAGTAATTTTTTGAACATCAACATAAGGCTTTAAATCATCCAAAGATAAAGTTCTTTTTACGCCCATCTTACAACTTCACTTAAATCTCTTTTTTTATCCCAACCAATTATTTCTAATTCTGGAATATCTGTGAAATTTTCAACATATCCAACACATAAATATCCAACCAATTTATACTCTTTTGATATATTTAAAATCTCTTTTATTTTTTTTGGTCGTAAGATACTAACCCAACCAATACCGATATTATAAGCTCGTGCAGTAAGCCATAAGTTTTGTATAGCACAAACGACACTATATTCACCCATTTTTTTCTGTACAGTTTGCCCTAAAACTTCTTGATTTGGTTTTTTGTATAAAACAGCAATATTTAAATATGACTCTTTAATTCCTTCTAGTTTTAAATCTTTATAGAGTTCTTTATCTTTGAATATCTTTTTTGCTTTTTCATTTTGTTTTTTAAACTCTTGATAGATTAATTCTCTTTTTTGCAACTCTTTTATAAGTACAAACTCCCAAGGTTGAGAAAAACCAACCGAAGGAGCATGAATAGCTGAATTTAAAAGTTCATTTAGTATATTTGAATCAATTTCTTTATCAATAAATCTATTGCCTCTTATATCTCTTCTATGTTCGATAATATTTTTTAAAATACTCTGTTCTTGTTTTTTGAAAATCATTTTAATTTTTTATTCGTCATCTTCTTTTAATTCACCAGTTAAATCATATTTATTAAGATAACCTCTAGGAGTTAAAACTTTGTTATTTTTAGTTAATTTTGTTGAAGAGTTTCCTACAATAATAATTGTATTCATACCAATACTTTCGTGTTTAATATCTTGATTGATTAAATCAGAACTATTTGTTACTGTGATTACTTCTTTTTCTGTTCTTCCAACATTTTGAGCAATTATCACGATTCTTTCATCTATTTCTTTGAGTCTTGCTAAGAAATTTTGATAAGGTTTGATTCTTTTTTTAGATTTTGGATTGTAAATTCCTAATACAAAATCACACTCTAAAGCCAATTTAACTCTTTTATCAATTAAATCAATATCAGTTAATCTATCAGAAAGAGATATAATTGCAAAATCTTGAGATACAGGCGCTCCAGCTTTTGAAGCAGCTGCAAGAAATGAAGTAACACCTGGTAATGAAATCAACTCTATTTCATCCCATAAATCTTTTTCATCCATTAACTCAACTATTAAAGTTGCCATTCCATAAACATTTACATCTCCATTTGATAAAATAGCTGTTGTTTTTCCTTCTCTTGCATACTCTATTGCTTGTGTACATCTTGCTATTTCGTGAGTCATTCCCGATGTAAATAACTCTTTACCTTTTATAAGGCTTCCTAATTCTCTTGCATATTTACTATAAGATACTATTACTTCTGCTTCTTCTATTGCTTTTAAAGCCTCTGGTGAAATATATCCTACTCCACCTGCACCTGTTGATACTATGTATAATCTTTTCATATTTATATTGCTCCTGCTATTGTAATTTTATTTTCAAATACCTCTTTTGGTATTATTAACTCTTTGTATTTTGAAACCAAAATTGATGATGGTTCACTTACACCTTTTAACCCAAAAAATTTAGTCGCTTGTGATGCACTAAATTCACCTTGAAGTTGATTTATCTCATTTTCATTAAAAAATTTAATATCAAATTTATACTCTTTTGCAAATTCTAATAAACCAATTTCATCTGCTTTTGCCTCAAATGAGGCAATGTTTTTTATTTGTTCAATTTTTAGATTATATCTTTGTAAAAATGAAAAAACAGCATTTTTTATCTCTTCAAAAGTTGTATCTCTATTGCATCCTATACCTAAAAAAACTTTTGGTTTAAATGTTAGAAGAGGGCTATCAAATGGAGTGATATTTACACATAAATTTGAACTAGCCTCTTTTACTAACTTTAGATTCTCTTTATTTGGAATAGTTTGAAAAATTGAGTCATAAGTCAAAACTTCAACTTCTTTTTTATTTAATAGTGAATTTGAAATAAGTGCTAACTCTTTTAAATTGTGAATTTCTAAATCATTTTTCTTTGCAAACATTTCAAAAGCCAATGTGTTTGTTTGGTCTGTTGCTGTTGAAACAAAATTTTGGCAAGATGGTATTCTTGAAGCTATAATGTCACCTAGTTCATTTGCTCCACCTAAATGACCACTTAAAAGTGGCACGATTTTATCAAGTTTTAGATTTATAACTATTACTGCTGGATCGGTTGATTTGTCTTTTAAAAATGGTGCTATTTTTCTAACAACAGCACCAATAGCTAATATACAAATAATTGCATCATATCCTTCCCAAGCAGCAGGCATAATATCATCGATTTTATCGTATAGATTTAAATTATCTAAATTATGTGTTAAATCTTTTTTTCCAAAAACATCAACACTATAATCATATAAATAAGGGACTAAATTACAAGCTGCAGTTAAACTTGGTTGATTTATCGTAACGATTGCTATTTTTAATTTATTCATTGTTTTTTCTACTCTCTTTTAACTCTTTTACTAAAGGCTTCACATATAAATGTGACTCTTCACTCTCTTTTTGATACAAATAATCTCCAAATAAAATCAAAGCAACACCTTTTATATGAGATACTTGCTCTTCAATATTATCGATTGTACCTTTATAAACTTTTTCATCTTCCCAAGTTGCTTTTTCCACAACCCAACAAGGTGTATCTTTTGAATAACCCAATTTTAAAGCTGTACTTTTTAATTTTTTTAGTAATAAAATAGATAAATAAAAAGCCAAAGATGAGTTTTTACAAGCCAAAATATTTTCTAATTTTTCAGGATTTGGAGTTTTTCCTTCAATTCTTGAAAGTATCAAAGTTTGAGAAACACCTGGAATTGTATATTCAATCCCTAAACTTGAAGCTGCTCCAAAAGCAGCTGTAACACCAGCTATTACTTTATACTCAATATTTTGCTCTTTTAGAAACTCTATTTGTTTTGCAATAGTTGAGTAAATAGAAGGGTCTCCTGTATGTACACGAGCTACAATTTTATCTTTATGTTTTAATAAAAAATCAAAAATTTCAGGGTATTTCATACTTTGAGAATCTTCTATTATAGCTTCACTTTTACACCAAGATAAAACCTCTTTTGGTACGAGTGAACCTGTAAATAATACTGCATCTGCAATTTGTAGAATTTTTTGAGCTTTAACTGTTATTAAATCTGGGTCTCCAGGACCTGCACCTATAAAATATATCATTTTTTATATACCTTTAATTGAAATAATTGTCTTTCTGGTTCTACTAAATTTAACTTACCTTTATATGTTGTAAGTGAAATAGAGTGAGTTTCAAACTCAATATTAGACTCATTTAAAATCTGTATCATTGAACTTAAGTGATTAAGTGTTATTGCGTTTATGAGCATAATTCCATTTTTATCAAGTCTTTCATAAAGGTATGGAAGTTTTTCTATAACTTTATCTCCACCACCACCTATGAAAATTCTTTGTGGATTTTCCTCTAATTGTTCAAAATAATTTTCAGCATCACCAATTAAAAGTTTGCAATCACACACAAAATGATTAGTTAAATTTTGTTTTATAAATTCAACTCTAGTTTCATTCTTTTCAAAATAAATAGTTCTTACTTTGTATCTTTTGTAAGCTTCTATTCCACAACTTCCACTTCCTGCACCAACATCCCAAAGAAGTTGATTTGCTTCTAAATCAAGATTTTGTAAGCTAAGATGTCTTTTGTATTTTTTAGTAATCATTCCTCTTTCTGTTTCAAACTCAACATCTTCACAAACTTGATTTTTATGTTCAAAGTTTCTTTTTATTAGTAAAACAAAAGGTTGAGTTAAATCATACTTCTTATCATCAAAATCAAAAATATTAACCTCTTCAATTTTCTCATCTTCATAATCCAATTTATAACCAATAGTTGTAGAAATCGAATCTTTTTGAAAAAAAGACAAAGCTTCATTTAATCTTTGAATAGAGTATTTATCACACAATACAAAAGTATATTTTTTCTTCAAAAACTCTTCTAAATCAATAGATACTCTTCCATGAATAGAAACTACACTAACATCATTTTCACTAATAAATAATTTTTCTAAAAGATAACTCTTTGAAGAGCTATTATTTATGATTTTTACTTTTTCTTTTGGCAATTTACTGGCTATTATTGTTCCTGCTGAGAAAAATAGAGGTGAACCAGTAACTACATATAAAATACTCTCTTTTTCAAAATTTCCTAATATATAATCTTGAGCATCTTTAAATTTTAGTTTTAAAATATTATTACCATTTTCTGTAAAATTTTGGTCACAAATAATCTTATCAAATAAAGAAAAGTCTAAATCTAAATTTGAAAAATCATATTTACCCATACCATTTCCAGCGATTGTTACCATCCTGATACCTCTTTTTCTTCTAATATTATAGCTTCCATATCTAAAATTGGAAACCAGTTTTTTATTTGTTCATTTGCTTTTTTTTCTATCATTTTATATAAATCTTCTACAAGTCCAATTTTTTGTAACTCTTCTGATATTCCTTTTACAGTTTTTGTAGATTCTATATCTACTTCATAATTTAATTCATTTTTAATATCATTTTTTAATTTTTCAAAATCAATAACTCCAAATCTATTGTGAGTATTTTTAAAACCTTGATAAACTTTTGTCATTTTTCCTATACCACAAACAAAAAGAACTTTTTTCACTTCCAAATTGTTTGCTATTTCTAACGAATCATAAACAAAATTTGCAACTTCAACAATTTGTCCTTCATCATATTTTTCACTAAAAACTCTAAAAGCAGAGTTTCCTAAAGTAAAAATCAAAGGTTCTAATTCATTTTGTTTTGCAAATTCAATTTCAGTTTTTACTGAATCAATATATGCTGTACTTGAAACAGGTTTTACAATACCTGTAGTTCCTAGTATTGAAATTCCTCCAATTACACCAACTTTTGCATTTGCTGTTTGTTTGGCTATTTCTTCTCCATTTGTTACTGAAACTGTACAAAATATATTTATATTTTCTAAATTTTTGACTTTTTCTTTAAATATTTTTTGCATATTTTCTAGTGGAACAGGATTTATTGCTGGAAAATCAGGTTTTATTTTTAAACCTTTTTTTGTTACAACTCCTACGCCAACTCCTGCATAAATTTCCAAAGAATTTGTTCCAATTTCTACTCTTTGAGGAGTTAAAGATAATTTATTAAAAGTTAAATTATCTTTTATATCGCTAATACTTACAACAATCTCACAACCTTTTGTTACATCTAAATCATCATTATCTATTTTATTGATTTTTCCATAGGAAAACTCTTTTGTAACAATAAACGCATCAAGAACACTTCCAAATGCAAAACATGCGTGAACTCCTGTTGTGAGTCCTTTTTTTAATACTTTTTTTTCTTCACTCATTATTTGTATGTTGAGGGTTCACTCATTGGAATTTGTTGAAAATCTAAATCATCAATATTTTTATTTTCAGCCAATGCTTTAAATAATTCAATCCATTTCTCTTTTGAATATCTATGTATATTTCTAAGCCAAATATTATTATTTGGTTCATAACCATTCATTCTTGTATTTTCAAAAATATTTGCAGTACTTCTAAATCTACAAGCTCCAAAGCAACCTGTTCTTGAGATTTTAATTCTTGTTTCTGCATTTGCTAATCCAATTTCTTTTAAAATATCTCTTAAATCAGTAGCAATATTCTCATTTTTATGAGCACCTCCACATCTTTCATCAGTACAAATAAAAATATGTGTTTTGAAGTGCATAATAGGTTTATCTGGCACAAGTTTTACTGGTTTACAAGTAAATCCAGACACAACTTCTGAACCCATCATATTAAATAATTTATTTTCCATTGTATTTGTCATTTCCATCAAAATCTTGAATCAATTTAAAAATAGCATGTAAAGTTGCAACTGTCATTGTTGAACTTCCAAATCTTCCTTCCATAATAATCCCTGCAACATCAAAAGTATCACAAAATTTTCTTCCATATTGTTTTGATTCAACAACATTTACAAAACCAACAGGAAATAAAAGTAAAGCAACTTTTGATAAATCTACTTTTTGTTCAAGTAGAGTATTAATTGCTGCATATATAAATGTAGGAGCATTTCCACAAGCTAAAATCATTGGCTCATCTTTGTGTTTTTTGATTGCTTCTACAACTGCTGCATAAGACCTAGTTGTTTTATTTTTTTCAGCCATTTCAAAAGTAAATGGTTCATTTATATAACACACAACTTCTGTTTCATATTTGTTTAAGTAAAACTCGCTCAAACCAACTTTAATCATATTTACATCAACTATTATTTTTGCTTTGTTTTTAAGTAAAGTTTGTATTTTTTCTATGGCATTTTCAGAAAAATAGATGTTTTCTAAAACTTCATTAAAACAAGTTGTTGTATGTATTAATCTTGAGATAACCTCTTTTTGTTCAAAAGAAAACTCTTTTGCTTTTGGGTAATCTTTTAACTCCTCTTCAATCATCTCAAATGAACGAACTGATATATCTGCACCTATATTTATTGGTGGTTCTTCTATTTTAAATTCCAAAGTAATCCTTTAATATATTGATATTATTTCTAAACATTGTATGTAAGTATGTACCATAAATTTTATTGTTTTTCCAAGCTCCTATTTCTCCTTTTTGGTTTTCTAATTTACTTAAAATATCAACACCATTTGATACATCAAGTGGCTTTGTATAATGAAAAGCATGACCTTTTATACCATTTGTTGAGTAGTAATATCCAAGTCTAACTCTTTTTTTCTCAAGTGTAAAATCAACATTTAATATTGAACTCATTTGCTTATCATCAACTCTATTTCCAAGATATAATAACCCAGCACACTCTGCATAAATATATTTTGTTTTAGAGTGAGTTATAAGAGAGTTTCTAAAATTTGAAGCATTTTTTATTTTATCATAAGCATTAGTTGTTTCAACATATCCACCACAAATATATACAACATCACTATCTTCACTTATTTTTTCATCTTTTGTTGAATCTATGAATTCAACTTTTTCAAAAATCTCTTCTAAAAATATAATATTATCGTAATAAATAAATGAAAAATTTTCATCTTTTACAATAGATATTTTTTTATCTACTTTTTTAAAGTTTTCAAAAGGATAATCTTCTATAAAGTTTGGAGTAAAAGTTGCAATATCCTCAAGTTTTTCTAAATCTATATATTCTAATACATCTTTTGAAAGATTTTCTAAAATTTGAGAATTTGCATTGATTAAATCTAAACCTAAATGAGTCTGTTTTAGTGTAGATAAATCTTTTTTTATCCAACCCAATACAAAAACATCATCAAAATCTTTTTCAATTTGGTTTTTTATAAGTTCATAATGACTTAAAGATGAGACTTTGTTTAATACAACAGCTTTTATAGTGTTATCTTGTTTGTAAGTTTTAAGACCTTTTAAAACTGCACTAATAGTAATATAAGAACCACTCGCATCCAATAATAGTAGAGTAGGGATTTTTAAAAGTTTTGTTAAATCATAAGCAGATGAACCTTTGTCCATTCCATCATAAAATCCCATTACTCCTTCTATTATAGAGATATTTTGGTCATTGTATTTATTGAAAATCCAATTTACTTGTTTTTCATTCATTAAAAAAGTATCTAAATTTATTGATGGTCTTAAACAAATAGCTTCATGAAATTGTGGGTCTATATAATCAGGTCCAATTTTATATGCTCTTACACTTTTTTTAAAGTAATGTAATAAAGCAGTTGTTAGTAGTGTTTTACCTTGATTTGATGAAATTGCAGATATGCAAATCGCCTTCATTTTACCTCTTTATAAATAATTTATGATACAATACAGGTATGAAGAATCTACGCGGATATAACAGATGTTATTTTAAATTGTCAGTAATTGCTATGTTTTCGACAATAAATAAATTAACTAAAATTGAAATTAATATGTTATACCATAAGATAGCTTATGAAAATGCCATAAGTTCTCTTGACCCACCTACAAAACCAATAAATAATTACCATTTTTCACACAAATATATTTAATATATTATATCATCAAAAATTTTAATAAAAAGGATTTCTCGTGCATATGGAACCAGAAATTGTACAAGGTACAAAAATAGTTTTAAGTTATGGAACAGCTGCTGTTTCATTTGGTATTGCTTCAAAATTAGCTTTAGAAAACATTCAAAAAAGCGGTATTTCAGCAATGGCTGTAAAAAGTGTAATAACTACTTTTTTAGTTTTAATGTTTTTTGAAGTTTTTCCACATCAACCAGTTGGAGTTTCAGAAGTTCATTTAATTTTAGGTTCAACACTATTTTTAATATTTGGTGCTGCACCTGCTACTTTAGGTTTAGCTTTTGGTCTATTGATTCAAGGATTGCTTTTTGCTCCATTTGATTTACCACAATATGGAATGAATGTTACGACACTATTAATGCCACTATTTGCAATGTCATATTTAGCAAAAAAAATTATTCCAGAAAATATTGCATACAAAGATATTAAATATATTGATGCTTTAAAATTATCAGTTATTTTTCAAGGTGGAATTGTTACTTGGGTTGCTTTTTGGGCATTATATGGACAAGGATTTGGTATAGAAAATCTAACATCAGTTTTCTCTTTTGGGGCAGCTTATATGAGTGTTGTTATTTTAGAACCACTAATTGATTTGGCTGTATTAGCAGGTGCAAAAGCACTTAATTCTTTACAAAATAGCTCTTTTGTAGAAAATAGACTTTATAATACAGCAAACTAATGAAAAGATTTAGACATTACAACAAGAAAAGGGCTATTGTCCTTGCTTGTTTTGGTTCTGTAATAGAACAACAAAAATATTTAGATTTAGAAAATAAAATTGTTGAAAAGTTCCCTGATTGTGATGTTTTCACATCTTTTTCTTCAAGAATGGTAATAAAACTTCTTAAAAAGAAAAAGAATGAAGAGTATAAAAATCTTCCTCAAACTCTTGCAGATATTGATATGTTAGGTTATAAACATATATCAGTTGTTTCAATAAATATTTTTCCAACAGATGAGCATGAAGTTTTAAAAAAGATTGTTGATGGATTCAAAATTTTCTCACTTGCAAATATTAGTTTTACAAATGCACTTTTAACAAAAACAAAAGAGACAACAGCATTTTTAAAAGATTTGAATAATCAAGTTTCAAAAGAAGATACAGCAAATTTATATGTGATTCACGGTACACCAAGGCTTGATACTATAGGAATAGATTCTATTAGTTATACAGCTTCATTTTTAGAACAAATTAGTGAAAATAATTTTACTTGTTCACTTGAAGGTGTTTATCCTTATTTCCAAGTAAATGATACAATTAAATCAAAAATAGAAAAATTAGGATTTAAAAGAGTTCAAGTGGTTCCTTTGTTATTGGTTAGTGGCAATCACTATATTAGTGATATGTTTGAAATTAAAGAAGATTTAGAAGATAAATTTGAAGCATTTATAGTTCCAAGTATAACACAAAGTGAACAATTCAATCTAATTGAATTACCAATGATACAAACTTTTATAGAAAAAAATATTCAAGATTCATTTAGAATGATGGGTATTAGTCATAAAGAATTTACATACTAAAGGAACAAGCAAAAATGAAATTGTATATGGTTTCTTTAGGACCAGGAGATTATGAACTTATAACTGTAAAAGCATTAAAAGCACTTAAAAATTCAGATGCTATTTGTGTTCCAACAAAAAGCCCTGATCATAGTTTTACTCGTTCAATGACTTATAAAATCATTCAAAAACTTATGGAAGAGTTTGAGTTTGATAAACCAATAATTCCAATTTACACACCAATGAATTTTAAGAAAGAAGATTGGCAATATCAAGTTGATATAATCACTGATTCTTTTGAAAAATATAGCACTTTATCTTTTGTAACTTTGGGAGATAGTGCAGTTTACAGTACGGTTTATTATCTTTTAGATTTGATTAAAGAACAGCATAAATTAATTTATGAACATTCAGAAGTGATTCCAGGTATTACATCTTTTTCAAATGCTTCTGCAAAGGTTAAAAAACCATTGTGTATAGGAGATAGTTCTTTTAGTATTATTCCATTACACAAGGATAATGTACTAAATACAACAGTATATATGAGACCTCATATAGGTATGAATACAAATCATATACTCTCTAAAGGGGAGATTTATACTTTTGAAAATTTAAACTTCAAAGGTGAAAATATTTTTAAAAACAAAAAAGAAGTTGTTGATAAATATATGACTCTATTTATTGATTTTGTACAATAATATTTAAATTTTAAGGATTAATTTATATCCAAAGTATATTTAATATGAGCAGGTTCTGGAGATGTTGAGCTTTTAACACTAAAAGCTGTAAGAGTAATTCAAGATGCAGATGTTTTAATTTATGATAGAATTATAAAAATGACAAAAAG
>ERZ724518.632-NODE-632-length-15434-cov-5.642434_pt1 | contig 15434 bp, 12 predicted proteins | sample MGYA00376051_ERZ724518 | MGnify/ENA primary metagenome ERZ724518 (study PRJEB28724, sample SAMN07190885) | wastewater metagenome | isolation source: influent of sewage treatment plant in Hong Hong | place: Hong Kong | collected 2016-03-17 ... | reverse complement strand
TGGCCGCCAGCGGCGGCCTGCCCAAAGGAACTTCGCTCAGAATCAAACCGTGTTGGGCGATGCCTTGCGCCAGTGCTTGGTGCTGACGGGGGTAGATTTGGTCCAAGCCCGTGCCGACCACCGCAATGGTGGCCAAGGCGGTGGTGCCGTGGGGCACCGCTGCCAAGGCACCGGCATGGGCCGCCGCATCAATCCCGGCGGCCAAACCCGAAACCACGGTCCAGCCTTGCTGCACCAGATTGTGGGCAAAGGCATGGGCGTTGCTGCTGCCTTGCGCCGTCGGGTGGCGTGAGCCAACAATGGCCAAGCACTGCGCCATCTGCACCAAGGGGCCACCACGGTGGGCCAACACGCCAGGCTGGCCCTGCACGTACAGCAGCAGCGGCGGGTCTTCAATTTGCAGCAGGCTGGGCGGGTAGCGCGGGTCGGCCAGGGTGATGATGTCGCGCCCCACCCCGGCTGGGGCATTGTGCAGCCAGGCCCACGCTGCAGAGCAGCGTTGGGCAAACTGCTCGGGCAACTGGCCCAGGTGGCTCGCTTGCCGGGCGGTGATGCACGCCTCCCACGCTGCACGCGGTGCCGCAAAAATCTGCTCGGGCCCGCCAAACCGGGCCAGCAGGCGGCGCGCGCTGGCATTGCCAATGCTGGGGGTCAGCAACAGGCGCAGCCAAGCGGCCAGCTCCTGGGCATCCCATTGCGCAACCACCATGGCCAAGCGCGGCGGGGGCCGGTGTTACTGGGGGTTGATGAGCTTGTCGCCCACCAACACGCCCCGGCGCACGTCCATTACCAAGACGTAGGAGATGCGGTCAAACACGCGAAACACCATGCCCGTGCCGTTGGCCTGGTCGGGCAGTTGCACTTTGTCTTTGCGGCCCTCGGTTTTATCGAGCATCTGGCGGCCTTGCGAGATCAGCGACAGCACCATGCCCGGCTCCATGCCATCGACCTCGCCTTTGTTGATGCTGACCACCTGGTTTTCGGTGCCATAGCGCAAGGCGTTGCTGGTGTACAGGCTGACCACCCGCGCCTCCACGGGGTCTGCGGGCGCGTGCGGGGTAAAGCTGTGGTACTGGCGCGGCGGCTCCGGCAACAGGCGGTCGCCTGGGCGCATTTCTTCTTTCACTTGCGCAACATGCAAGATGGCCGGGGTGTAGGCGAGCTCGGCGGCCTTGGCAGCTTCGGTATTGGTATTGGCGGTATTGGCAGCCTCGGGCGTGGCAGCAGCGCTGACGGGCGTTTCCGGCGCTTGCAGCTCGACCTTGCCCAGGTACTGCGCCTCGTAGCCCAGCACTTGCTGGGTGAGCGGGTCTTTGAGCGGCTTGGCATCGCGAAATACGCGGTACAGGCGCTGATCGTCCTCCAGCGCAACAAAGGGCTGGCCCGTCGGGCCACGGGCATAGACCTCATCGCCCGGGCTCATCAAGAGGCGCTCATCTGCGCTGGCAATCAGGCGCGGGGCCTGCTGCAAGGTCAGCTCTTGCACGATCAGGGGTTCGGCCAGGAAGGGCTCGATCAAATGCATCTGGATGGTGGGAATGGCCAGATCGGCCAGACTTTCCGAGCGCACGCGCGGCGACAGCTTGACGGTTTCATTGCCACTGCGGCTGGTGCGCAGGCGGGCGTAGCCACCACTGCGCTCTAGGTACAGGGTTTGGCCAGGGTAAATGCGGTGGGGGTTGGCAATGGCCTGCATATTCATGCCCCACAGCTCGGGCCAGCGCCAAGGCTGGCGCAAAAACAGGCCAGAGATGCGCCACAGCGTATCGCCCTTGCGCACGGTGTAGCTGTCGGGGGCGTTGGCCGCCAAAGCCGAAAGCGGCACCCCTTGCTGCGCCACTTGCTGGGCAATGGCTTGTTGCTGGGCGGTGACCGGGTGGCTTTGCGCCCCGGCGTTGCCGGCGCAGACAGCGGCAACGATGGACAGTGCGCACGTAGAGGCAATGGCTTTCATCGAATTTTCTTTCCTTAGCAAACTCACAACGGCGACAAAAACGCGTGCATACACAGTGTCCGTTGCAACAGAGCAACCGCAGATTCTGTGGGCAAGGCCCAGATAGGGCAATGATTATCCGGGTCAGTTTCTGCATCCTGTGGGGAAAGTGGCCAAAATAACGACAGTATTTGTTTGAAACTGTTATGGCACTGCTCCCTATTCTTTCGTATCCCGATCCGCGCTTGCACAAAGTCGCAACCCCCGTGGCCCAGGTTGATGCGCGCATCCGTGCGCAAATTGCCGACATGTTCGAGACCATGTACGACGCGCACGGCATTGGCTTGGCGGCCACGCAAGTGGATTTTCACGAGCGGCTCATCGTCATCGACGTTTCGCAAGAGCGCGACCAGCCGCTGGTGCTAATCAACCCCGAAATCATTTGGGCCAGCGAGGAAACGCAGATCAATGAAGAAGGCTGCCTGTCCGTGCCCGGCATTTACGACGGGGTCGAGCGCCACAGCGCCGTCACCGTGCGGGCGCTGGACGAAAACGGTGTCAGCCGCGACATTGCCGCCACAGAGCTGCTGGCCATTTGCATTCAGCACGAGATGGACCACCTGATGGGCAAGGTGTTTGTCGAATACCTCTCGCCACTCAAGCGCAACCGCATCAAAACCAAGCTGATCAAGCAACAAAAAGAAGCGGCCAAAGCATGAGGGTCGGTTTTGCCGGTACGCCGGAATTTGCCAGCACCGCGTTAGAGCGCATTGTGGCGGCCGGTTTTACCGTGCCCTTGGTGCTCACCCAACCCGATCGCCCGGCCGGGCGCGGCCTGCAGTTGCAAGCCTCGGCCGTGAAGCACACCGCCCTCGCCCACGCCATCCCCGTGGCCCAACCGCGCAGTCTGCGCTTGGATGGTAAGTATCCGGATGAGGCCCAAGCGGGCCAAGCCGCCTTGCAGGCCGCCCAGCTCGATGTGCTGGTGGTGGCCGCCTATGGCCTGCTGCTGCCGCAGTGGGTGCTGGATTTGCCCCGGCTGGGCTGCCTGAACATCCACGCCAGCCTGCTGCCGCGCTGGCGCGGTGCCGCGCCCATCCACCGGGCCATTGAAGCGGGCGATGCCCACACCGGCGTGACCATCATGCAAATGGATGCAGGCCTGGATACCGGCGCCATGTGCCTGGTCGAGCGCCTGCCCATCGCCCCCGATGACACCACGGCCAGTCTGCACGACAAACTGGCCGCGCTGGGGGCCGAGATGATTGTGCAAGCCCTCACGCAAGCGCAAACCGCCCCCTTGCCGCAAACGCCCCAGCCCCTGGACGGCATCACCTACGCCCACAAAATTGCCAAGGACGAGGCCTGGCTGGACTGGTCGCACAGCGCCCAGGTGCTGGAGCGCAAAATCCGCGCCTTCACCCCGTTTCCGGGTGGCGCGGCGCAGTACAGCGGCGAGACCTTAAAAATCTGGCAAGCACACGCCCAAGCGCAAGCACACAACGCCCCGCCCGGCCAAGTGCTGGCCGCCGATGCGCACGGCGTGGTCGTGGCCTGTGGCAGCGGCGTTTTGTGCCTGACGCAATTGCAACGCGCCGGAGGCAAGCGCTTGGCGGCGGGCGATTTTTTGCGCGGTTTTAGCCTGCCGGTGGGCAGCCAGCTGCAGCGCCCGTAAACAGAACAGGTCAGAACAGGTGACGGGTGGGCCGCTGGCACTGCCCCGCCAGTCCGGGGCGGCGCTTATCCCTGATCGAGCAAGGCCAGCGCCGCCAAGGGCGCAGTTTCGGCCCGCAGCACGCGGGGGCCCAGCGTAATCGGGGCAAAGCCTGCGGCCAGGGCGGCGGCTTCTTCTTGCGGGCTTAAACCGCCCTCGGGGCCAGAGAGCAGCACCACCGGCCCCGCTCCCGCTGGCACCGCTTGCAGCAAAGGCTGGCTGCCCGCAGCCAGCGACAGCACAGCGCGGCTTTCATGCGGCGGCTGCGGGTGGGCGGCCAGCCACTGGGCCAGCGTGACCGCCGGGTGAATCACCGGCACCTGGTTGCGCCCGCACTGCTCGCAGGCGGCCACGGCCACGGCCTGCCAGTGCTCGCGCTTTTTCTCGCCGCGCTCGCCTTTGAGTTTGAGCACGCTGCGCTCGGCCAGCAGCGGGGTGAGGCTGGCCGCGCCCAGCTCGGTGGCTTTTTCTACCAGCCAATCCATGCGCTCGTTGGCGGTGATGCCGGCCAGCAAATGCACCGGGCGGCGGTGCTCGCACTCCAGCGCCTCGTGGGCCACCAGGCGCACTTGCACATGGCTGCGGCCCATTTCGACAATCTGCGCTTGCCATTGGCCGTGGGCAGCGGCGCCGTTGAACAAGGTGATGGCATCGCCAGGCTGCAAGCGCAACACTTGCACATGGCGGGCGGCACCCGCCGGCAGGTCGAACTGGGCACCAGCGGCCATGGGCAAGGGGCAATGAAAGCGGGGCATATAAAAAAGGAGCGTTTACCGCTTGTATTTCATCGTTTTAATGATGTTTATATAGTTAAATGCTTTATTTACAAGCGCAAATAGCTATTTAATTTAAACCCTGCCGTAGGCGTAGCCCACTTGCGGCTGGATATTTTCAATCTGGTCAATCAAGCGCAGCAGCGGCCCCAGCTCGCGGTAGCGGCTGCAGGTGCTGCGCAGGTAGTGGATAAAGCGCGGCGCATCGGCCAAGTATTTGGGCTTGCCGTCGCGCAGCGTCAGCCGGGCAAAAATGCCGGCCACTTTCAGGTGGCGCTGCAGGCCCATCCATTCAACAGCGCGGTAAAACTCGCCAAAGTCTGCGCCCCAGCCGCTGGCACTGGTTGCGCCCACCAGGCCGGCCTTGCGGGCTTTTTCCCAGTAGCGCACGGTGATGTCGATGACGAAATCCTCGTCCCAGCTGATAAAGGCATCGCGCAGCAGGCTGGCAATGTCGTAGGTGATGGGGCCGTACACCGCGTCCTGAAAATCAAGCACGGCCAGCGGTTGGGTGCGCGGGTCGGTGGGCACCATGAGGTTGCGCGTCATAAAGTCGCGGTGGACAAATACGCTGGGCGCGGCCAGGTTTTCGGCCACGATGCGCTCAAACGCCTGGGCCAGGGTGGCGCTTTGCTGGTCATCCAGCGTGTACTGGCGATGCTGGGCGATGTACCAATCGGGGAACAGTTGCAGCTCGCGGCGCAGCAGGGCCTCGTCGTACGCCGGCAAAACATCGGGGCGCGAGGACAGCTGCCAGGGCAAGAGCAAATCGCTGGCGTGGCGGTACCAGGCCTGGGCCTCTTGGGGCTGCTGCTCGTCCAGAATGTCGATCAAGGTCTGCGTGCCCACATCCGAGAGCAGCATGAAACCCTGGGCCTCGTCCCAATCGAAAATTTCGGGCACGCGCAAACCGGCGGCCTGCAGCAGTTGCTGCACCTGCACAAAGGGGCGGCAGTTTTCTTTATCGGGCGGCGCATCCATGACGATGCGGCTGGTGCCTGCGCCCGTATCAATGCGCAGATAGCGCCGGAAACTGGCATCGGCCGAGGCCAGGCGCAGCGTGTCGGGCCGCAAATCTTGGGCCGGCGCAATGCGCTGCAGCCAAGCCGCAAAAGCGCTGGCGCGTTGCGAATCCGCCCAAACAACGGCGGGGGAGTGATTTTGAAGGGGGAGGGTGGTAGTGCTCATGGATAATCGGCATTCTACAAACCCACTTTGCGCCCTGGGCGCAGCCCGGCCGCCTCCACGATCGCCTCCCACCGTTGTTCACCATTTTCCCCACCGTGCTTGTTCGTCCACGCCCCCAGCCTCCTGAGCGTTCTGTGCGCCGCCACCTGCGCCGCACCGCCGTGGCTTGCGCAGCGGCCGCTGCCCTGACCGCCCAGGCCAGCACTTGGGATGCTCCCCTGCCCCCGCCCCAGCTCAAAGCCAGCCCCCGGCTGCAGGAAACACTCCCCCCAGAAACCCGTGGCCAGCTGCCCACCTATGTGCAAGCCGATCACTTTGAGGGCCAAACCGACATCCGCGCCCGATTGAAAGGCCATGTGCAGCTGCGCCGGGGCGACACCGTCATCCGCGCCGACGAGGCGCAATACACCCTGGCCGACGACACCGTCACCGCCCAGGGCAACGTCCACATCAACCGGGGCGGCAATATTTACCAGGGTGCCCAGCTCAAACTGCAAGTCGATGCCTTTCAGGGGGACTTCACCGAAGCGTCCTACCAATTTCTCGATACCCAGGGCCATGGCGATGCCCAGCGCGTCGAGTTTCTCAGCCGTGAGCGCTCGACCATCCACCAGGCCACCTACACCACCTGCCAGCGCGATGACAGCGACAGCTGGGCCCCCGACTGGGTGCTGCAGGCCCAGCGCATCGAACTGGACCGCGCCACCGATACCGGCGTGGCCCACGGGGGCGTGCTGAAATTCAAAGGCATTCCCCTCTTGCCCGTGCCACGGGTGAGCTTTCCGCTATCGGACAAGCGCAAATCCGGCCTGCTGCCGCCCACCATTGGCATCGACAGCGTCAGCGGTTTTGAAGTGAGCCTGCCCTACTACTGGAACATTGCCCCCAACCGCGATGCCACCCTCACCCCCACCCTCATGAGCAAGCGCGGGGTGAATCTGGGGGCCGAATTTCGCTACCTGGAGCGGGACTTCAGCGGCGACCTCACCCTCAACCACATGGCCAACGACCGCCTGCGCGAACGCGATCGCTGGTCGTATGCTTGGCGCAACCAGGCCGATTTGTCGCCCCTCGTTGCGGGCCTGAACGCCAATTGGAAAATCCACCGCGTCAGCGACAACGACTACTGGCGTGATTTTTCTCTGCCCAGCCGCGATGGCCTGACCAATGAGCGCCTGATCGAAAGCTACGGCACCCTGTCCTGGGGCCGCGATGGCCACAACCTGCTGGCGCGGGCGCAAAAATGGCAAACCCTGCAGGACGTGGACTCGCCCATCGCTCCGCCGTTTGACCGCCTGCCCCAGTTGCAATGGCGCTACAGCCCACAGGCCCTGCATGCCCCGCTGGGGCTGGACTGGAGCTTAGAGGCCGACACCACCCGCTACCGCGCCCGCACCATCGACGAGCGCCAGCACCCCGACAACGGCCAGCGCAGCTACTTCACGGCGCAAGTGGCCCGCCCCTTTCTGCGCCCCGGTAGTTTTGTCACGCCCAAGCTCAAAATGCAGGCGGCCAACTACCGCTTTGACAACGCGCAACCGGGCCGGCCCAGCAGCCGCTCGCTCATGGTCCCAACGGTCAGCGTCGATAGTGGTTTGATTTTTGAGCGCCCCACCCAGGTGCGCGGCCGCAACTACGTGCAAACACTCGAACCCCGGGCCTTCTACACCTACACGCCCTACCGCGACCAATCCATGCTGCCGCTGTACGACGCGGCACTGTCCGACTTCAACCTGACCAGCATCTACAGCGAAAACAGCTACACCGGCCACGATCGCATTGCCGACAACCACATGGTCACCGTCGGCCTGACCACCCGCTACCTACAAACCGATACCGGGGCCGAAGTAGCCCGCTTGGGTATCGCCCAACGCCTGCGCCTGGCCGACCAGCGCACCACGCTGGGCTATGACACCGCGGGGCAAAAAGGCTGGTCCGATCTGTTGGTTGGCGCGGGCGTGAAGTGGGGCCGCCGCTGGGCCACCGATGCCACCGTGCAGTACAACCGCGATCTTCAGCGCACCACCCGCTCGGCCCTGACGGGGCGCTACAGCCCCGAGCCCTTCAAAGTCATCAGTGCTGCCTACCGCTACCAGCGCCACAATGCCGCCCAAATTGCCAACCAGGGCAGCGAGCAAATCGACCTGGGCTGGCAATGGCCACTGAACGCCGCCGCCCAAGCCTTTACCACCAACCCCAGCGCCGCCCCCAAAGGCCGCTGGTTTAGCGTAGGCCGCTTGAACTACAGCCTGCACGACAAAAAACTGGTGGACACCGTGGTCGGCTTTGAATACGACAGCTGCTGCTGGATTGGCCGCGTGGTCATTGAGCGCCTGCAAAGCAGCCTCACCCAGGCCAATACGCGCCTGCTGTTTCAGCTAGAGTTTGTTGGCTTCTCGCGCCTGAGCCTGGGGGCCGACCCCTTGTCCAGCCTGCAAGAACATGTGCCCGGCTACCAAAGCCTGCGCAGCCAAAACCCGGCAGCACCCAGCCGCTTTAGCAACTACGATTAACCCCCCTTTTGCTTTTACCGCTTTTTGCCCATCACGATGCTTTGCTTGAAAACCCTGCCCCATCAGATTGCTCTGGGCTTTGCCTGCCTGACCCTGGCCTGTGCCAGCACCGCCGCCCCGGCAGAAAAAACAGCAAAAGGGGCCAAAACTGGTGCCGCCACCCCCACCCAGTTGCAGCAGGCCCTGCAACAATCGGCCACCCCCACCCCGGTGGCCGGCCCCCGCACGGCTGACTTTATTGTGGCGGTGGTCAATTCCGAGCCCATTACCCGCAACGATGTGCAAACCCGCACTGAGCGCGTTCTGCGCGCCATGCAAGACCAAGGCGTGCAAACACTGCCCACCCCCGAGCAGCTGGCCCCCGAAGTGCTCGAGCGCCTGATTGTCGAAAAAGCCCAGGTGCAGCACGCCCTGGAAACGGGCATTCAAGTCGATGACCTGGCCGTAACCCAGGCCGTCACCAACGTGGCCCAGCAAAGCGGGGGCACACTGGCGGACTTGCAGGCCGAGTTGCGCCGCCAAGGCATCAGCGAAGCGCGCTTTCGCCGCGAAATTCGCGACCAGCTGCTGATGCAGCGCCTGCGCGAACGCGATGTCGATAGCCGTGTCAAAGTCACCGAGCAAGACATTGACCAATACCTGGCCAAACAAAACCAGCGCCCCGACCAAGGCCCAGCGCAAGCGCTCAACCTGGGCCACATCCTGGTGGCGGTGCCTGAAAACGCCAGCGCTGCCCAGGTGCGTGAGCAGGAACAGCGCGCCGAACAGGCCGTGCAAGCACTGCGCAATGGCATGGACTTGCCCACAGCGGCCAAGCGCTATTCCGACGCGGGCGAACCCGAAATGGGCCTGCGCCCGCTGGAGCGTTACCCGCAAGCCTTTGTGCAAGCCGTGGGCACTACCCCCGAAGGCGGGCTGGTCGGCCCCCTGCGCACGCCTGCAGGCTTTCATATCTTGGTGGTGCTCGATAAACGCACCGCTGGCGTGCCCAGCGTGGTCACACAAAACCACGCCCGCCACATCTTGCTGCGCCCTTCCGCCCAGCTGACCGAAACCCAGGCGGCCGCCCAACTGCAAGAACTGCGCCAGCGCATTGAGCGTGGCCAGGCCAGTTTTGCCCAATTGGCCCAGCAGTACTCCCAAGACGGCAGTGCCCCCCAAGGCGGCGATCTGGGCTGGTCCAGCCCTGGCCAATTCGTGCCCGAGTTTGAAGACGCGCTCAACCGCCTGCAGCCCGGCGAAATCAGCCAACCCATCGTCTCGCGTTTTGGCGTGCATTTGATTACCTTGGAAGAGCGCCGCCAAGTCACCTTGAACCCCCGCCAACAGCGCGAAATGCTGCGCAACGTGGTGCGCGAAGAAAAAGTTGAAAAAGCCTACGCCACTTGGCTGCAAGAGCTGCGCAGCCAAGCCTACGTGGAATACCGCAACACCGAGGAACGCGGCCTGTGAGCCAGCCCAAGCACATCGCCCGCAAGCGCTTTGGCCAGAATTTTCTGGTCGATGGGGCCATCATTGACAACATCGTGCGCGCCATTGCACCGCAAGCGGGCCAGCCCATGGTGGAAATTGGCCCCGGCCTGATGGCCCTGACCCAGCCCTTGCTTGAGCGCCTGGGGCAACTGACCGTGATTGAGCTGGACCGCGACCTGGCCACCCGCCTGCGCGGCCGCCAAGGCCTGAATGTGGTGGAAAGCGATGTCCTCAAAGTCGATTTCACCGCCTTGGCGCACACCCTGGGCGCACCCAAACTGCGCGTCGTGGGCAATCTGCCGTACAACATTTCCAGCCCCATCTTGTTCCACCTGCTCGACCATGTCGATGCGGTGCAAGACCAGCACTTCATGCTACAAAAAGAGGTAATAGACCGCATGGTGGCTGCGCCAGCTACCAGTGACTACGGCCGCCTTAGCGTGATGCTGCAATGGCGCTACGCTATGGAAAACGTACTGTTTGTGCCCCCGGAAAGTTTCAATCCCCCGCCCAAAGTCAATAGCGCCGTGGTGCGCATGCTGCCGCGCAGCGCCCCGGCCGTGCTCAACCGCGCCGTCCTGGAAGAATTGGTGCAGGTGGCCTTTAGCCAACGCCGAAAAATTTTGCGCAACACCTTGGGGCGCTGGTTGGATGAAAAATCTTTTTCGGGCGCTTTCGATCTGCAGCGCCGTGCCGAAGAAGTCAGCGTTACCGAATATGAAACCTTGGCCGCGGCCCTGAGCTAAGCACTGGGTCTAAAACACCATGCATTGCCGCGCCGCCGGCACACTACGCTTCGTTGCTGGCGGGTGCCTCGATCGTGGCCAGGCGCACCGTCATGCAGGTGCCCGGCGGCTTTTTCCCTGGGTGGGCATCCAAAATGAGCAGCTCACCCCCATGCTGGGCCGCAATCTCTTGCACGATGGGCAGGCCCAGGCCCGAGCCATCGGCCTCATTGCCCAGGGCACGGTAAAAGGGCTGCAGTACCAGCTCTTTTTCTTCGGCACCAATGCCCGGGCCGTTGTCTTCCACCTGGAGCACCACATGGGCGCTAAAACGCTCGGGCAGCACCCGGGCGGTCACCACGGCCGGGCGCTCGGGGGTGGAGGGGCTGTAGTGGATGGCGTTGGTAATCAGATTGCTCATCATCTCTTGCAGCAGCGTGGGGTTGCCCATGACCCAAACGCCGGGGTCGTCCTCCTCGGCCCCCTCGTAGCCCAAATCGGTATTTTTGGCCGAGGCCAGGGGCAGCACCTCTTGCACCACGGTCACCATCAGCGCGACCAAATTGCACGGCTCATGCTGCAAGCTGGCGCTGCCCACTTCGGCACGGGCCAGGGCCAGCAATTGGTTCACCGTGTGCGTGGCCCGCATGCTGGAGCGGCCAATGAGCTGCAAAGAGCGCTTTAACTCCTCGGCGCTCACATCCAGGCGCAGGGCCAAGTCGGCCTGCATGCGCAGCCCGGCCAAAGGTGTTTTGAGCTGGTGCGCCGCATCGGCCAAAAAGCGTTTTTGCGTGCCCAGCGATTCATTCAAGCGCTGCAGCAAATCGTTCACCGCCTCCACCAAGGGCAGCACCTCTTGCGGTACAGCGCGGGAATTGAGCGGCGAGAGGTCTTCGGGCTTGCGGGCACGAATGCGCTCCTCCAGCCGGTGCAGGGGCTGAATGCCCCGCGCCAGCGCCAGCCACACCAGCAGCACGGCCAGCGGCAGGATGGCAAATTGCGGCAGCATCACGCCTTTGATGATTTCAGCGGCCAGCATGCTGCGCTTTTCCCGTGTTTCTGCCACTTGCACCAGCACCTGCCCCCCCGAGGGCAAGGGCAGCGCAATCCACAAGGCGGCAATCCGGATGGGGATGCCGCGCAACTCATCATCGCGCAGCTGCACTTGCCCCAGGGGGGGCAGGCTGGGGCTGCGCTGCACACTGGGAAAGTCATGCTCACCGGCAATCCAGGTGCCATCCAGATGGCTGATTTGGTAGTACATCAAATCGGCATCGTCCGTGCGCAGCACTTCGTAGGCCGCCAAAGCTTGGTTAAAACCAACGCGGCCATCGGACTCGATGCGCACCTGCTGGGCCAAGGCATGGGCGTTGTATTCCAAAGCCCGGTCAAACGGCTTGTTGGCCAAGGATTGCGCCACCAGCCACGTCAGCGCCAAGCTCAGCGGCCACAGCAATAACAGGGGCGTGAGCATCCAATCCAAAATTTCGCCAAACAAGGAACGCTGTTCCCGTTGGAAAATTTTGAGAACATTTTTTTTAGTATTTTTGCGCTTTTGCACTGATGAATGAAGCGGTTACAGCTATCAATATTTTAGCGTATGCGCAGCAAGGCCCGCCGCAGCAAACGGGCCGCCCGGTCACGAATCTGAAAGGGGCTGTGGCTGCGGGCCGGGCGCTGCTTGGCCAAGGCACAGGCGGCCAAAAAATCATCCAGCAAAGGCCGGCTGTTGAGCGTGGGGCATTCCGCAATTTCAAACTCTGGGTGCCATTGGGTCGCAGCCACATAGCTTTTGCTGCGGTTTTGGCGGTAAATCGCCTCGGCAATGCCATCGGGCATGCTCCAAGCATCCACGGTAAAGCCCGGGGCCACGTCCTTAATCGCTTGGTGGTGGATGCTATTGACCCGCGCCGTGCGCACGCCGGGATAGAGCCGGGCCAGGTGCGAGCCGTCCACCACCTCAATATCGTGCTGGTGGCGGTCGTAGGCATGGGCATTGCGGTGTACCTGGGCCCCAGGCACCTGGGTCAAAATATCTTGGTAGAGCGTGCCGCCAAACGCCACGTTGATGAGTTGCAAGCCCCGGCACACGCCAAAAATGGGCTTGCCGGCCTGGCTGAAGGCCTCGACCACCGCCAGATCGTACAAATCGCGCACCCGGTCGCCCAACCACTCGGGGCGCAGGGGCTCTTCGCCATAGCTGCCGGGCCACACATCGGCACCGCCGTGCATGACCACGCCATCGAGCCAATCGGCGTAATGCGCCAAACTGACATCGCCCTTGGCCGTTTCTCCGGTCGGGCAGGGCACCATCACCACCATGGCCCCGGCGGACATGATCCAGTGGGCAATCGACTGCTCGACGTACTGCAGCGTTTTGCCCGTAAACAGCGGCCGCGTGGCATCGGCATGGGAAAAGCAGGCCGAGAGGCCAATTTTTAAACGATGAGAAGCAGGTGCAGACATTCGGTAAACCCGGCAAAGCGGTGCGTTGGTTGTAACCTGAGGAAGAGGTTTTGTCACCTCGGGGCAATTCTTCTTCAAGATGGCTTGCGTCCGGGTATTTTGGGTTTAGGATGTACCCAGGTCGGTGGAAAAGCCGCTCATCCCACAGGCTCCACCGGTTTTGGCACTGCGCCATGGTGTGCAGTGCAGCAAGCACAAGGAGGATATGCATGCAAGTACAAGTTCATGCCGACGATTCCATCCAGGGCGGTGACTCCCTGGCGCAATGGGCCCAAGAGGAGATCAATGCCAAGCTCTCCCGCCTGAAAGAATACGTAGTGCGCGTGGAGGTCTTCCTCTCCGAGGTCGATGCCCTGAAAGGCACAGGCGGTCCCGGGAAAAAATGCGTACTCGAGACCCGCGCCAATGGCCGTCCACCCATTGCGGTGAATGCCGAGGCCGAGAAGGTGAAAGATGCTTTCACCGCCGCCCTTGAGAAACTGCGCCGTGCCGTAGAAACCGACCTTGACAAAGTCAAAGACAAAAACGGGCGTGAAAGCGTTCGCGGGGTGGAAGACACGGTGTAAAACAACCGCCCAGCCTTAACCATAAGGCACCGGTAAAAAACAGGCCCTCTTGCGAGGGCCTGTTTGTTTATGGCCATGGGCCTTAGAACGTGTTCACGATCTTAGCTGGCGCGCAGGGCCCCAGGGGCGGTCAGCGTATCGACCACCAGCAGCGCCTGCATTTTCTCCCGGCTCATGATGCCCAGGTCTTCGGCCACCTCGGCAATGGGCTTGCCCGTGGCAATGGCGGCTTTGGCAATCTTGGCGGCTTTTTCGTAGCCAATCAGCGGGTTCAGCGCCGTGACCAGGGTGACCGATTCGTTGATGCGCGCATCCAGCAGCACCGTGTTGGCCTCGATGCCTTCGACGCAGTTGATTTGCAGCGTGCGGCAGGCGGCGGCCAGGTGGCGCAGGCTTTTGTGCAGGGCCCAGGCCATGAGCGGCTCAAACGCGTTGAGCTGCAATTGCCCAGCTTCGACGGCCATGGTGATGGCGGCATCGTTGCCAATGGCTTCAAAGCAGGCAATGCTCACCACTTCCGGAATCACCGGATTGACCTTGCCGGGCATGATGGACGAGCCCGCCTGGCGGGCCGGCAGCTTGATGTCCCCCACGCCGGCCTGCGGGCCGGACGACAGCAGGCGCAAATCGTTGCTGATCTTGGAGAGCTTGACGGCGATGCGCTTCAAAATGCCCGAAATATCGGCAAACACCCCGGTATCGGCGGTGGCGGCAATCATGTCCTCGGCTTTGACGACGGGCACGCCGGAAAACTCGGCCAACTTGGCGGTGACCACATCGGCGTAGCCCACGGGGGCGTTGATGCCGGTGCCAATGGCGGTGCCGCCCATGTTGATTTCGCACAGCAGGCTGGCCGATTCGCGCAGGCGTTTTTCGTCGGCGGCAATCATCGAGGCGAAGGCGGCAAATTCCTGGCCCAAGGTCATGGGCACGGCATCTTGCAGCTGGGTGCGGCCAATTTTCAGAATATCTTTAAATTCTTCCGCTTTCACCTGGAAAGCCCCGCGCAGCGCGGCCAAGGCGGCCAGCAAATCTTGAATGCCAAAGTAAGTGGCCAGCTTCACCGCCGTGGGGTAGGTGTCGTTGGTCGATTGCGAAGCGTTCACGTGGTCATTGGGGTGAATCACGTCATAAGCGCCTTTGGGTTGGCCGATGATTTCCAGCGCCCGGTTGGCAATCACTTCGTTGGCATTCATATTGGTCGAAGTGCCTGCGCCGCCTTGCAGCACGTCCACGACGAAATGCGCATCCAGCATGCCGGTGGCCACGTCATCGCAGGCTTGGGCGATGGCCTGGGCCTGCTGGGCAGTGATGGTGCCCAGGCTCAGGTTGGCCGCAGCCGCCGCTTTTTTCACATAGGCGAACGCGCGGATCAGGTGGGGCATTTGCGCCACGCTGTGGCCGGTGATGGGGAAGTTCTCCACCGCACGGGCCGCGTGCACGCCCCAGTAGGCGGTATCAGGCAAGTCTTTGGAACCGAGGAAGTCGCTTTCTTGGCGCATGGTGTGTTTCTCACTGTCAAAAAATAAAACCAACGGACGCTGCGCTGCAGGCCCAGCCTGACGTAGCAACGCCTTGTTCCTCTGGGTCGTTCGGCGTTGCGCAGGCAACGGCCCAGAGGGACAAGGCGGAAGCTGAATTATCAAACCCCTGGCGCATGAGCTGCACATGTTTGGTGCATAACCTTGGGTAATTGGGTTCAGTATGGTGCAAAAGCCGATTTATTGCCTTATTTATAAGCAAAACTATTCTTAAAATGCATTATTAAGTTGTTTTTCTCGCATTTCCCTGCAAGACAGTGCGATAAAAATTAGCCCAGGAATAAAAAAAGAGCTGCGCTCGCGCAGCTCTTTTGCAAGGACAGCAGCCATCTGCCGAATCAGTGCGCCGCAGCGCTGGCCGCCCCTACGCCGGTTTGGGCGCGCACGTACTGGTCGTCAAACGCAGCCCGTTCGGCCTGGGCCTGGGCGCTGGTGTCCAGCTTGGAGAACACATAAATCGCCAGGAAGGCCAACGGCATGGCAAACAGGGCCGGTTGGGTGTAGGGGAACAGCGGGGCGGGGTTGCCCAGCACATCCACCCA
>ERZ724518.627-NODE-627-length-15530-cov-5.350048_pt1 | contig 15530 bp, 20 predicted proteins | sample MGYA00376051_ERZ724518 | MGnify/ENA primary metagenome ERZ724518 (study PRJEB28724, sample SAMN07190885) | wastewater metagenome | isolation source: influent of sewage treatment plant in Hong Hong | place: Hong Kong | collected 2016-03-17 ... | reverse complement strand
TTGAGCCACACGTTTCTTTCGCCAAAACTCATGGCTTCAGCCATACCCGAACCCGGTGGTCCAAGCGGCTGTGGTGCTTCAGGCAGGGCATCCACCAAGCGCCCGGCATCCTTCACCACACCCTTTTTCTTATCCACATTCATCGGTTGGAAGCCGCCGTCCTTGCCGCCGATCACACCGAACATCCCGCTCGGTTCTTCCTGGGCTGCCAAGGCTGCGGCATGCTCGGGAGTGCCTGGATTCAACCACTTTTCCTGTGGCTTGGGTGGCGCATTCGGATCACCGTGCGGGTTGTAGATGTACGGTTCCGCACTTGCGTTGGCCTCAGCCTGCTTCTGGGCGACATACTCGTCATAGGCTTTCTGTTGCGCCGCTTCCTCTTTGGTGAGAGGGGCCTTGATCAGCGACTTCGCTGCCGCTGCCCGACCTTCCTCGCTCCACGCATCGACATACCTGATGGATTTCGGATCGACTTGTGGCGGCGCGTTCTTGTCGTTCAGGACACTCAGCATCGGCCGACCGGACGCAAGTTGTTCAGTGAGCCAGTTGATGTAGGCCAGTTGCTGCGCCTCTTGCTCGGGGGTCATGATTCCGATCTGCGTCCTCAACCCTTCACCAAAGGCGCCGATTCCGAGATCAGCAATGGCGTATTCCCGGCCTTCCTTCACTGCCTTGACCAACTCGTTGTAGTTGCCGGCCCGTTGGTTGTAGGCATCGGTTCGCCTCTTGTTGTCGGCATTGTAGGCTTCGATCGCCTGCGCATAGCTGTTGAACCGCTTCTGGTTCTCTTCCAGTGTCTGCATGATTATCGAGCGTCTCGGCATCGTTTTGGGTCCATCAGGTGAGTTCGGGTGAGAATATCAGGAATCGGTCGAGCAGTTCGGGTGAGAATATCAGGAATCGGTCGAGCGAGCGAGACTAAAATATTATCCCGTCAGGTTCCCACCGTTCAGCATTCGGAATCCGATCGTCGTCATCCTGGTTGAGGAGGCTCAGGGTGTCGGACTCATTTGCGTGCAGGGAAGCCTTCTTCAATCCCACGGCAAGCTGTTGGTAGGCGTCCGCCGCGTTTGAGTAGGCGTTGTGCAGTGGCGATTGCGTGAAGCACTGCCGCGACTTGTCGTAGCCGAAGCTGTAGCCCCGCAGGGCCACAAGCCCTTTCTGGCATCCTGTCTCGTCGAACCATGAGCGCGCCAGCAGCATCCGCGCCGCGTCGATCTGTTCGGCCTTCGAAAGCTTCGGCACGATCCTGATGTTGCGCATTCCCATGTTGCGGAGCGTCTGAAGGCGGCTGACACCAGTCCCAAGCTCCCGCACATTCGTGTCGTGTGGCATCAGGTGGGTGCCGAACTGCTTGGCGTAAGGCAGTTTTCGCAGGTAATTCACGAAGTGGTCCAGACCCTGGCCGGACTCTTCGTAGAAGTCGAGAAGATGCACTTCCTTCCCCACGGTCTGCGCGGTCCAGATACTCGTCGTGTCGCCCATCCCAAGGTCCCATGCCGTGATGACCGGCCCGCCGTCGGGCTGCCAGGGCACCTTGGTGATCTGCCGCGGGATGATGTGCTGAAGGAAAATCCGCCCGGTCACAACCGCATCGGGATCGCATTCCATCTCGGCCTGATAGGCTTCCTCGGTCATGCTGCGCTTCAGATCATCAAGTTCCTCCTGGGGCAGGATGCCGGATGTGGATGCCTTGACGAGCAGGCTGAACCATCCCGAATTTTGAAGCAGCGCCTTCTGGTGCAGGAGCCAGAGCGGGTTGTCGTGTCCCTTCACGGTCCCGCAGAACACAGCGAAACCACTCCTGTCAGCCAACGCCGGCCGGATGATCACATCCCAAACCCACGGCGCGATGTCCTGAAACTCGTCGATCGCAGCGCCGTCCAGAAAGAGGCCCCGCAACTTGTCGGCATTCTCGGCACCCAGGAGCATGATGCTTGCTCCCGGCTTGTTGAGGTCCTTCGGGTCGGGCAGCGTCACCGTCAGGTTCATCTCGCTGATCTTGTACCCTGGGCATTTCCCAAAGGGACTCGTGAAATCCTTCAGGTACTCCCAAGCCACGGCCCGTGCCTGGTTCTGGAAGGGGCACATGTATGCGAACTGCTGCCTGAGACCGTCATTGCGCGGGATCAGGGCGCGGATGATCAGATCGTTCAGCACGCTTACCGTCTTCCCCGATCTCCGGTGACAGATGAGCACGGACCACCTTTGCGTCCGGTTATGGAAGCCCACGAAGGCAGCACGCGGGACGTAGCTGTAGGTTGGGTTTTGGGTTGTCGGGTTCATGGTCGAGCGAGACGGTGAGGTTTTGATTGTGGGGGTTGGGGTGTGGTGGGGATCACCCATTCAATCGGGCCACACCCATGCAGATCAACCGGCACTGCGTGGGTGACAGGTTGAAGACGCGGGAGAGGTCATTGTAGCTGGTGCCGAGTTCGGTGCGCATGGTCCGCATTTGTGCCACTTCTTCGGTCGAAAGCTTGGTGAGACCGTGCCGCTCACCGGAGGCGCGGCCGACCTTGTTGATTGGCCCTGGGGCATTCTTGTGGGTGTCTCCGCGCACGATCTTGCTGACGTTCGTCTGCCGCATGCCGAAGCTCTTGGCAATTTGCGACTGAGACTGACCATCTGCATAGAGTTGCCTGATCTGTTGCACTTGGGCATCGTTGATGCGCTTCGGTTGAGGGGTGGTCATGGTGTGGGTGGGTGCTTGTGGTAGGTAATAGGTTGATGGTACTAGGCATTTTGGGAATGTGGTGAAAAAAATTGGGGCGGGGGTATGTGGTATTAAGTGTGTATTCCAAATTTGGGTGAAGTCCATGCGTTGGTCGGCATTTTTACTATCCAAGTCCAGAAAGAGGGTGGGCGGGGGGTCCGAACCGCGAATCAGGTCATAGCCAGGGTCAATCAACCAGGCAGTCACCATAGTCACAATCAATCAACAAACCAGAGTAAGCCAGGTGGTCATCATCGAAAGGCAGTGAGTAGCCAGGGTAAGCAATGAGCGAATGAGCCAGGCAACGTGGATTGACAAGCTTCTGCGCGTGAATCGCTGTACGCCTTTTCCTGAGCATCCTTGGGCGCATCCTTGGGCGGGTGATCGGGCATCCTTACCAGGCAGTCGGCCACCGTGGGTAGGTGATCGGGCAGTCGGCCACCCTTGGCATCCTTACCAGGCAGTCGGGCACCCTTGGCATCCTTACCAGGCAGTCGGGCACCGTGTCAGGCTGCGCGGCCGAAATGTGAGCATGTTTGTATATGTATATAGGGCATCCGGTCGGCGGTCGAAGGTGAAATTTAAGCATTCCCGGCCCGCGCTCAAGGAAATCCGTGTCATAGCCTCGAACGCCACGAACTCTGACACGGCTGAAACGCCCTATCCACGGGAATGGCACGGATGACACGGATGCACAGTAGCCCCGCAACTACTTACTTAACTTAACATTATATAATACCACTCTTATATTAAGTATAGTAGTATATATTGTATTTATAGAAATAATGTTAGTATTGCCCCACAACTAAACTACCCGGTCGGCCGTAAGTGTGACCCCACTGTGCATCCGTGTCATAGTGTGCATTCCAATAAAATCAACCACTTAGTTCGTGCCAAAGGTCGTGCCATAGGGGGGGCAATGACACGGATTTTTCCCGAAATCGGCCAATTTTGACCCGCACAATGCCACTGTCATCTGTAAACATACACAAAAAACGCTTGACACCTGAAAAGCGTGCTGCTATAGTGCAATCACCTTACCACCACACGAAGAGGAACCGAAATGCCTGAAGCAACCGCAGTGCCCTTGCAGCCATCGCGTAATAGGTCGCGCAATGTGCCTTTGTTGGACCTTGACCTTGACGAAATCGGTTGGACCTTGAATGAGTCTGACTATCTTGCCATCATCGCCGCCGGCGAAACCATCACCGCAGAAAGGAACTGAATCATGACCACCTTGAACACTATTGCTATCGAACTAAACATCGGTCTGCACGTGTCCGCCACTGGCGAATGCATAAAGCCTAGTCTGGCTCTGGCAGTCGTCGAAAGCATTCTGACGCCCGTCATCATCAAGTCGCGTGTGCAGCAAAGCAGCACTGAGCCAACCTTGATCGTGAAGATCAAGATGGAAGGGTGCGGTTTGACCCTGGCAACCGTGCATGATGCGATTCACCGCATCAGCGTGATTCTCGGGCAAGATTGTATCGCCGTGCTCGATTGTGACCCCGTGGAACACGCGCCGCGGCACGATCGTAACCACAATCTCAAGGGCTGGCTTATCGGCCCGCGTGCCGATGCATGGGGCGAATTCAATCCCGCCTATTTCATCCTCTTCGATCAACCGCAAGGCACAAACCACTATGCCGGCCATCTACCTGGGAGCGGTGTGCAACACCACAGTGCGAGTCCGGAGTATGCGCGCCACGGCCTCATTCTCCGCTTGCGTGAGAATGCCAAAGGTCGGCAACTCTGGGAGGCTTTCGCTCACGGGCATTTGGTCTTTTGCCACCCACTCCAAGCGAAATGCAAGTTTGGCGCCCTGGCACTGCTGAACGGCGCCTGATCGTCTCGCTCGCGCTCCGCGCTCGCTCGACGGGGCGCGGAGCTTGACAACTGAACCATGTTGTGTTAATATATACACCACACTAACCACCACCGAAAGGACTGAACCATGAATAAGCCCGCAATCACCCCGGCCGACATCACCGCCGCATGCACCGTCATCGCACGCAACCCGGCCGAGTATCGCTCAAGCCGGCCGCTGCCAACCACTGCCAAGCGCCATGACCAGCGCCTGTTGGCTGACGGCCGTGAAGCCATTGCTTGCGTCATCCTGGCGGCCGGTACGGTGCGCACCTATCAGCAACTCACGGCTGCCATCCGCCGCGGCCACAATGGCGATACCACCGACTTCAACGCGATCAACCGCCAAGGCGCCATCACCCTTGGCTACACGTTCTCTCACTAATCACCGAGACCATCATGAAAATCCTGCACAGAACTACCGGCGAACTTCTGCTCGAAACCGAAAACACCTATCTCTCCGGTGCTGATCTCTCCCGTGCTGATCTCTCCGGTGCTGATCTCTCCGGTGCTGATCTCTCCGGTGCTGATCTCTCCGGTGCCAACCTCTCCGGTGCCAAGCTCTTCGGTGCCAATCTCTCCGGTGCCGACCTGTTCGATGCCAACTTCTCCGGTGCCAATCTCTCCGGTGCCGACCTCTCCGATGCCAATCTCTCCGATGCCAATCTCTCCGATGCCAATCTCTCCGATACCAATCTCTCCGGTGCCAAGCTCTACCGCGCCAAGCTCTACCGCGCCAAGCTCTACCGCGCCAATCTCTCCGGTGCCAATCTCTCCGGTGCCGACCTCTCCGGTGCCAATCTCTCCGGTGCCGACCTCTCCGATGCCAACTTCTCCGGTGCCAACTTCTCCGGTGCCAAAATCACTTCTTCCACAAGGTTTTGAGATCATGACCACTCCCGCATTCAACATCACCGCCGCACGTAAGACTGTCGGCGCCATCATTCACCGCATCGAAGAAGCCGGCCTCGACCCGACCATCCGGCGCCGCATCATTCAGCGCCAGATCGCCGATTTGATCGACACTGTACGGCCCTTCGAGAAGTACGAGGGTGCGCTTCAACGCTGCTCCCTGGCGAATGCGCAAGGCGACATGACCGAACTCGCCGCCGGCATGCAACTGATCAGTGCGTTGCTCCCGCCCTTGACCTACGGCTGTACGCTTCAAGGGCAAGTGTTCCGCTTCGCCGGCGAAGATGATCTCTGGCGTAAGAGCAAGTCCGGATGCGTCAGCATTCAGTCCGGTGTGATCTACAGCCATCCGCTGCCTGACACGCCCGTGACCTTGGTCAATATCTGAGATCGAAACCGCCGCAAGGCGGTCCGGCATTGATGATGCCGCTGATGAGATCAACCTGACCCCAAAGGACTACACCATGCGAATCCTGCATAAGACCACTGGCGCCCCGCTGTTTGAAATTAGAGGCGCCGACCTCTCCGGTGCGGACCTCTCCGGTGCCAAGCTGCGCGGTGCTAATCTGCGAAATAAAAACCTGCGCGGTACTAATTTCTCTTGTGCCGATCTCTCCGGTGCCGACCTCTTCGGTGCCGACCTCTCCGGTGCCAATCTGTGCGGCACCAATCTGTGCAATATCGACTTGCGCGGAGCAAACATATCCGGCATCAAAACCGACAAAAACACGCGCTTCTGAAAGGGCTGCACCATGAAAATCCTGCACAAAACGACCGGCGAACTTCTGCTCGAAACCGAAACCACAAACCTCCCAGGTGCCGACCTCTCACGCGCCCGCCTCGCCGGTGCCGACCTCTCTGGTGCCGACCTCTCTGGTGCCAACCTCTCTGGTGCCAAGCTCTTCGGCACCGACTTGTCCGGTGCCAAGCTCTCACGCGCCGACCTCTTCTGTGCCGACCTCTCACGCGCCGACCTCTCTGGTGCCGACCTCTCACGCGCCGACCTCTCTGGTGCCGACCTCTCTGGTGCATACCTCTCTGGTGCATACCTCTTCTGTGCCGACTTGTCCGGTGCCGACCTGTCCGGCGCCAAGCTCTTACGCGCCAACCTCTCCGGTGCCGACCTCTCCGGTGCCGACTTGTCCGGTGCATACCTCTCACGCGCCAACCTCTTTGCTACCAAAACCGACCCACTCACGAAATTCTGAAAAGACTGCACCATGAACAAGCCCGTAGCATTCTGGAAATTCAATCCGAAAACCGCCGTCACCCAGGAACAAGCGGTCGACTACGCCTGCAAGATCGCTGATCCGTTCGCAAAGGGTGCCAAGTGAAGACCGCCAAGACACCGCCCAGGAACATCAACAGCGCACCGTACTGGCACATTGACCCGACCAAGCCAGTCACCTATCACATGACGGTGCGCATCCTGCCTCGCGAAATAATCGAACGCCTGACGGTGCTCTCGCGCTTCGAGCGCTTCGGCGACGAGGCTGGGACGCATCCGGCAACCGACCGTGAGATGGTCGCCCTGATCAGGCACTGCTTGATCAACCGGCGGCCGAACACGCCGCCCGTGCCTGCCAGTCGCTACCACAACTCGGTCGATAACGTCCGCCACCGCATCGCCCTTACCAGTGCCGCGGCCGAGGAATTCACCGAGCGCCTGGCCGAATTCAAGCGCCTTTGCCTGCGCTTGATCGGCGAGGCTTACCCTTACCTGAAGAATGAATGTGACTGGCAACGTGCAAGCATTTTCACCGACACCCGCAGCTTTGATTATCACGCCGCAAGGAGAAACCCATCATGAACAAGCTCATCATCATCACCCTCGCCCTCGCCCTCGCCGCCGGCACTGCCCAGGCCGGCTACTACTGCGACATAGACCCGGACTCCATTGCGTGCGACCGCGAAATCCGCCGCGAAGAGCGTGAAGCTGACCGCCAGGAACGCGAGAACGAACGCTTCGAGGATCGGTTGCGCGAGGATCAACGCGACCTTTCCCGCGCATATCGCCGGATTGAAAAAGAAGTCGATCGCGACCAGTACCTGCCCCGCCGCCGCTACTACCGCTGATCCACGCCTGCAACCGGATGCCTCGATCCCAAGGCGTCCGGTTTAATTTCAAATTCTAGTTGACAAGTGAATTGAATTGTGGTATGATGTGCTCTCACACTCTGATTGATGAAAGGAAACAAGCAATGTCTCTGATGCTTCATGCTGGCGCCGCCGCCATCGACCGTGCCGCCCTCGCCACCCTTCCGCTGCCCCAAGCTCGCGGCAGTCGGCACGTCGTGCGCCCCTTCATTGAAGATGTCGAACTGATCGACGGCTTCCTCCGCAACGAAGGCTACGTCATCGCCGAGGAAGCCTTCGGCGTGAAGACCGGCAAGGACGACATGCCGACGCAATTCTTCGGAGCCATCGAAATTCGCCCGGCCGCCCTCGAAGGGGAGTACATCCCGGCCAACGACTTCGCCCTGACCGTCGGCATTCGCGGCAGCTACGACCAGTCCCTGCCCAGGGGGCTGGCGGTCGGATCGCGGGTCTTCGTGTGCGACAACCTGGCGTTCAGTGCCGAAGTCACGATCGCGACCAAGCAAACGCTGAACATCGCCAACCGCATCCCGAACCTGCTGCGCGACGCCGTGGCCCGCATTCCGGCAATGGCCGAGCACCAGAACGTCCGCTTCGATGCGTACCGCAACTACAAGCTGTCGCAGCGGGCCGGTGATGCCATCTTGGTCGAGTGCGTGCGCCGCGGCATCCTGAACCCGAGCAACATCGGCCAAGCGATTGCCGAGTGGGACAAGCCGAAGCACGATGAGCACATCGCCGACGGCCGCACGGCCTGGACGCTGTTTCAGGCCGTGACAGAGGCCATCAAGCCGAGCAACGCCGAGCGTGCGCACATCCTGGGCGCCTGGAACCGCACCGTTCCGCTGACCGAGTTCCTCGACCAAGGTGTCGGCCTGACGCTGCACTGATCCACAAGGGGAGGCTTCGGCTGCACATGAAACAATCGCCAAGGCGCCATCGGATGTGATACACTGCTGTTTGCCGCCCCTCGACACGGCGCAACCCCGGTGCCACCTACGGCCTGATCACCGTATGGTGGCACCAACCTTCTCCCATGTCGAGATTGTCGAGGCTTCATGATCCAAATCTCCTACGCTGAGTCTCTCCAAAAGCCGCTCCGGCTGCTTGAATTTGAAGACTTGCATGCTCTGTCCGAGTGGATGGAGACCATTCCTTCCGTCAGCACGAAGGAAGACTCTCCGATTATCACCACCGCCATCTTCCCGAAGTACCCTGTTCCGGCCACGAAGCGCACCTACGACCGGGCCACGCACACGACCGGCGCCATCCTGGATTTCGACTCCGGCGATGTGACTCCTGAAGAAGTGGCCGCCGAGTTCGATGCCGAGAACATCCCCTACCTGATCCGCACCACCTTCTCAAGCACGCCCAAGCACCCGCGCTTCTTTGCCTTCGTGCCCTGGTCAATCGCTTGCCCGGTCGGCGACCACCGCCGCAGCATTCAGAATGCCATCAAGCCAAAGTTGAATGGGCACGGTAGTTTCGCACCTGAATCCTTGAACGCTGTCCAGCCGCGCTTCTGCGCCAAGCGTGCCAACGTCCCGGCCGACATCTACCTGCCCGACGGCGAGCCGTGGATGCTCGTCCCGCCGACGCCGACGCTCTCACAGCAACAACCGGCTGCCTCGCCGCCGAGCGCTTTCGATTCGCTTGAGCTTGACCCCAAGGCCCGCCAGCTTTTCCGCCTCGCACTCAACTACATCGACGCTGACGAAAGCCGCGAGACATGGGTGTCCGTGCTTGGTTGCGGGCTGCGGATGTTCGGCATCACCCATGAGAAGCTGCGCTCGCGCGCCTTGAGCAAGGAACAGTGGGAGCTTGTTGCGCTGCTCGAAGACTTCTCTTCCCGTGGTTCCAAGCGCAAGTATTACTCCCCGGAGAACGGCCGGGGCATTGCCTCATGCACCGCCACCAGGGTGAATGCCGAGGGCGACAATGTGCCGAGCATGGTCATGCAGAATGCTCGCCGCGTGCTCGACGGTACGCACCAGATCACCCTGACAGGCGTCATCAAGCGCACCGACTTCCCCGCCTTTGAGGCGATGCTTGAAGAGCAATTCCCCGAGTTGCTTGAGCAGGCGCGCAGTCGGCACGGCGCGCCTGTGGTGCCCCAGGCTGTCGTGACCGAAAAGGAACTTGGCAAGGCCCGCACCAAGGCCGAGGTAGCACTGAGCCAATACGAGGCCGAGCTTGAAGAGTACCGCCGCAAGGTGGATACCCTGTTCGACACGATGCCAGAAGGCCCGGCCATGAAGCTTGCAATGGGCTTGGCCAGCGGCGGCCTGACCAACCAGAGCGAATGGTTCCTGCCGCCGGTTGCCGCCATTGTGCTTGCCTCGCAGATCATCAATGTGGTGATCGCCAACCGTGTCTTCGTTCAGGTGGGAAACCTGCCACCACTTTCAGGCAACACCTACGCCTACCTGTTCAACGACTCGGGCACCGGCAAGAGCCTCCAACTCAACTACGCGATGGAGATTCTGAACCGCGCTGGCTACGGCCACGCCCGGTATCCAGGCAAGGTGCATTCCGCCTCCGGCGTGCATACCGTCCTGCTCCAACGCGGGCCGACAATCATCCTCGCCACCGACGAAGTGAAGCAGTGGTTCAGCGGCATCGTCGGCACCCAGACCAACGGCAATCAACAGACCCTCGACGCCTTCATGCTCGAAGCTTTTCAGGCATCGTGTCGCGGCAAGTCGATCACGCCTGACGCCCGTGCCGCCGACCGTCGCGGCAATGAAGTGCAGGCTGCGCTTCCGATCAGGCAACCCAACATCTCGACCTTCATGGTGGGTGTGCCGGCCGACATGAACGCATTCACCGAAAGCATGTTCTCCGACGGCAGCTTGGCTCGGGCCATGTGCTTTACGCCGATGCGGGTGATGAGCGAAGAAACCTACGATCGCGGGCGCCGCCTTGCCGAAAGGCGCGGGGAACTGCGCAGTGGCAAGCTGACCGATGGTGAGGATAAGGTCAGGGTGGATGCTGTCCAGGCGCTGAAGTTGCTCGATGCCAAGCTGGATCAACAGGGCCTGGGCAGCGACCTTGCCAAGGTGCTTGCCGCCGAAGCCTTTGAAGAAGAACTCGTGCCCGAGAACGAGATCATACAGTTCAGGGACTTTTCCAGGGCGCGGGCAAACTTTCCTGACAACATGGTGCGGATACTCACCCTTGAGCCGCGCACCTTGGAACTGATCAACACTCGTGACATCGAGTTCGGCACCAAGTGGCCGCACAAGGAACTCGAATCCTGCGTCGCACGCTATGTCGAAAAGGCGCTGAAGATCGCCTTGAGCCTGAGCGTGATCAACGACCCGACATGCACCGTGATCAATCACGACATGGTGAAATTCACCCTTGATCTGGTCGAGCTTGTCGAGACCCCGTGGTTTATTCGCTCAACCAGAAACGAACTTGGTATCGAGCTTGGCTACAACAAGTTCTCAAGGTTGGCGCAAGAGATCAAGGGCATGCTCGTGAAGGGTGGCGTGTTGCACCGCGCCACCAACGGGATGACCGTCCGGGAGATCAGGCGCACGAAGGGGATGTATCCCCTCTACAAGGTTGTCCAACAGCACCTGACGAGCGTGTCACCAACCATGCGCAACGACGCCTCGACGCTTCTCGAAGCCCTCGACCTTGTTCCGGTACGGAGCGAGGGTCAGAAGGGCTTCCGCATCTACCACCCGGATCACAGACCAGAGATTACACACGATGACGAAGAAGAGTGAATCCTTCGACGAGCTTTACCTGAACGCTCCGAAGGAAACCAAGGAACTGAACAAGCTGCGCAAGGAAGGCCGGCTCTTGGTGTCCAACCAAGTCGAGGAATTCTGTCGCCACGTGATTCAATTCGGACGCCTTCCTGTCGTCGCCTACGAGATGGCATTCAGCGTGATCGACGCCGATACCGGCGAGATCATCAAGCCTGACCACGCCACCTACTACGCCGGCCAGATGATGAAGCGCAAGGACGTGCTCGACTACATGAAAGAGCTTCGCAAGCAAATTGTCCAGAGCGGCAACATCGACCGCGAGCAGATCATCCAGACCCTGCGCGGGTTGCTGCTTGACCCGGATGTCAAGGCGAGCGACCGCATCGCCGCCGCCGCCCAACTCAACCGCATGGAGAACTTAAACAAGGAAGCCGACGCCCTCCCAGGTGCCACCCTTGTGATCAACCTGCCATTCACACCACAACCGTTGGTCAGTGCTCCGCCGATGAGGATCATCGACGGCGAGGTCATTGACAACTAAACTTAATTGTGGTAATATGTTGCTTTGAATATCTAACAGGAGCCCGTGTCAAATGAAACCCCTTCTTTCCGCAACCATTCAGGACACGTCCGCGATTCGGTATCCGGCCTTGGTCTCGACCAAGCTCGACGGTATCCGCTGCCTCGTGATTGACGGCGTGGCTGTCAGCCGCAACCTCAAGCCGATTCGCAATGACCATGTGCAGCAGAGCATCGCCCGGCTCGGCAAGGATGCCGAAGGTCTCGACGGCGAACTGATCGTTGGTTCAGAGTTCAGCCCGACCTGCTATCGCGACACGAGCAGCGGCGTCATGAGCTACAGCGGCACCCCTGACTTTCGCTTTCATGTGTTCGACCGCTTCAACATCGACGCACCTTACACCGATCGTCTGAGCACCCTACCGGCCACCGGCGGCATCATCCAACGTGTCGAACAAACACCGGTGCATACCGAGGCGGAGTTGCTGCTGATCGAATCCGACCTGCTTGCGGTCGGCGCGGAAGGTGTGATGGTGCGCTCACTTGACGGCGCCTACAAGCACGGGCGCAGCACCCTGCGTGACGGCATCATCGGCAAGCTCAAGCGTTTCACCGACGCCGAGTTCAAGGTCGTCGGCAGCATCGAGCGGATGCACAATGCCAACGATGCCGGCGTGGATGCACTCGGCTACGTGGAGCGCAGCACAGCCAAGTCAGGGATGGTGCCCTGCGGTGATCTCGGTGCGCTGATCTGTCGCACTGCCGACGGTTCCACTTTCAATGTCGGTGGTGGCTTCACTGCTGCCGATCGCGTTGCCATGTGGGCCAAGCGTGATTGGTTGGTTGGCCGAATTGCCAAGGTCAAGTTCTTTGCTCCGGGTGGCTACGATGTCCCGCGCTTTCCCGTCTTCCTTGGGTGGGCTGCCCAATGATGAGTCTTCGTGAATTGATGGCGAGTGGCGATCCCTACAGCACGCACGAAATCGCGGCGATCACGGGACGACCGTTCTTGTCTGTCGCCAGCCAACTGAACCATCTCGCCAAACGCGGTCAAGTGGTGCGTTGCGGCACGATCAGGAACGGCCACCGCCCTCTGACCATCTGGAAGTGGGTGGTCAAATGATTCCTGCCGGTCGCTACCACTCCCTGATCCACGGCATCAAGATCGAAGGTGTCGGGCGCTACTACCTGCACTTCACCGTGCTGCCTGCTGGCGAGCGGTGCAAGGTGCGCTTGTTCCCAAGCCACATCACCGCCTTGCGCATTGCCACGATGCATCAGTCCGACCTGCCCCAGGACCTGAAAGGTGCCCAGGCGATCTTGGTCATCGGTTTGCATCCTGATTATGGCAACCGCTTCATCAAGCCGCTCCCCATTCCGAACGAGAAGCTGATCAATGTCGAGTCGGATGTCGATCTCAGTCGTGCCCGGCAGTTCTGTGAGTTTGAAGATTTATGAGAACTTGTAATGTAGATGGCTGTTGCCGTGAGGCAAAGAGCAAAGGGATGTGCGATAAACACTATCGGCGAACAAGAAAATACGGTGATCCGCTTAGCTTTGGATCACGTATTGTCGATGAAGGCGATGACGTTGCGCGCTTCAACGCGAAGTTTGTTCGCGGTAATGCACACGAGTGTTGGAATTGGCAAGGTGGCACCAGGCCAAACGGAAAAGGTGTGCTTTATGGCCGACACCATTTGTCAAACGGTTCGGCCATAGGGGCGCATCGCTTTGCTTTTCAACAGGCAACAGGTGTGTTGCCTGTTAGTATGTTCGTATGCCACACCTGCGACAATCCACTTTGCGTAAATCCATCCCATTTGTTTCTTGGTAATCACGCTGACAACATGCGCGATATGGTTGCCAAAGGTCGATCGTTCAAAGGTGCGGGTGAAAACAAAAAAGGGCGTGCGTTGCTTACCAATGAGCAGGCTACCGAGCTTCGCATGTCAAGCCTAACTGAGCGAGAGCTTGGTATCAAATACGGCATGTCAGCCGGCAATGCCGGGCATATTAGAAGAGGGAAAAGTTATCGTGTTGAAACTTAGACCCTACCAACAGCGCGTCATTGACTTGACGATCTCGCACCTGGGAGACTACCCAAGCTCAGCGCCGACTGTTGTTGTGCCGACGGGTGGTGGCAAATCGTTGATCTCAGCGGCGCTGGCCAACCACTACGCGAAGTTCGGTAACGTGTTGATCGTCACCTTTCGCAAGGAATTGGTGACCCAGACCGCCTTGGAAATGCCGCGCCATTTGAACGTGTCAGTGTTCAGTGCCGGCGTCGGGTGCAAAGAAACCAAGGGGCCGATCATCGTGGCTGGCATTCAGTCCATCCGCAAGAATTGGCACAAGCTGCCGCGCATTCACACCATCATCATCGACGAAATCCATTGGGGCAATGCAGCCTACAATGAATTCATCGAGAACGTGCGCAAACACTCACCGCATCTACGGGTGATTGGTATGACAGCAACATGTTTCGACGGGAAAGGTGTGCATTTACACATGCTCAAGGACCCTGTGACCACCGGAGTGTGCGCCGAAGTTTCGATGGGAGAACTGTTGCGCGACGGTTATCTCTGCAATGTAGTGGCCTACAACCCTCCGACCAAGTTGGATGTTTCCGGTGTTGGTGTTGATGCCAGGACCGGAGACTACAAACAGAACGAGTTGCAAGCGGCGGTTGATCGCACCGATCTGAATCAGAAAGTTGCCTCCGACATCCTGCGAATTTTTGCCGAGCGCAAGAGCGTGCTGGTGTTCGCTTCCGGGGTGGATCACGCCGGTCATCTGGCGGCGCTGCTGCCAGGCGCCAAGATGATCGTCGGCAGCACACCGAATAAGGAACGAGACGCCATTGTTGAGCAGTTCCGCGCAGGCAAGGTGCGTTGGTTGGTTGCTGTAGATACTCTGTTGGTCGGGTTCAACGCGACACGCGCCGACGGGCTTGCTCTTTGCCGACCGACGAAATCACCTTTGGTTTATGTTCAAGCCATCGGCAGAATCATGCGGACACACCCAGGTAAAACAGACGCTTTGCTGTGTGACTTCGTTGGTGCGGTGGATGAACACGGCCCTGTCGATGAAGTCTGTGGTCATCCGCCGAGGGTTGCCGGCGGTGAAGCTCCGACCAGGGTGTGCGAGAATTGTTTCTGCATTTGTTTGGCCGGCTTGCGCAAATGCCCGCAGTGCGGTGAAGAGTTTCCACCACCTGTTCCGGGAGAACGTGTGTTCGATCCGCGCACCGGCCAGATCGTTATCTCCGGTGTCGTCAAGAACCCTGACGGCAGCAGAACCTATCCTGTCGATCGTGTCGAGTATCGGCGCGAGACCACCAATGCCGGTGATCCTGCATTGGTTGCCGAATACTTCGCACCGAATCGCATCACCCCTGTGGCCACGGAATACTACAACATCTGGCACCACAAGGCGTCCGTTGCGCAGCGCGACGGTGAGAAGTGGCTAAGGCGCTTGGCTATCCCCGGCGGCATTCCGACGAACGTTGTCGAGGCTCTGGTGCGTGCGCAATTTGGCGCGCTCAAGGTGCCGAGCAGTGTTACAATTGCGCCCGGTTCAATTTATCCCATCAGGTTTGGCGCCCCAACCACTTGACAAACCATGCAAGTTGTGGTATAGTGTGCGCTCAATTCAACGAACAGGAGAACTCGCGGTGATCTCTCAACGCAAGCGCATCA
>ERZ724518.622-NODE-622-length-15591-cov-6.560054_pt1 | contig 15591 bp, 16 predicted proteins | sample MGYA00376051_ERZ724518 | MGnify/ENA primary metagenome ERZ724518 (study PRJEB28724, sample SAMN07190885) | wastewater metagenome | isolation source: influent of sewage treatment plant in Hong Hong | place: Hong Kong | collected 2016-03-17 ... | reverse complement strand
AAATCAATCAATAACTTACTCGGTACTTGTGACAGCCGCTTCGACGGAAGGGGCTGTCTGTGTTATTCGTGTGTGACTCGTGAGGCAATTCGCCAACTCGGGTACGTTCACCCGGCAAACCTGCCCCATTCCGCTCACAATCACTTCGTCCACCTTCGCTCCCGTGTTCTCTGCACAGTCATCCGTCTGCAGGTCTCCGATCTATAACCCCCTTCATCAGAGCCGCTGGCCTTTCATTCTAGCGCGGCATTTCCTCCTCCGTCCTGATCAGACTGCACCAACAGCACTTGCAAATCGTACCTGACCAAAGCTTTCCCCATCGTTCAACTTCAGGAAAATGAACATTCCTCAGATCATGAACATGACCTATAATGATTTTGAGAATTCATATCATATAACTCTGTCGCCCTGCTCCTCCTTCTGCCCGACTAGGGATTAAACAGCTCGTTTGTCCCCTCGCGCGACGGAATTCTGGCACTGACTCTACCCATCAGTCCAGGAGCAGCGTGCACGAACCCGCAGGATGGAGCAAGTGAAGTGAGACCCTTTACTTCACTTGCTTCCCCTGCGGCTTTCAACGAACCGGGCCAAACAAGAAAGGATAGTCCCATGAAATGCTTACGTTGCGGAGGATACCTTACGATCGAACCATCCATAGACTTTTACCAGCCGAAAGGCCGCTGGCGCTGCGTCAACTGTGGAAATCGCACAGCGGCTACAACCAGTCCCTCATCTAAGTTATCCATTGAATATCTGCGACGAACTTCCCTTCAACACATCCAAGCCCCGCTCTCACCAAGTCCGTCAATGCACGATGACCTCTGTCACTGAGCACAAGCATGACAATGAAAGCTTACGAGTGTCCCCAATGCAGACGCCACAGCTTAGTGCCGACGGGCGGTTTCTTGTCTTGCGGGGAATGCAGCTACGCCATCACTGCCACAGCCCTCGCGCTCGAACAACGACTGCGCAGCCTCCATCCGCATAACGCACAGAAGTAACCACATCAACCTACGACTGGTGAGTCAGAGAACCTACCCTCACAGGAACACACTCACACAATGAACTGGAATCTTCCTGCCGTAGTTAGCCTGTTCGTGTCCTTACTTATGGTACTCGTCGCAGTGCTGGGCTCCCTACTGCTCGCCTACTGATCCTAATCGCCACCATGGAGCAGTCAAAGAAACACGTCGATGGACATGCTTCTCGGCAAGCAGCTGCGGATACACGGTGTGACAACTACAACTGCCCTGAGCGATCTTCGTCAAAACCTATCGAACGGCATTTACGATAGCGTCCCGCAGGCCACGTCACGCCCCATGATTTTATCCAAATTGATTCATCCATTATCGAATCAGATACACCGACATCACGCACCGCGAGAAGCATCCCACGATAGGCAGGCGTTTTTTCCCGCAGACCCAAGAATTTTCGCCTTCGATCCGTGCAACGCGGAATTGCTTTCGTGGTATGCGAGTTGCTCCCAACACATCACGACGAGTCATTGCGAACTACCTTGAGTCTAATCAGCGCAAAAAGGAGAAGCGAAGCATGCTCTGGGCAATCTTCATCGCAGGAACCTATGTGGCAGGAATCTATCTGATCCGCTTGGTATGGTGGCAGGAGTGAGAACCGTTCACGGACACCCCGTAGACACTCGCAAAAAAAGCACCGCCCCCAGCAGCCGCGAGGCGCTCGCGGCTCAGCTATGCTATGCGCCGTTCGATCTGCTCCTCATCCCCTATCGAGACCGATTGTCGCATCTGAGGCAAGGAGATTTGAGCTTGCGCACTGCCTGTCAGTCCCTTCTGAAAGAGCCGTCGTTGATGGAACAACTCAACGGACACACCTCAGCATGAACCTTCCTTCCTCCCAGAATGACCGATCACGCCAGGCCGCAACAGACACCTCCTTCTTCACTTGTCCCCGCTGCATTGGAACCATACGTCGATCCGAGCGTCGTGGATGGCGCGACTTCTTTCGACATCTCTGCGGTCGATTTCCATGGCGATGCCGCTCCTGCCACCATCGGTTTTACGTCGCCATCCGGGGATAGCCTCAAGAATCCGCGGTGGTACCAGCTTGCCACCCACAGGCAGTGGCCCACCCGAGCCGCCACAGGCCCCTCTAAGGCAGGGCTGTTGTTTTTCACTCCCACGCCCTACACTGCCACTCATGCAAACGCATGCATCGCCGCCACAAAGGCCACACAACCATTCCACCGCATCAGCCACCACTCTTCGCTTTCAGCGGTCCCACGACCGCCTAGGAGTTAGCCATCCAGCCATGTTCGCCGGTGCGCCCTTTATTGGAGAGGGCATGATTCACAATCTGTCCCCTACAGGCTGCCTGATAGAGTGCGACCGCCCAGTATTGGAGGGCGGCTATGTCACCGTTCGCCTGCTCCTGCCAGACCAGGTCCGCGCCTTGGTCGTTGAACTCGCAGCCATACGCTGGGTTCGTGACGGCTACTTCGGCATTGAATTCCTACGGCTCCCCCCTCCGGACCACAGTCGACTGGCCATGTTCCTGGCGGCCTACCGCCGCTAAGGCTGCAGTCGATGCCCTAATACCGACCAGGCAGATGCCGGCCGCACTCCTCATGGCCGACCGAACGACCGAACATACATCAGGACCTGCCACGCTTCCTCTTCCGTCAAAATCAATGGAATAAACGGCGCCATATCCGTTCCGGGGCTTCCGTTTTTCAGAATCCAAAACAATTCTCCATCCGTTCTGGTCTGCTGCCACATCTTGTCGGTAAAATTCCTTGGGAGCGGTCCCTTGAACGTGGAATAGTCCAAGTCCATTCCCAATCCTTTCCCATCCGCTCCGTGGCAGGCACGACAAAACGCTTTCCCTTCAAAAAGGGCCTTACCCTTCTGGAGCACTTCGGGGGTCACGGGGAAGGGATTAGTCACTGCGCGGGCAGATTCCATCTGGTCGATTGGTACACGAGGCCGCAACACCTCCGAATCCGCCGACCACACGGCGGCAGCCAGACTCAATAACGCTCCAGCAAGTATCCACACACGGCCACATCGCATCATGGCATCTCCATCCCTACAAGAAACAGCACAGGCGGAAAAGCCTCATGTTCCGGCCTTTCCGCCTGTCAGGGTTACCTTGCGCTACTATTCGGTTCGAGGCTTATGGCCAACCGACTGGGGATGTCCAACCTCACCATTCGGCGCCTTCGCGCCATCCGGCCAAAGATGGAAAATGATTCCATCTGTCTTGGCCGCAGCCGCCGCGACTTCCTTTGCCTGAGCATCAGGCATGTCAAGAATCTGCACCCGTCCCGTCGCAATCTCAACTTCATGATCGTGGTAGTACTTATTCCATGTTTCCAATGGGACATGAGACCTCGAAACGGATTTGGCGACGAAATACTCAATGTCCGTCAGCAAGGCGTTCGAATCGGTCGATTCGAACAGCAGACACTGCAACACCTCAGGGGAGATGGGCTTGCAGTAGTGATGATACGGACCATGGACGGAACCGTCCTCGAACTTATGAGGCGCCATCACGTGAATCGTATAGCCCTGCGCCGGAGTCGGCAGGGACCTTGCCGCGGCAGCCGGTGCCGCGGTGGCAGCTGTTTTCATTTCATGAGAGGTTTCCGCACAACCAGTCGCCGTCACCACGGCGGCACACAACCCAATCACCGCAATCGCACTTCGCATAGTGGCCTCCTTACCTTTCGTCTTGGAATCGATCATTGGTGAACGGCGGTGTTACTCCGTCCGTGGCTTATGTCCAACTGAGGTCGGATGCCCGACCGTTCCATCCGGAGCTTTGGCGCCCTTCGGCCACAAATGAAAAATGATCCCATCTGTCTTGGCAGCGGCTGCCGCAACGTCCTTCGCCTGCGCATCAGGCATGTCCAATACCTGAACCCGCCCAGTGGCAATCTCGACTTCATGGTCATGATAAAACTTATTCCATACGTCGAGCGACACCGCCGATCGAGACACAGGTTTCGCGACGAAATACTCCACATCCGTCAGCACTGCATTCGGCTCCGTCGACTCAAACAGCAGACACTGCAATACTTCCGGCTTGATGGCCTTACAATAGTGATGGAACGGGCCAGCCACAGAGCCGTCCTCCATCTTATGGGGCGCCATTACGTGAATGTCGAATCCGTCTGCCGGCCCCGGTTTCCCGTCCGCTGCGAAGACGGGCCCGCCGATGGCAAGTACCAGCGTGCTCGCACCAAGCACGCAAAGATGTCGAAACATATGAGGCCTCCTCTGGTTGGGGTTGGAATGCACCGAGATGATGTATGAACAAACCAATCCATTACGCTCGCCTGCCCGTGAGAGCCATGGCCATCAAAAAGGATTCACAAATTATTTTGGCAACTTCGGCATGCTGAACTTCAACGGCTCACCCGTCAACGCCTTCAAAAACGCCACGAGGTCGGTCTTTTCTTCCGCGGTCAAGTTCAAAGGTTTCACCAGCGGACTCAGATTGGGATTGTTCCCACCCCCTTGATCCATAAACTCAACCACTTCCTCCAGCGTCTTAAACGCACCGTCATGCATGTATGGCGACGTTTCCGTAATGCTGCGCAGCGTGGGAGTCTTGAACGCACGCTTGTCTTTTTCCGCCTTGGTGACGTTATACCGACCGAGGTCCTCTTTCATCGGCCCCACCTGAGGCACACCAAGATTGTGGAACTGATTATCCGTCAAGTTCGCCCCGCTGTGGCAAAGCACGCAGCGGGCTTTGCCTTTAAAGAGCGCCAGACCACGAACCGCCGCCTCATCCATCGCCTTCTGATCGCCTAACATATACTTATCAAAGGCTGAATTCGTCGACAGCACCGTGCGTTCATAGGCTGCAATGGCTTCGGCGATCCCTTGCAAACTCACCTCGGCTCCAAACACCGCTCGAAATTGCTGTTGGTAGCCTTTGATTTTGCTCAACTTGGACACCACATGCTCATGTGTTTCGGCCATCTCGACGGGATTATGAATCGGCCCGATCGCCTGCTCCTCCAAGGACCGCGCCCGTCCATCCCAGAACTGCACATGGTTAAATGCCGTGTTGTAGACCGTCGGCGATTGACGCCCTCCGACCCCACCGTCGACCCCGATAGAGGTTTGACGGGAATCCGCAAAGCCTGTCCCTGGATTGTGACAAAATGCACAAGAGATGGCGTTATTCTTGGAAAGCCGCCCATCGAAATACAGTTGTTTGCCGAGTTCTATCTTCGCGGCATAGTTCAGATTCGAAGAAGGGACAGGAACGACGGCAGGCAGCGGCCCGATATCAGGTACGGTCACACCTTCAATGGTCACAGTGCCATGAGGCGCATGAGCGGAGGGCGAGGCCTGAACAAGGCCATCCCCCCCCTCGAACGCACGGAGACAGAGCAGTATCGTGATCGCGCGAACCGGCAAAGCAAATCGCATCATATCGATGACCTCCCAAGTAGCCCACAGTCGAATGAACCGATCAGCGCGGTTCTGGTAGCGGGAGCATTGTACGCACATTGATGGATTCGGTCGAGGCTCCCTCCCCGACCCCAAAAGGTCGCGTTGCAGAGAACGATTGCCACGCGGGAAGACTCAAGCCGTGGGATCAGCGCACCGTGGATCGCATCAGGCTGTCCGCTTGGGGAGGAAGAAACCCCTGATAGCCCTGATGACGCTCAGCCAGTTCCAGCACCGAGAAGGGCTGGCCATCGACCATCTCCGGAGCGGTAAAAATCTGTCTCAGCGGGCCTCCCCGTGCACCGACAATCTCCCCAGCAAAGACAATGCCTCTCGCTTTCAACTTGAGAATGGCTTGCTCGATATCCTCCACCCGCACCGCGACATGATGCAATACGCGATCACCAAACTTTTCCACCCAACGAGGAATGATGCTGGTGTTACCACGGTCGTCCGGATAGGCCTGATCGACAAATAACGCCGGATACCCAGCCTTCCTGTAGACCTTTGCATACCAATCTTCATACCGAATCGTTTCATCATACTCATACCCCAGCCCAATGAACTCTTCCGCGCGTCGGTCGATGTCCCCTGTTCTGATGGTCACGTGATCCATCACTGGGACAAATCCCACTCCGATATCATCCAGTGCCTGACGCAGCAGTTCAGCTGCACTATTGTGTGCCAAAAAGTCAGCGGTCATTCGAGCCAGGACGGTATCGAGTTCAGTGGCTTGCCCCATCATCCCCTCCTTCCGCTCGCCCAAATCTCACGCCCTGCGCCAACGGCAACTCCGCTCCCCAATTGATAGTCGTCGTTTGCCGTCGCATGTATGCTTTCCAGGCGTCAGATCCAGCTTCACGCCCTCCCCCGGTAGCCTTCTCTCCACCGAACGCCCCACCGATTTCCGCCCCAGAGGTGCCGATGTTGATATTCGCAATTCCGCAATCGCTGCCGATGGTCGACAAGAAGGCCTCACTATGGCGAAGGTATTGAGTAAACAACGCGGACGACAATCCCTGCGGAACCGCATTCTGCATGTGGATGGCTTCATCCAACGTACGATACGTCATGACGTACAGGATCGGCGCAAATGTTTCTTGCTGAACAATGTCCCAATCATTCTGCGCACGGACGATCGTCGGCTCGACAAAATATCCTGGGCGTCGCAACACCTGCCCCCCGCAGAGAATTTCTCCACCGGCGTTTCTCACCGCGTCGAGCGCCGCCTGATACTTTGCAACTGCGTACTCATCGATCAGTGGCCCCATCATGACGTCCGGATCCAAGGGGTCGCCAATCGTCACCTGGGCATAGGCGGCACGAAGCTGGGACACCAGCCTCTCATAGTTCGACTCATGCACAATCAGCCGTCTGGTGCTGGTGCAGCGTTGACCTGCGGTCCCGACCGCCCCGAAGACAATCGCGCGTGTGGCCAAATCCAGATTTGCCGTCTCGTCCACAATCACCGCATTATTTCCGCTCAATTCCAACAGACTGCGACCCAAGCGATGTCCGACCACCTCCGCTACATGCCGTCCCACCGCTACCGACCCAGTAAAGGAGATCAGGGGGAGTCGTTCGTCGCCGACCATGCGGTCGGCGAGTTCGACGCGATCAGTCGTGAGCAGTGCAAGAACGCCAGGATACCCGACCTCCTCCAACACTCGATTACACAGATGCTGCACGGCGAGGGCACAAAGCGGAGCCTTCGGCGAGGGCTTCCACAAGACCGTGTTTCCGGCAACAGCCGCGATGAACGCGTTCCAGGCCCAAACCGCAACCGGGAAATTAAATGCGGTGATCACTCCCACCACACCCAAGGGATGCCATTGCTCATACATCCGATGCCGAGTGCGTTCCGAATGCATGGTGCGCCCATACAACATGCGGGAGAGCCCCACGGCAAAATCCGCCATGTCGATCATCTCCTGCACTTCGCCGTCCCCTTCGGATTTGATCTTGCCCACTTCCAGCGACACCAGAGTACCCAACGCGTCTTTGTGCTCCCTCAGCGCCTGCCCGATCAAACGAATGACTTCGCCTCGTTTGGGGGCCGGCACCTGGCGCCACGAGAGCTGTCGTTCACACAACCCATCGACGAGGCCTTGGTAGTCGTCGTCGGAACAACCGTACACACGACCCAATACCCTGCCATTCGATGGATTTCGTGACTCCAGGACTCCAGTCGCCACCGTACCGATGCCGGCCGTGGAAGGCAGCGAGCCTGCTGGCTGTTCCTGCAATACGCCCAATGAGGTCAACAGTTCAGTCGTTGTCATGATCCGCTAAGAACGAAAGCAGTCGCCGAAACGATTGTCCAACACATCCTGCAGGAGGAAATTCTCCTGCCTGACAAAGCCGCGATAGGCTGAGGGCCTGGCCATGACAAGATCAACGACGCAGCACAGCGACGAGGCCGTCGTCACCTGAATGGCGGACCACAGTCGTCCAAACATGGTTTTCGGATAGACCTTCTTGACGTAGGTCTCTTCAAATAATTCACCCTGCCGGGTCCCGGTCACAGAGGCGTACATCAAGACCACATCTTGGTGCGTTTGCGGAATCGCTCGTTCCAGAATGCATTTGAGCGTGTCCCGATCTTCATTCAACTTCAGATCGTTCATGAGAAATTGAATTTTTTCGCAATGGCCAGGATAGCGAAGGGTCTTATAGTTCATGGTGCGGACCCGCCCCCGATAGGTGTCCGCCAACGTCCCCAGCCCGCCGGAGGTATTAAAGGCTTCGTACAACAGTCCATCGAGTTCAATGGTCTCATACCCCTCCAACGGTTGCAGACGAACTTCCTGCCCTCCCTCAATTCCCACACAGGGGTTCCCGTACTCATTCAAGAGACCGTCGGTGGACCATGTCAGGGAATACTTCAACGCGTTACTCGGATGAACCGGCAGCGCACCGACACGCATCTTCACATGGTCGATAGAATCGAACCGCCCGATCAGATCGTTGGTGACGATACTGATAAACCCAGGTGCCAGACCGCATTGGGGAATGAATGCCCGCTCGGCCCCCTCACTGATCACTTTGACCCGCCCGGTCACGGCGACGTCTTCGGTCAGATCAAAGTAGTGCAGGCGATGGGCACGCGCGAGTTCGGCAACAGTTGGATTGTGAAAATAAGGGAGTCCGGAGAGAACGGCATCAAACCGATGGGAGGTCACATACTCTCGGACGGAGTCAGGGCGACGCACGTCCAATGCGCACGGGGTCACCGTGGACAGTGCCAATTCATCGATCAGCCGCTTGGGAGCATCAAGGGTGAGATCGGCCAGATGAATCTGATAGTGCCCTTTGGCTGCTAACAGCGCGGCAACCAAAGATCCGATCTTCCCAGCCCCGAACACAAGTACCTGAGGCATTCCGCACCTCACGGTCATTATACTCTTTCGAGGAAAAAGCACGAGAGGGGATCTCGCCGCAGGACCATGGAACGACCAACGCCTACCGCGCGAATGCGCGGTCGAGGACAGCCTAAATGGGCAACAAGACTAGGAGGAAGCCAGACGGGAACGGGAAGGATTGATGAGGCTGGATGGCTTTGACGATGCGGGTACGGGCTGACTCTCCATGGCCTCAAACAGTAGGCAACACTTGAGACGACCGCAGACGCCGAGCAATTTTGGATCGTCGACCGGAAGACCCAAGATACGGGCCTGCTTGACAGTCACGGGTTTCACTTCTGTCAAAAATGCGGCACAGCACAGTACGAGTCCACAGGTATCGATCCCGCCCAATCGACTCGCCTCATCGCGAACCCCTACCTGGCGCATTTCAATGCGCCCACCAAACCGGCGCGCAAGCAGACGAACTAGTTCACGAAAATCGATGCGATCATCGGCGGTATACACAAACGTCATCTGCCGACGGTGAAACGAGCAGAACACCTCGACCAGCTTCATCCTGAGCCCAAGCGCCGCCGCTTGATCCCGACACGCCCGCATTCCTTCAGACGCCAGCCGCTCGTAACGATCAATGGTCACCACATCCTCGGGGGTGGCTTTCCTGACAATCGTCTGCATCACCCGCATCGGCGGGATAAACGGCGTGACTTGTGGAATCCCGTAGACCACACCGTAGGTCAGTTCACCGGCCACATCGACCAGCACGCGATCGCCGAAGGCAAGAGACGCCTCTCCGGCATCGAATTTCTTCACCTCTCCCCGATCACGAATCTTTATCCCGACGATCCGCACGACCGTGGGATAGGGAGTGGCCAGTTCTTGTGCGAGCAGTTTGTCGACCATGGCCGGATGATACACCATTCGGGCGGACAATTGAAATCCTCACCACTCCGTCTGGACAATCCCGTAGCACTCCATCTCACAGGAAGCTCCGACCAGCCGTCCAGAGAAAATGAATCGCAAGATACTGATATTCAATGATATTTTATCAGGGAAGCGGAAAAGAGAAATGTGTTAGGCTATCCGGGAGCAGAAACCGGCTTACACGCGCTCATCAGGAAGACAGCGAGGAATACGGTGCGAATACCAAATAAAGTCGTACTTCCGTTCGGCTACCACATCATGATCCGGCAGGTCACCGATTCTGAGATGGATCGGCAGGATGCGAACGCGGATGGAATTTGGGATAACGAAGCGAAAGTCATCTATATCCGCAAGCGGCTCCCCGTGACCCGCCGGAGATACATTCTTGCCCATGAGCTAGGACATGCCTGGCTGGATTGGCAACATCGCTACCTGGATGACGGGAAAGCCCGTAGCTAGGCACCCTCTGCCTCGCTTGTCCATTTCGTCCCTTCAACATACACCGCCAGAGCCCGTTTAGTCGGCTCGACCTCGTCCAAGCCGAACAACCTGATTCCATTCAGCCTTCCGCACTGGCTGGACCGACAATCGCGAGCCCTTCCTCAGGAGTTCCATCCCCTTCAGACCAGGCTGTCCCCGTAGCAGGTCCAGCGAGAGCGGTGCGGCAAATTTGTACATAAATCGAATATCGACGAGATCCCAGCGAGGCTGCTCGGGCGTACTGGACGGGTCATAGTGCGGATCTTGGGGGTCGAACTGGGTTGCATCGGGGTAGGCGGTCCTCACCACTTCAGCAATCCCGACCACTGAGGGCGGCTTCGCATTGCTGTGATAAAACAACACCTGGTCTCCCACCTTCATCGCACGCATAAAGTTGCGCGCCTGATAGTTGCGCACACCATCCCACGAAGTCGTGCGGTTCGGTGAAGCGGCCAGATCGTCGACCGAAAACACGTCCGGCTCAGACTTCATCAACCAATACTGTCGCCCCTCTGCCATCAAATCCTCCTGACTACTTGGTGTCTCTGCCGTCTCCGTGTATGCTGACCACTGTCCAGTCAGCCAAAGTGGGAGTCGCGATGGATCTGACGCCAATCTGGTATGGCGTATATAAAGCCTCGAAATATTTCCTGTATCCCATGACCTGGATAGTCGGAGCAGGACTCTTGACCCTGCTCTCCGCCTGTCTCCCTGTCACACCCCGGCGGGCGACCTGGGTCAGGCGATGGGCCTTCGCCACCCTGTTGCTCCTACTCGTGACCTCAACCCCCATGCTGGCGTCGACGTACATCGGGGCACTCGAAGCCACATATCCGCCGTTCATCCCGGCAGCAGACTCGAACTTCGATGCCATTGTCGTCTTGGCGGGAGGCATCTACCACAAAGGGTCCCTACGGCCATCGGATGAGGCGTCAGATGCTTCACGTCAGCGAACCGCCTGTGGAGCGGATTTGTGGCATCGGAGCGTGGCGCCCAAACTACTGCTCACGGGAGGTGATGCCACCGTTCTTCGAACCGGCCCCGCGGAGTCCCACGAAATGAAGCGATGGGCGGTGCGCCTCGGTGTTCCGGAATCGGTCATTGTCGTCGAGGAACACTCGCGGACGACTTACGAAAATGCCCTCCACACCAAAGCGATGCTGGGCTCAGCACGTATCCTGCTGGTGACCGCCGCCTACCATATGCCCCGCGCCGTGGGCCTGTTTGAGAAGCAGGGCTTTACCGTGACGCCGGTCACCTGTGGCTACGAATCGAAACATCGTCCCTCAGAAGCCTGGAGACACGCGACCGTCTACGATTTCATTCCGACGGTCAAAGCCCTGCTGCTCACTACGCAGGCGATCGACGAGGCCGTAGGAATCATCGTCTATTGGATTGCGGGGAAGTGGTAACCCCAACCTCTGCCATCATGCCAAACGCCGGTCACGTCGCCTCGGACTCGCGTTCAAGATACTCAATGAGCGCCGCATAGGTCAGCTCGCGAATATGGGCTTTCGAAGAACCCGGTGGTCCGAGATTCGTCTCCAGCCACACCTGGTCCATCACCTGACTCCGCGCCTCATTACAGCGCCGCCACATCTCATGCAGAAACTCCAGCGGCATCCCGACCTGCACACCCTCCGACTCAATCCGATCGTCCAGGATAGCTAGTAAATCGGCAATGGCATGGTCCGGCTGATACGGCGGCGTGGAAAAGCCGAAGGCCTGCTGAGCATAGGATTCCTGTCGAGCCTGCTCGACCAGGTCCCCCATATACTCCTTTAATAACCCGATGATGTGGCCGGAGACGCGCATCGCAGACAGAGTAGCCCCAACCGTCTATGGGGAGCAAGTCCAACTCCTCCACAGCGCGGTTGACCCTCGATTCGAGGGTTCTCTATGATAAGCCCCAGCAGAAATGGTGCTGGGCTTCGCCGCTCATCACATCGACAACAACACTCGCACGTCACCCCCGTGAGCAATCAGGCGCTCGTTGAACATTTTGAAATTTCCCTGCGCACTCCGAGTGGGGATGTGTCCACCGCCGTGGGGGTCCCGACGAGTTTCGTGCCGATTACCGCCATCCTCCCGCTGATGCGGAGTCTGGGCGAAGAGGTCCAGGCCCTGGAACACAGTCAGGCACGCCAAACCGGCCAAACCGTGTCCTGCCACAAAGGCTGCGCGGCCTGTTGCCGCATGCTGGTTCCTGCGTCCGCGCCAGAAGCCTTCGCCATCGCCGACAGGATTGAGCGCCTGGAACAGCCCGAACGCGACCGTCTGCTCGCCAAACTCGACCTTGCCCAGCAACAACTGGCACGAGCCGGAATCTTGACGCAGTTGTCGGCCCTGGCCGAGTCTCCTGATCCTCCGAGCGACGACGCGATCGAGCCGGTGAATCGCGCCTATTATGCCCTCCGTATGCCGTGCCCCTTTCTGGACAATGAGGCGTGTAGCATTTATGAAGACCGTCCGGCAGCCTGTCGGGAACTCTCCGTCACGTCCCCGGCCATCGACTGTCAGGACATGACCAATCCGTCCATTCGCGCCGTGCCCGTCGCCGTTCGGCTCAGCACCACGCTCAGTCTGCTCTGGGCAGACTTGACCGGAACGACGCCGCGACTGATTCCGCTTCCTCTCGCCGTCGAGTGGGCCAGACGTCATCGGAATGAACAGACACGCCGCTGGGCGGGAACAGAGATATTCGAGAACGCCATGGACAAAATCTGGCGGTATCTCAGCCAGGAAAACGCCCGACGCAGTCGCGAGCCATAATCCATCTCACACGCTGAGGGCCGCCCACACGATGGTGAACGACACCTCCGGCCACTCCGCTTCACACGTCACATTGAAGACAAACGACATTCCGAAGGAGGACGAATGCAGAACCCCGTGATTGTATGCCTGGACCTTGAAGGCGTGCTCGTTCCGGAAATCTGGGTCAACTTTGCCATCAAGACCGGCATTGAGGAACTCAAGATTACGACACGCGAAATGCCGGACTATGATGCCCTGATGAAACGACGGTTACACATTCTGGATCAGCATGGCTTCACCCTGGCTGATATTCAGTCCGTCATCGATGCCATGGGGCCCATGGAAGGAGCGGCCGACTTCATTGCTTGGCTGCGTGAACGAGCCCAGGTCATCATCTTGTCCGATACCTTTTATGAGTTCGCCCTCCCGCTGATGCGGCAACTCGGCTATCCCACAATTTTCTGCAACCAACTGGAGATTGGGACAAACGGCCGCATCGTCAACTATAAACTCCGGCAACCCAACCAGAAGAAGCACGCGGTCGCCGCACTGAAAAACCTGAATTTCCGGGTAATGGCCGCCGGAGACGCCTACAACGACACGGCCATGCTGGGAGAAGCCCACGCCGGGTTCTTCTTCCGTCCCCCGGACCATCTGCCGAAGGAGTTTCCGCAGTTTCCAGTGACGAAGACCTATGCCGAGTTGCAGGAACAGTTTCGCAAGGCCGGTGACCTGAAAGCTTAGGAGGCGGCTAGAAACGGAGGGAGTGACCGAGAATGGACGGCACCGACACCGGGCTACCCCGACTCGGGATTGACCACGTTCAACACGCGACGACCGTATCGCTCGACTTTGACTTCCCCGATGCCGGATATTTCCCGCAAGGCACTCAGCGTCATAGGCCGGTGCCCGGCAATCGTGCGCAGAGTCTTGTCGTGAAAAATGACGAACGGGGCGACCCCCTCCTCCTCGGCCAGTTCTTTCCGCAACTGGCGCAACCGTTCGAAGAGGTGCGGATCGACGGATGAGGTCAACGCCATCGCCGGCGAATTCCCCTGAGTGCCCCACGGCTGATTCGTCGAAGCCGACGTCGAGTGTTCAGCCTGGCTCAAGACCACGGAGCGGATGCCTTCCAACACTTCCTGCCCACGCGTTGTCACATCGAGTGTGGGATAATCCCCGCCTTCAACGCACAGGTAGCCCCGATCGATCAACGCCTTGGCTAAACGGGTCAGGGCCGGCTTCGACCAGTCCTGATACTCTCCATACCCCGGACAGGCCTCGACACCGCACGCCAGTAGGGCTTTCGACCGGCTCCCGCGCAACAACTCGACGATACGAGTCACTCCGAATCGCCCTTGGCACCAGGAGACAGCTGCCAGAAGCGCGCGTGCACCGGCAGCCTCATCGTCGGTTGCGGCCACCCGCGCTGGAGAGGTTGCGACGCAACGATCGCACAGACCGCAGGGGCCGAACGCCCGTTCGGCCTCATCACTGAAATACTCCAGAATGGCCAGCTGGCGACAAGCCGGCACCGACACATAGGCCAACATATCCTGCAGCAGTGTCTTCATGCGCTCGACGCGAGCCGAGGTACCGGTCTCCTTTGCCGCCTGTTGGATGAAATATTCTTGTGTGGCGACATCCCGTTCATGAAACAACAAGAGGCAGGCGGCAGGCTGGCCGTCACGCCCGGCCCGCCCGACTTCCTGGTAGTACGCCTCCAGGCTTCCCGGAATGTCGAAATGAACAACGAGCCTGACATCCGACTTATCGATCCCCATTCCGAACGCATTCGTTGCCGCCAAAATGCGGAGCGCCCCCGAGCAAAACCGGTCATGGACCAACCGCCGGTCTTCATCGGATAACCCGGCGTGGTAATACCCCACGGACGCGTCCGACCGCCCAAGACAGGTTGCCACCTCCTCCACCGCGCGGCGGGTGGCGCAATAGACCAACACGACCCCGGTTTCGCATTCGCGCACCATGCGCTCCAAGACCGCCAGCTTCTCCTGCCGCGACCGGCACAGCCGCACTGACAGGGCGAGATTGGGCCGCCGAAACCCAGTGACCAACCGAAGCGGATCGTGAAGTGTGAGGCGTTCACAGAGGTCCGCCTGCACTCGCGCTGTGGCCGTGGCCGTCAAGGCGAGACACGGGGGATTATCCAATTCCCGGCGCAGCCGGCCGATATTCAGGTAATCCGGTCGAAAATCATGCCCCCACTGCGAAATGCAATGGGCCTCATCCACGACCAGCAGCGAAACCCACAAGGATCGCAACAGACGAAGGAAGCGCTCGTGTTGCATGCGCTCAGGAGCCAGATAGAGCAGTTGCAAGCGCCGCAGTTTGAGATGGAGTACCACGCGATCCCGCTCCTGCTCGGAAAGCCCGGAATGGAATGCTGCGGCGGCAATGTTGCGGGCCATCAGCGCGTTCACCTGATCCTGCATCAGCGCAATCAACGGCGAGATGACCAGGGTGAGTCCTGGCAGTATGGTCGCTGGCAGCTGATAACAGAGCGACTTTCCCTGACCGGTCGGCATCACCGCCATGGCATCGCGCCGCGACAAGACGGCGTCGATCACCTCCCGCTGGCCGGGGCGGAATGAGGAAAATCCGAATTG
>ERZ724518.610-NODE-610-length-15646-cov-6.286383_pt1 | contig 15646 bp, 12 predicted proteins | sample MGYA00376051_ERZ724518 | MGnify/ENA primary metagenome ERZ724518 (study PRJEB28724, sample SAMN07190885) | wastewater metagenome | isolation source: influent of sewage treatment plant in Hong Hong | place: Hong Kong | collected 2016-03-17 ... | reverse complement strand
AGCTGGATTTGATTTTGTTTTCAAGGAAGATAAGTTATTCCTTCTCCGAAAAAAATTGAGTACTTTTGCAGGGAATAAAAATTACAGAAAATGGAACAACTGACATTCAAACATACGATACCTATTCAACTGCGTTTCAATGACTTTGATGCGCTGGGACATGTAAACAACTCGGTGTATTTCTCGTTTTACGATTTGGGAAAAACGGATTATTTCCGAAATGTGATACCCGAAATGACTACCGACCAGCATGTGGGTGTGGTGATTGCCAATATACAGGTTAACTTTCTGCTGCCGGTTTATCCGCAGGAAAATGTGGCCGTACAGACTGCAGTAACGGAGATCGGACACAAAAGCTTCAAACTCCTGCAGCAACTGATAGACCTGGATACCAACGAAGTGAAATGTATTTGCAACACGGTAATGGTGGGTTTTGACGCCCAGACCAAAACCACCCGCCCCATATCCGATGAATGGCGAAAGGCAATCAATCAGTACGAAGGCAGAGGGGATTTGAGTAAATAATCAGCCCCCTAAATCCCCCATGTGGAACTTTCAAAAAAAAGGTAATGAGTTATTGGTTATTAAGTTATTGAGTTATTTTACCCGTAACTTGCAGCTTGTAACTCGTATCTCGTAACTCGTAACAGGTTATTAGAATTCGGATGTAAAATGGAACCGGATATTTTTGAAATCATTTTGTGCCATCTGTAGTACATAGTTGGAGTCGGCCAGAAATACATCGCGATCGTCCTTATCTTTAGCCATATACTGCACTTTTCGTTTTTTGAAATTATCTAATTCGGCGGCATCATCCGATTCTATCCAGCAGGCCTTGTAGAGTGATACCGGTTCCCAGCGGCAACTGGCATTGTATTCGTGAAGCAGTCGGTACTGTATCACCTCAAACTGAAGCTGACCTACTGTCCCAACAATTTTCCGGTTGTTGAACTGATTGACAAATAGCTGGGCTACCCCTTCGTCCATCAGCTGATTAATTCCTTTTTCGAGCTGTTTGGTTTTCATCGGGTCGGCATTTTCCAGGTACATAAACATTTCAGGCGAGAAACTCGGAATTCCCTTGAAATGCAGCTCTTCACCACCGGTCAGGGTATCCCCGATTTTGAAGTTTCCGGTATCGGGCAACCCTACAATATCACCCGCATAAGCCTCGTCCACCGTTTCTTTTTTCTGAGCCATAAAAGCAGTAGGACTGGAAAAACGCATCATTTTGCCATTGCGCACATGCTTATAGTTCACATTTCGTTCAAACATCCCGGAGCAAATCTTCACAAAAGCAATGCAGCTGCGGTGATTGGGGTCCATATTGGCATGTATCTTAAATACAAACCCTGAAAATGCTTCTTCGTAAGGATTGACCACCCGTTCGACTGCCTTTACCGGCCGCGGCGAGGGCGCTACTTCCACAAAACAATCGAGCAGCTCCTTCACCCCGAAATTATTCAGCGCACTTCCAAAAAAAACCGGAGCAAGATGTCCCTGCAGGTACAACTCGGAGTCAAAGCTCGAATAGACACCATTGATCAGTTCCATGTCCTCACGGAGTTTATCAGCCAGTTTCTTTTCCACCAGGTGATCCAGCTCTTTGCTGTCGATATTGGCCAGTTCCACCGATTCGCTGATAAATTGCTTGTTGGGTGTAAACAACTGGAGGTTTTGTTTATAGATATTGTACACTCCTTTGAATGTGGCTCCCATACTGATAGGCCAGCTGAGCGGTCGCACATGTATGCCCAGTTCCGATTCAAGTTCATCCATCAGGTCAAAGGGGTCGCGACCTTCGCGGTCCATCTTATTCACAAACACAATGATGGGCGTATTACGCATACGGCACACGTTCATCAGTTTACGGGTCTGCGCTTCCACTCCTTTGGCAGCGTCCACCACAATGATCACACTATCCACCGCTGTGAGTGTACGGAAAGTATCTTCGGCAAAGTCCTGGTGACCGGGTGTATCGAGAATATTGATTTTGTAATCACGGTATTCGAAACCCATCACCGAGGTAGCCACCGAAATTCCACGCTGCTTTTCGATTTCCATCCAGTCGGAAGTGGCTGTTTTTCGTATCTTATTTGATTTTACCGCACCCGCAATGTGAATAGCGCCCCCGAAAAGCAAGAGTTTTTCGGTAAGGGTAGTTTTCCCCGCATCGGGGTGACTGATGATGGCAAAGGTTCTGCGGCGGTTTATTTCGGATTGTAATGACATTTTAGAATGTTGAAGCGTTGAATTGTTTAATCGTTGAATTGTGGGTTGCTGAGCTCGTCAAAGCATGAATTATTGAAGTGTTGTTCCGAATAGTTTCCTAAAAAATTGGAGCAAAAAGGGATATTGAACACTTAATCACCTATGGTTTACCGCTTATCGTTAATCGATGACCGTTAATCACTCACACTTTTTCGGACGGCAAAGGTAGTGTATTTCACGTGAATACACAAAAAAACCAGTCCCGCAGAACTGGCTTTTTTGTTAATGAATCGGTATTTGATTACAATTTTATACCCAGTGTAACTACTATATTGTGTGTAGTAGTATTGACAGCTGCCGGAGTTACGATATTTGTAACCTGATTTCCGGTGTAACGGAGCACCTGGTATGGATACATATCTTCGTCCTGTATTTTCTGAGCATAAGCCAGGTCGAGGAACCAACCTGCAGCGCGGTATCCGGCCCCTGCGGTCAGATACTTTGTATCAAACTGATTGAAATATTCGGTATTGGTATTTGCTGAATTGAGTTTCAATGATTTTCCCTGCAGATAACCGGCATTTGCAGGACTTTTCATCAATGCATAGCCGGCACGGAGGGCAAAACTAGGATTCAGTTTATATTCAGCTCCGAATTTCAGGTTCTGACCGGCAATAAAGACATTCGACATATTCCGGTTTTCGTCCTGATAGTACTTGGTATCCCCATTCTCCAATCCAAGTCGCATTCCGGGATAATTGATGTAGTTATATTCCACCGAGATTAAACCTTTCTTGCCAAAAAGATAAGCGGCACTTGCCTGAGCCTGCAGTGGACCAGTAATTTTGTAATCGTGGCTGTAACCCTGCAGTGGCAGATAAGGTTTGTCAATTTCAGAAGTGGTGAAATCTTTCACATTGGTATATTCCGAAATACTATAAATGGTAGGTGTGTGGAATGACACACCCAGGCGCAGATTGTTGGAAGGCAGATAAATGGCACCAAGTTTGAGATTAAAACCCACTCCGGATTGCGTCAGGGCCGTGGTCAGATCAAATCCGCCACCCTGAGTAAAACTTTCTGAAATGCTTGAATTTACACTGTACGACAAGTCCTGCATATTCAGATTGGCACCCAGAAAGAGGTTATTATTAATATTGCCACCCCAACCAATACCGTATTCGCTCACCGAACCGGTTTCAAAGAGGTAAGTTGATGGATTAACCTTCTCACCCTCACTCAGGATAGACGACCATTTATTGTCGGCCAATGGATTGATCAGGTAATTCTGGTATCCCAGAACCGAAAGCCAGGCATTGTTTGAATTTTCATAGGGATCGGGATAGGCGGTGCTTTCGGATAAATCCGCAGCACTGTATCCTTCGGAAAATGCAGCCAGAAAATCGGTGAACGAAAAGGAACTTCCTGTTGTGTTAGCACTCACTTTACGGTTGAAATTCTGCAGCCTGTTGAAAGTAAATGAGAAATTGGAACTCAACAATCCACTGTTTTTCTCTTCCCAACGCGGCATGGTCATCACATAAGAGAAACTGTTCAGTTTGGTTTTATACAAATCCTCTGTTGATTGTGTGCTATTCCATGTAGAAGTTGTATTCTGAATCATTGAATTGAGTGTAACTGCAATTTCGGAACTACGATAAACACCCAGTCCGGCCGGATTGTCCTTCAATGCCGTAGCATCGCCGCCGAGTGCACCGAATGCACCTCCCATACTCATATAGCGTGCCGAACCGCTCAATTCAGTTTGTGTCAGTTTAAATGCATCGTATTCGGTCTGAGCAAAAGCCAACGTACTTGCGGCGGCTAACAGTGCAACCAAAATATTTTTTTTCATTTTATAATAATCTTATGGATAAATAATATTAAGTTTAAATTACAGGATAATATCGGTTTACCGGCGTCCGCCACTACCCGATCGACTGCTGCCCGAACTGCTGCTTCCGCTGCTTCCGCCACTGCTGCCACTGCTGTATGAACCCGAACTTCCCGATGAATAAGTGCTGCTGCCTGAGCTACTGCTTCTGCTGGGAGTATAAGTCGGTGTGGATGAACTGCTTGAGCGTATCGGCGTACTACTTTCGTAACTACGGCTGCTGGTGGAGCTTCTGCTTTCTGCACCCGAGCGGTTAATCACCGTTGATGATCCCGATGAACTCCGCGTTGGGGTGGAATAACGGGTGGCGTTGCTGTTGCGGGTGGCATTCCATTCGTCCGCCGATCTTACCGCCCCGGTGCGGGTCGTTGTATTCACATTGGGCGAATAGGAGTTGCGACCTGAGGATGCAGATGAATTTCTGTATTGCTGTACACTGCGTCCGGTAGTTGAAGTGGCATTGGCATCAAAACGATTTCGTTGTGTTCCCTGACGGCTAACAGTGGTATACGGATTTGCACCACCACTTGTACGTCCCGAACCGAGGACAGCTTGCTCACGTGTAGCCGATGTTCTACCTGAAACACCTGTAGAATTAAATCGTCCTACACGTCCGTTTTCACGGGTATTGTAATTATTGCCTGAATAGTAATTTCCGCCATAGTAGGGATATCCTCCCCAGCCGTAATAATCATAGTAGCCTCCGTAAGGGTAACCCATGCCGAAATAGCCTCCGTAATATGGATATCCCCAGCCATAATAACCTCCCCAACCTAAACCATAGCCACCATAGCCACCGTACCAGGGCGAATACCATGGATCATAAAATCCGCCCATTCCCCATCCGAAAGGTGAGTACAGGCTGCTTCGCCAGTACCAGCTGCTGTAGCTGAACGGTGAAAACTGATAATTGAACCAGTACGGATTGGTCCACGTCGGAGTAATGGTAGCATAAATTCCATCAGTATATACATTCCAGTAATTATCATCCAGAAAATAAATGTCGTTGTAACCGGGATCGGCAATGGTGATGGTATATTTCGGATTGTGGAAGCGGCGAATACGTTCAGCATACTCCAGATCCTGGCTCGAGCCTTTGAAACCGCGGATATATTCACCTTCGGCTTCAATTGTATCCACATTGGCAATCGAATCGTTGAGCGCTTCGTCAATCACATACACGGTGTCGGTCACCGCATTGGTGCGGTTACCGTGCTGGTCGATGAAAACGATTTCCCGGGCTCCGTTTCTGTAGGTCGGTTTCTGACGAACAGGTTTTTGAGTCGATTGAACTTCCTGAACCATGACAGCATCATTGGGGGTGACATAAATATCGTCAATAATCTTCTTGGACTGAGCCCACCCGGATGAAACCAGTGCTATCAGGAGACAAATTAAAAAGCTTAAGCGTTTCATTTTATTTTTAATTAAAGGTTTTGTTGAATTTCGTTGTACTATTTCATTTGTAATTGTACAACAATTGTGCCATTCCGTTTGTTGGCGAGCACATTAACATTTAAAATTTCAGTCGTCGCAAATATACTGAAATTGGGGCATCCAATCAACATTATTTTGTACTTTTGTTTTGCAAAAAATCAACTCATTACTTTCGAAAAAAAATTATGCTTTATGAAATACTTTGTCGTTCATTTCTCCTTCGATACCTCCTCTGAATATACTGCCGATATTCTGGCTTCCCTGCTTGGCGAAGCCGGTTATGAGAGTTTTATTAACACCGATACCGGCATGGATGCATACATCCCGGCCAGACTCTTTGACGAAAAAACCATTCTTCCGACCCTTGAAAATTTTCCGTTTCAGATGGCGATTAATTTCTCATTTGAAGAACTTGAGGATAAAAACTGGAACGAGGAATGGGAAAAAAATTTCTTCGAACCGATTATCATTGACGATCAGTGCATTATCCACAGTTCGTTTCACAAGAACATACCTCACCTGAAATACGACATCATTATTGACCCGAAAATGGCATTCGGCACCGGCCATCACGAAACTACCAGCCTCGTGATAGGTGAAATTCTGAAGATGGAGCTGAAGGGCAAATCATTGCTTGACATGGGCTGTGGAACATCGGTACTGGCTATTCTGGCTGCTATGCGGGGTGCCGCTCCTGTTACAGCTATCGATATTGATGATTGGTGTGTGGATAATTCACTGGAAAACATCCGGTTGAATGCTGTCAGCGGAATTGAGGTACTTCTCGGTGGAGCTGAATTGCTTGCGGGACTTCATTTCGATGTGGTGCTTGCCAATATCAACCGCAACATTCTACTGAACGACATGAAATCATACGCGGAAACACTTGCACCGGGCGGGGAACTTTACATGAGCGGATTTTACACCGAAGATGTGCCGGTAATTGAAGCAAAAGCACGTGAACTCGGCTTCAGTATGCAGTACTTTCTGCAGAAAAATAACTGGGCGGTGGTGAAAATGAAGAAGTAGCCCCCCAGCCCCCTGAAGGGGGAGTAAAGAAAAGAAAGTTATTGGTTATTAAGTTATTGGTTATTAAGCTATTGGTTATTGTGTTATTGGTTATTAAAATATTGGGTGTTTCATCGATTATAAAATTCGACAATTAAACATTAAACAACTACACATTACACATTAAACATTAAACATTAAACATCAAACATCCTCAACTACTCTTGGAAGCTGAACGTGAAAAACGGTTCCTTTATCCATTTCGGTTTCAAAAGTAATTTCGCCTCCTGCAATGCGTATCATGTTCTGGCTGATGGAAAGTCCCAGGCCCATACCGGTGGATTTGGTGGTAAAGTTGGGGGTGAATAATTTGTCTTTGATATCATCGGCTATCCCTTTTCCGTTATCACGAATATGCACGTGAACCTCATCTGTTGTTGTGTCCAGCCCCACCTCAATTTTTCCGGCCCGGTCTGACGGGATGGATTGAATGGCATTTTTCAGCAGATTATTAAACACCTGAATGAGTTGTTCGCGGTCAGCCAGGACAAATACTCCTTTCTCAACTCCCTGATACGTGATTTCAATACGGTCATGATTGTGTACAAAAAGCCCCACCTCCATGGTTACGATTTTTGCAACGTCCACTTTTTGGGGTTTTGCTTCGGGCAACCGGGCAAAATTGGAGAATGTTCCGGCAATCCGCGACAAGTTTTCAATCTGTTCGATGAGTGTAGCTGTCGATTTTTCAAAATAATCATCAAACCGACTGTCTCCGAGTTTTTTAGTTCGCTGAAGCTGCTGAATGGTCAGTTTCATGGGTGTGAGCGGATTGTTGATTTCGTGGGCCACCTGTCGCGCCATCGTTTTCCAGGCCGATTCGCGTTCCGATTTAGCCAGTAACCGAACACTTTTTTCAAGTTCTTCCACCATTTTATTGTACTGAATCACCAGTTGACCTATTTCATCGTTGGGCTTATACACTATTTTTTTGTTGCGTTGCCCGAGTCTGATATCTTTCAGGCTATTTTCAAGCATGGTGAGCGGCGCCGAAAGCTGCTTGTTGATAATCAGACTAAGAAGGATAAACAGCAGGGTGATAACAAGATATATATGTACAATAACTGCCATGAATTCCTGAATCTCCAGTTGCACCTGATCCTTGCTGAAGTATTGAGGCACAGCTATATAGCCAATCTGAAGATAATCACCGTTGTAAAAATCGGTATAGGCCGAAAGGTATTCCAACTCGCCAATGTACTCATATTTATTCATGTTGGGATTTTTGGAGAAGTAGGGTAACGGCGAAATGCGCCTGCTGATGAGTCCGCGTGAAAACAGACTGGGTTGCGAACTGGCTATTAGCACCCCGTTGTTGTCATACACATGAATATCACTCTGAAAGGTGTAGGACAAATCCTGCAAATTAAAATTGAGGGTATTAACCGCTACAGAGTCCAGACTTTCGGTCCAGTAGTATTTTTCCTGAAGCGATGTCTGAATGTAGTTTTTAGTTCGTTCGAGCGTTATTCGCTGTTCGTTGCGATACTTCTGTTCCATATAATTAACTGTAACATAAAATATTGAAACAAAACTGACAATGAGCAGTGCGGCAAAAGAATAAAGATACCTGGAAGTGAGCCTGAACGTGGTGGGCGACTTCCGGTGAATGAGATTGTATATCCAAATCATTAAAAAAACCGCTAGCAAATATACCACAAAGGTGTATAAAACATAGAGCAGGTACGCCCAATTACCATCGGCAATTTCTTCTGATAAAACAAAATAATTGTAGATATTAGGCACATAGATATAATGGCGGTAATTGCCAAAATTCTGAACATAGAAGCTGGACGATTTCTTTTCTATCCATTTTCCATCCCGTGGATACCGGAATTTTCCCGAGGAGTAAGCCAGCTCGTGGTACGTGTAACGCGCACTCGAGAGTCCGAGCTGAAGTTGCAGACTGGGCGGAGACTCCACCAGCAATCCGGGAAAACTGTAGCTTTTATAATACCTGCGGGGATAAAACTCCATAAAGAAATTCACCTGCCTGCCTCCGGCCTGCTCCAGTCTGAATGCTCCCAAAAAAGCAAGATCGGACGACTGACTGTTCATCACGTAAAAGTTGGTCGATTTTATCGGTGTACCCCGCGACCGGATAGTTTCTGCATAGGTCTGGTCCAACACCGAGCCCGGCTGTGTAGCAAACAGCCTCATCTCATATTTATTCCAAAATCCTCTCAGATACACCTTATTGAGATATTCGTTTGCCTTCTGAATGGAGTCCGGATATTGTATCAGGTGCTTTACAATTTCATCTTTCTTAATTTCCCGATCAACGTCGGCAAGGATGAGTTCAGCTATTTTATCTTCATCGGCATTGTCATTGAGGTAATGATTTTCGGCCAGGGTTCTGTATTTCTCAAACTTTTTGTCACGGTTCATACTGATTGAATTCCAGGTTACAAAAATGGTAAAGAAAAACAACCAGACAGCAATAAACCACTTATTGTTCTTAAATATTCTGATGAAAAAAGGAAGGTATAAAACAGCCGAAAGAACAAGGAAAGACATTAACGCTTCCAATCCATATTTACCAAACCCGATAACAAAGAAAATGCTGAAGACAAGGTTCACAGGCAAATCCACCATGAGCAACCCCATAATTCCTGTTTTACGAAGAATAATCTTATGCAGTTTCTGATGAAGCAGCATGTAGCTGATACCCCAAAACAGGAATAAAAAATGATTCCAGATAGACACCCAGCTGAAATCCGAAAGTTTCAGGATATTGAGTTCGGTAGTGGAATTAAATACCAGACCGATCAGAAAATTGAATATCAGGGTGAAATATAGCCCCGGCAGCATCAATAATCCAATTTCTTTTAAAAGGAAATATTTTTTCGCAGAAAAACTTCGTTTTACATGAAAACAATAGAGATAAATGGTGGCATATATGTAAAGGGTCAGAAAGCTGAGGTGTGTCAACGATGCCAGCATCGGGTTGGAGGCATAATGATAGGGAGTGAAAAACTTATTGAGAAAACAGGTTGAAGGAATATTAAATTTTAAACAGATGAACACAAAAACGGCCATGACAAGGCTTACTTCTATAAATTCGATGCCTGTGAGCATCTTTTTGCCAATCAGCACCGGAAAGGTAGCGTATAAATAAAACAACAATAAAAAAGCAGTTAAGAAAAGAAACATAGCCATCATGGCCCAGTTTTCGTTGTAAACGGGCTGGTCGGGCAGCTTAAGGGTAAAAAGATAATCGTTCTGATTATTAAAAACGGCAAATTTATCCGCGGGTTTATTGAGTACAATGCCTATGTCCCTGTTGAGCTTAAAACCTTCGGTAAATTTATTGACGAGTTCATTATTTTCGTAGGGATAATTGTATTTGATGGGAATATATGCCACAATATTAAATTCACCCACCCGCTTAGACCTGGTAATGGTATGCATATTGGGCAGCAATGTATATTCCCAGGCAGTATTTTTCAGATTCCGCTGTTCGGCCAGATTATCCGACCAGAATATCAGTTTCTCTCCCCTGAAAACGAGGTATGTATTGGTTAGTTTCTGAAAAGAAATCAGGTTGAGAGAGTCCAGCGAATTTCGCTCCAGCAGTGCTTCCATCTCCCTCATTTTCTGTTCAGCTCTGCGCTGCTTCACTGCCACATTATATCTGACGTCATTGATGGGAATGGCATTGGAGGGCGATTGTTCATAAAACCACTGACACACACTACCGAGCACAGCAAACAGAAACAATAACATCAGTAATGTTCTGTTTCGGTTGAAAAACCGGAAAGGGATTGCTCTGTTCTTATTCATGATGATAAGGTTCTCCTTTCATAATGGTCATGGATCGGTAAAGTTGCTCCACAAAGAGCAGGCGTATCATTTGGTGCGAAAAAGTCATCAGCGAAAGCGACATCATAGCATTGCTGCGGGTATTTACCTTTTCGGCAAAGCCATACGGTCCTCCTACTACAAAAACCGTACATTTATTAGAATTCAGCATCAGATTAGCCAGGTATTCCGAAAATTTGACAGAAGTAAACTGTTTACCCTTTTCGTCGAGCAGGATAACATGATCGGAGTTTTCGAGCTTACCAAGTATCAGCGCGCCCTCTTTTTCCTTTTGCTGCTCTATTGTTAAACTTTTTGCATTTTTGAGTTCAGGTATTACGATCGTTTCAAAACCTACATAGTGTTTCAACCTACCGGCGTAATCATCTATCAACGCAGTAAGCCGGCTGTCTGTTGTTTTTCCGACCATTAACAATTTTATTTTCACCTGATTTTCCTTTTTTTACAATTTTGGTCTGCTATTTGTAGGAATAATTGAGAAAATCCGTTCACCAAGCACCGAAATTTTAATAACTTTGTACGCGGATTTATTTTCCAATGCAAATATTGCAAAAAAAACAGAAGAAAAACCGTTTAACCGGCTAATTATTTCCAAAAAAGAATTCAATAAAATGAAAATGTATAAATTAGTAACACTACTCTTCGTATTCACCGTGGGAATGCTTCAATTTGCTCCCGCTCAGAATGCCGATGTACCCAACGAAATAACCGCAGCCCTCAACAGCGGCGATGCCAATAAACTCGCAGGGTGGCTCAACACCAACGTGGAATTGGTTATTGGCGATAAAAATGATGTTTACAGCAAACAACAGGCTATAGCCATTATCTCCGATTTCTTCAGAAATAATTCGGTACAAAGCTTCCAGGTGTTGCACAAAGGTAACCGCGAAGCAGCCAGTTTTGTGATTGGCACCCTGAAAACTACGACCGGGAATTACCGGGTATATGTATTGACCCGCAAACCGGTGAAACAATCCTTAATACAGCAATTACGTATAGAAACATCCTATGAATAAAGATTTTATCGAAATGATCCCGGCATGGTTTGCCGAGGATATCGGAGATGGTGACCACACCACCCTATCGTGTATTCCTGCTGACGCAGTAGGTAAATCACAACTGATTATCAAAGAAAACGGAGTACTGGCAGGCGTGGAAGTAGCCCGTGAGATATTCAAAGCCTTTGACCCCGAACTGAAAATGACCGTTTTTATCCCCGATGGATCGGAAGTAAAATACGGTGATATTGCATTCGTAGTGGAAGGGAAAATCCAGTCGCTGTTACAAACCGAACGGCTGATGCTCAATATCATGCAACGGCTGAGCGGCGTGGCCACCCGCACACACCAATATATGGAACTGCTCAAAGGCACCCATACCCGTGTGCTCGACACCCGAAAAACCACTCCGGGATTGCGCATGCTCGAAAAGGAAGCCGTAAAACTCGGTGGCGGCACCAATCACCGCATCGGACTGTTTGACATGATACTGCTCAAGGACAATCACGTGGATTTTGCAGGCGGCATCGAACAAGCCATTACCCGGACAAAGGAATACCTGAAAGCCAAAAACAAAGATCTGAAAATTGAAATAGAAGTACGTAACTTCGATGAGTTACAGCAAGTAATGGATATTGGAGGCGTTGATCGCATTATGCTCGACAATTTCAGTGTTGAAAATACGCGAAAAGCAGTAAAAATAATTGGCGGCAAATATGAAACAGAGTCATCGGGAGGCATCACCCTCGAAACCCTGCGCGACTATGCCGAATGTGGTGTGGATTTTATCTCGGTAGGCGCACTGACACATTCCATTAAAAGTCTGGATATGAGCTTTAAGGCTGTATAATATTAAAATAAATCTGCCTAACAAAAAAAACCGTTTCCTGTTTTGGAGACGGTTTTTTTTTGATAAACGGTATAGGAATTTTCGTTTCTGAAATGTTATAATTATACGGAAATATTTTACCTAACTAATCTAACCATCAGGAGGCAAAAAAATGGAACAAAACAAACCGTTGGTCATTACCATCAGCCGGCAGCTTGGTAGTGGTGGTGGATATATTGGTCAGCAACTGGCAAAAAAACTCAGTATGTATTATGCTGACCATGAAATAATTACAAAAACTGCAGAAGAACTTTCGATGCTTGAAAAAGACCTGGCTTTGCAGGAAGAAAAAATTGAATCTTTCTGGAAAACGTTCCTGCGTTACAATGTTTCGGCTCCCGAAGTTTATATTCCTGCATCCTACAACTTTTTTCCCACTTCCGAACAGCTTTTTGAAACAGAATCAGAAGTTATAAAACGCATTGCCGGTGAAAATTCCGCCGTTATTATGGGCCGGTGCGGTTTTGACATTTTGCATGACCATCCGAATAAAGTAAGTATTTTACTGTATTGCAACATTGAAAACCGGATAAAACGTATTCAGGAACTCCGTCACCTCACCGAGGAAGAAGCCCGCAAAACAGTCATTCAAAGTGATAAGGACCGGGAATTGTACATCAACAGCTTCACCAAAAAGAAATGGATGGATGCCCGCAATTTTGACCTTTGTATTGATACGGGCAAAATCAGTTTCGATGCCAGTGTGGAACTTATCATCGCTTACCTGCAGTCAAGAGGATGAGTTACTCCGATCCCGAATTTATAAATCAACTCATTTTTGAGCCGCTCACCCGCAGCAACTGGCGGCTGTTTATCGAATGTTAAGCTATTATACCGAAAAAAAGAGTTGAACAAGCTTTTTTTGTATTTACCCGAAAATTACCGATATTTGCAAAGAGTTACAATCTGAAAGTAACTCTTTTGTTTTATTCATCATTGAAAACAAGAAAATGAAACACACATGTCCAAGTAAAATATTTTTAACACAAGGGCATGATTGAAAAACTCACAACAAATGTTAGACGCTCAATATTCCCCCTTTAGGGGGTTAGGGGGCAGATATATAAATTACAAACACATGAAAATAGCTATTATTGGCACCGGCTATGTCGGGCTGGTTTCCGGAGCCTGTTTTGCCGAAATGGGCGTAGATGTAACCTGCGTGGATGTCAACAAACAAAAGATTGACAATCTCCTGAAAGGCATTATTCCCATTTACGAACCCGGACTGGAGGACATGGTGCAGCGAAACGTGAAAGCCGAACGGTTGCACTTTACCACCCGGCTGGAAGATATGCTGGACGAAGTACAGGTGATTTTCAGCGCGGTGGGCACTCCACCCAACGAAGACGGCAGCGCCGATCTGAAATACGTATTGCAGGTGGCCGCCGAAGTGGGCCGGAAAATGAACAACTACGTGCTGCTGGTTACTAAAAGTACCGTTCCCGTGGGCACAGCCAATCTGGTGAAACAAACCATACAGGCAGAACTTGACCTACGGGGTGTCAGTATTCCGTTTGATGTGGCTTCCAATCCCGAATTTCTGAAAGAGGGCGATGCAATCAACGACTTTATGAGCCCTGACCGAGTGGTGGTGGGTACCGAAAGCGAAAAAGCCAAAGAATTGCTTACCAAATTGTACCGTCCGTTCCTGCTCAATAATTTCCGCGTTATTTTCATGGATATTCCTTCGGCCGAAATGACCAAATATGCTGCCAATTCCATGCTGGCAACCCGTATCAGTTTTATGAACGACATTGCTAACCTGTGCGAAATTGTGGGTGCCGACATCAATATGGTGCGCAAAGGTATCGGATCAGATGTCCGTATTGGCGGAAAATTTTTGTATGCCGGTTCGGGTTACGGCGGCTCGTGCTTTCCCAAAGATGTGCAGGCACTCATCCGCACCGCGCAGGAAAACGGCTACGAACTCCGCCTGCTCCGCGCAGTGGAAGATGTAAATAACATCCAGAAAGAAGTTCTTTTCAGAAAACTGACCAAACGCTGGGGAATGGAGATGAACGGTAAAAAGGTGGCAATCTGGGGATTAGCATTCAAGCCCAACACCGATGACATACGCGAGGCGCCGGCTTTTGTGGTGATAGAAAAACTCCTTAGGGCAGGTGCAACGGTGCGTGTGTTTGATCCGATAGCCATGCCTGCTTCCAAAGAACGAATTGAATTTCTGGAAAAAGAACAAAAGAATTTTCCCGAAGCAGAAAAACTTGATTTTTCGAAGGTATATTTTGCCAATGACATTTACGATGCAGCCGACGAAGCCGATGCTTTGCTGCTAATGACCGAATGGAAAGAATTCCGCATGCCAAGCTGGAATGTGATTAAAAAATCGATGAAAAATCCATTGGTTCTCGACGGTAGAAATATCTATGATAAAACTGAAATGAAAGAAATGGGCTTTGAGTACGAAGGAATTGGGTAAAAAAGCGCCCTAAATCCCCCAAAGGGGGACTTTTAGAACATATGGTTATAAATAATTCCTCAATCAGGGATTTTAATAAGATGCAAAAAAAACCGTTTTATTATTACTTCAAAAAAAATCTTACCAGAACTTGACATTGAACTGTACAAGCAAAAAAAAGGATTTCGAAAAAATGAAATCCTTTTTTTATGGAATTATATGTTGATAACTATTTATTTACGCGATATTTTTCATTTCCGTTTTTCAGAAAGTCAACAATCTGCTGAGCAGCAGCAATACCAGCATTCACATTGGCTTCAGCAGTTTGAGCGCCCATTTTTTTGGCAGTGGAAAAATACTGTTCTCCTGCTTTTTCCTTCATTTCGGCTTCATTATCGGAAGCTACATCCGTTACATATTTGAATTTCGGATTATCGATCATGTGCTGCAGTAGATCCGCTTCATTTATCACCTCTTTGCGCGCTGTATTCACCATTACCGCGTTTTTAGGTAATAATTCAAGCAATTCCTTATTGATAATCTGTCGGGTCTCGGCAGTTAGCGGAATGTGAACCGAAACGATATCGCTACCCTGATAAAGCGTTTTAACCGAACAGGTTGGATTGACACCTTCAGCCTTAATATCTTCGGCGCGGCAATAGGCATCGTAAGCCAAAACTTCCATTCCAAACCCTTTGGCGATGCGGGCGACATTCCGTCCGACATTTCCATAAGCATGAATACCCAGCTTTTTACCCATCAGTTCGGTACCGGAAGTTCCGTTGTAAAAGTTACGTACGGCATAAACCAGTAATCCGAAAACGAGTTCTGCCACAGCATTGGCGTTTTGTCCGGGCGTATTCATCACACACACTCCGGCTTTGGTAGCTGCTTCCAGATCCACATTG
>ERZ724518.600-NODE-600-length-15737-cov-5.365451_pt1 | contig 15737 bp, 12 predicted proteins | sample MGYA00376051_ERZ724518 | MGnify/ENA primary metagenome ERZ724518 (study PRJEB28724, sample SAMN07190885) | wastewater metagenome | isolation source: influent of sewage treatment plant in Hong Hong | place: Hong Kong | collected 2016-03-17 ... | reverse complement strand
AGATGTCGATAATGCCTGCTTTAGACTATTGATTGAAATTCAAAAAGGATTTAGGAACTAACACTTACCTTCATCGTGACAGTAAACTGGAAGGGTTAGTATTGTTTTACTCTCTTTCTGATAATAGTTTTGTTAATGGATGGCGTTACTCAAATGGAAAAGTAACAGGAAAACTGAAGTTACAATGCCAAAACAGTTCTTATCACACTACAATGAAAAAAAGTGCAGCAGTCCCCGTTGAAGTGATAGAGGTTTGTTATTTCTACAAGGTGGAGTGTGGGGGATTGGTGAGTTACCATGAAGATTGTAATACAATATATGTATATTCAGATGGGGACACGACTGGAGGTAGCTCAGATGCCGGTGGATATTACGACACCGGAGCCGATACTGGCGACACCGATCATGCCGGAAGTACAGGAACAGTAACTACAACTTCAAGAAAAGGAGATTTACCCGAAAAGAAACCTAAGAGTGAAGATGTTAAAACAAATTGTAATGATGCCTTGACATTAATTAAAAATGCGTTTGCTTCAAATTACCAAAATTTTTCAAATTATAATGGTATGTTAGAAGGAGACCTTACACAGCCATCATTTCAAGATTACTTAAATAAAATAAGAAACGACCCCAATAATGAGTATTCGATTGATTGGAATTACAACAATGGCTTAAATTATACAACACGCATCCTAACAGGTAACGAAAAAGATGTAAAAATAGCTGTAGGTATAATAACCATTGCAAATCTTCATAACCATCCTGGTCCATATCCTCCTTCTCCTAAAGATTTACATACTTTACTGGGTACAGCTTTTGATTACTATAATTACCGCACGCTTTACACACTTACAAGCAATGGCACAGTTTATGCACTTGAAGTAACAGACAGAGTCAAACTTACAACCTTCTGGAATACATACGGCAGTTCTATGACCATTGATCCTGCTACAAATAGTTTTACAAAAAAAACAGAATTTTATGATAACTGGGATAACGCACAGAAGAATTTTGCTAAATTAGGAGAAACATGTGCATGGGAATATACCATTGCCTATCTGCTGGCAAAATACGATATGGGTGTGAGTTTTTCTAAAAAAACGGCTTCCGATAGCGGTTTTACTGTGCAATATTTACAGAAAAACGAAGCAACCGGAAAATTTGAATTAATGCAATGTAAATAAATTAATAATAAAAAAACAATGAAAAAAACAATATTCACATTTATATTAGTTTGTTTGTACGCTATAAATTACGGACAAACCTACACAACGTTGTTAAACTGCGGTAGCGACCCTTTGCGGTATATCGAAAAAAACTATCAGGACAATGCTGCGGCATACATCGGAAAAACAATTGGTTTTTGGGCTGATCAGAGTGAACTTCAGTTAAATTCTTGTAAATATTTATGTACAAATCATAGTCCGTATGTTGTGAATAAAAATTTATTAGGTAAAGTTGATAAAATTCGCTTAGATGTAAATTATATTGAAGGAGTAAATGATTATATCTATTATATATATATATATATAGACGACTCTACTCCATTGAGTTATAAGGATGCTGTAAATTTGTATGGAGACTATGAAGATTATTGGGAGCCAAAATTCTATAATTTTTATAAAAACGCGAAAATAAAAGAAATAAGTATTGGTAAAGAAATAAATGGTGTATATAGAAATGAGTATAGAAGACCTACTACAATTACTGTACCTGTAGGAGAGCCGGAATAGAATATCATAATTTAAGAATCGGGTAAGTTATACAGAGATAACTTATCTGCACCTCGCTATTTTTAGTATCAACAATAAAAAAAACAATATTCACATTTATATTGGTTTGTTTTTCTGCCATGAGTTACGGACAAGCTTACCCCGTCCTCCCGGATATGTCAGGCAAATGAGCAAAGAATAGCACTTGTTGGGTGTGATTTGCAATCACACTCTGTTGAGTATGGGTTGGCGAAGTTGTTCGGCGAAGTTTCCAAACTTCATCGTGCTAAAAGGAAGTCTCCAGACTTCCATATTGAAAAAGAATATGGAAAGCTGAGCTTTACATTAAACAGCGGCTTAGGCAGAAGCCATACATAGTACAAAGGAACGATGACTGAAAAAACAATCTTGTTTAGCAGCTTAAAAGCACTCATGCAGCAGTAAAATACAGTTTCCTTTTATCTCAAACCACTATTAAAAAACAGTAATCCCCTTCACGTTCATATCGTAAATGGGATTAGTTTGTTTATAGTACGTTGAATTTATCTTCCTGATTGCACGATAAAATTTCTCAGTTCATTATTGAATTCATCTTCCTGCAAGAGGTCTTCCATATTCAGATGCAAGCGGTAGCGCCAGCTGCTCATGGAGTTGGAAGGAATGTTGATGCGTTCTTCGTGCGGATTTTCACGTCTCAGTTTGGGAGAAATACCCAGCAAATCCTGCATTTGGAAGATTGCCCACATAGCCGGTGAATACAGATGCTGCAATATTATATCGCGGCTTATCCACCATTCGCAGAAGTATGGAGCCTCGCCCCAGTGTCCGAGTTGGGTGTTGAAGAATTTTTGTGTTACCGAGCGGTCTTCTTCCCACCAGCCGCGTACGGTACTCATATCGTGGGTGGATGGTGTAACTACAGACAGGTACGGAGCATCATTGGGATGAAAAAACTCTATTTTATTGCTTTTCGGTGCACGCTGCACTTCCAGACTCAGTATTCCCAATTCTTTCATCACAGCCGTTACGCACGGTGTCATCATACCCAGATCCTCTCCACAGATAAGCATATTGGTGGAGCGTTTGAGTGCCGGGAGTTTTTCCATGCCTGAGTGATACCAGTTTTCATCCTGACGATGGTAAAAATAATGAATATAAAGTTCATCCAGCCCTTTTTTGGTATGATCGTCGAGTTCAATGTAAGAACGCAGGCTGTGCATTCCGTACCGCGGATAAAACTGCTGCCCGTTAGAACCTTTCACTTCGAATAACAACACATTGGATATCAGATCAAACAGTCCCCATTTAACCCGTTCGGAGATTTTTCCTTCATTGAAGAGTTCGTCCACATAGGTCTGGCTCTGAAACTCAGGTTTTAACCGTAGTACCCAGCCGTCTTCTATCTGTAAACAGTTGGCTTTCACCCAGGCAGATTCCTCGCCAAAGAAATCCCATAGTATCTGGTCGGTGATGTAGGGTTTGCAGAAACGGTTATAATCAAACCAGATACCTTTTTCACCAAATTCATTGATATAAATAGGTGTAGAAGGATTGAGATGTCCCATAATACCTTCAAGCTGGTTGGTGGGTATTTCCCAGATGCGGAAAAATCCCAGAATATGATCGATGCGGAACGTATCAAAGTAGTTTGACATCTGCTCGAAGCGTTTTTTCCACCAACCAAATCCGGTTCTTTTCATCGCCTCCCAATCGTAGGTTGGCAGTTCCCAGTTCTGCCCCTTGATGGCAAACATATCGGGCGGAGCACCGGCATTCATGTCCATGTGAAATAACTCAGGCGATACCCAGGTATCCACGCTGTTTTTATTTATACCAATGGGGATGTCCCCTTTCAGCACCACACCATTTTCGTGTGCATAGCGTGCAGCCTCCGAAAGCTGTTTGTGCAGATGATACTGGATAAAATAATTCACACCTACTTCGTCGAAATGAGGTTGTGTTTTTGCAGTAAATGCAGCAATGAGTTCCGCATTATAGACAGCATATTCGTTCCATTGGCGGTAGTCATTGGTTCCAAATTTATCACGCATTACACAGTAAGCGGCATAAGGCACCAACCAGTGTGCATTTTTATCAAAGAATGCAAGAAAATCAGCATCTTTGAGGAATTCTTCCTTTTGATACAGATACGCCTCTCGGGCATATTGAAGTTTGAAATTTATCACTTCGAGAAATGAAACCAACGGCAGGGCATTGAGTTCGGCCTGTTTGGGTATGTATTGCTGCGCCAGGCTGTTAGTTTCGGGTAATTTGCCTAACGCCGGCAGATGGAGAAACAGCGGATTAAGTGCAAAAGCCGAAATGGCTGCATAGGGTAATACATCGGCATCGGTATGGGTGCCATTCGAATCATTCAGCGGTAAAACCTGAATAAGTTTCATATTCACCTTTACCGCCCAATCGATAAACAGTTTCATATCTTCAAAATCGCCCACCCCAAAGCTGCGACGGGTACGGATACTAAATACAGGAAGACTTACACCAGTTCCACGCCACGAATTGTTGTTCATACGCACAAAACCGTCGTGAACCTGCACCAACGTATTGGCAGAGCCTATTACAGCCGCTATCCGGTCGGGTCCCTGCTCAAAGAACATAAAATGCTGTTCATCAAAATCATAAATTCCATATTTATAATGAACTTCGGATTTAACCTTACTCAGGTCAACTTTTACAATCCAGTTCTCGCCCTCCTTATACATCATCAATGGCTCGGTCACCGACCAGCTGCCCAATTCCTTGCAGTTGCCAATGATGCACAATGTTTGCCGGGCATGCAGCAATGGAGCTTTAACCTTAAAAATATGGGTGAATTTTTTATTTCTTTTTGGTGGTGCAGTGGCGGTATTAACTTTCAGCAGCACTTCCTGAAAAGGACTTGTCATGAATACATTGTCGTTGCTGCTCACCGAATTCCAGGTATCGAAGCAGAAATAATGTTCGGGATTATTGGAGTAAACAGCTACATTTCGGTCATCGCCCCACTCTTCGGTGTAACTGCTGTTGGTTTCGTCGTACAGTAAATACTTATAACTGATCACCTGATTTTCGGTGACGGGGCAATCCAGTTCGGCAACCCAATCTTCATGTCCTTGAAACCGGAGGGGTAATGCCCGGGAAAAATCGTCGTTTCCCAGTTCGGGAATATTTCCGCTAACCAGAATCCGTTGTCCCCATTTTGTAAAATAGGATAATTTAAAATGTATTTTCATGGGTATAAATGTGTTTTTGACACGTTAGGTTTCGATTTGTGATAATCAAAAGGGTAAAACTCTGCTCCTATCTGATTATTACAATGCTTACTGAAACATTTTCTCAAAATAATATTCAAAAATAGTGGATAAAATAAATTCGTTTACTCATTTTGAGATAAAACAAGATTAAATTGATTTCAAACGATTGCGAGAACTAAAATTACGATCGTTACTAAAATTCGGGGTTAGTATATTCTTATTATTCAGAGACATAAAACCTGATAAAAAAAAATAGGGAATTAATAGGGAAAATAATTTCCGGTTTAATCCAAAATAAGTACTTTTGTGAAAAATATCATCTAACCTCTAATCATCTAATTTATGTCAGAAGATTCCACCCTTTTCAAAGTATTTTCGGGAACAAAGAGCCGCTATTTAGCCGAAAAAATCTGTAAAAGTTTAAACTGGCCTCTTGGAAAGATGAATATCGAACACTTTTCGGACGGGGAATTTTCCGTGTCGTACGAAGAATCTATCCGCGGACAATACATTTACCTGGTTCAATCCACTTTCCCCAATTCGGATAACCTGATGGAGCTTTTGCTCATGATTGATGCTGCCAAACGGGCATCGGCTTACAAGGTCATAGCGGTAATACCTTATTTTGGGTGGGCACGGCAGGACCGGAAAGACAAGCCGCGTGTATCCATCGGAGCCAAGTTGATAGCTGACATGCTCACTGTAGCGGGAGTTGACCGCGTCATCACCATGGATTTGCATGCCGATCAGATACAGGGTTTCTTCAATGTACCCGTCGATCACCTGTATGGTTCCACCATTTTTATCCCCTATATCAAATCTTTAAATCTTGAAAATCTGGTAATCGCTTCGCCCGATGTTGGTGGCTCCAAGCGTGCCGGTTCCTACTCCAAACACCTGGAAGTGCCTATGGTACTCTGCCATAAAACACGTGAGAAAGCCAATGTGGTAGGTGAGATGAGAATAATCGGTGATGTTGTTGGTAAAAATGTAGTCATTGTGGACGATATGGTTGACACCGCCGGCACACTCTGCAAAGCAGCCAACCTGATGATTGAAAACGGAGCTGTTAGCGTTCGGGCCATTGTTTCACACGGGGTCATGTCGGGATCTGCCATCAAAAATATAACCAATTCTGCCCTGACCGAAATTGCATTTACAGATTCGATACCGTTTGATTGCAATAAATGTGAGAAAGCAAAAATTCTAACCATTTCAGATATGTTTGCCGATACCATTCGCAGAGTACAGGAACACAAATCCATCAGCGAACAATACCTGTTGTAATAAGAAGTCAGAAATTAGAAATAAAAATCTGCCCTTTGTCAATATTTTTGACAAAGGGCGTTTTTTTGGCACGAAGTTTGGTCAACAATTAAATACGACAGAATTTCCTTTTACCCCAACATAAACTAAGATTGATATGAAAAATCTGGCAGCTTTATTCGTTGTCCTGCTTTCCGTGATGTTCACTTTACCGCAGCAGTTACAGGCCACACCACCCGACTGGGCACCTGCCAACGGATACCGTGATCAAACAAGGCACATCTATTTTCCGCAGCAAAACATTTATTACGACCTACAGAAAGAAGTGTACATGTACGACGACGGTGGTCTGTGGTTTGTTATTAAATCCGTTCCGGAAAAATACAAAAACATTAACCTGCGGAAATCGCCTCAGGTACAGTTGTTCCTGAATACCGACGCTCCATATACCGAGAATGAGACTCACAGGACAAAATACAAATACCTGGTACACGAGAGCGAAAAAACGTTAAGAGAAACTGAAAAATTGATAAGAAAAGAGCAGAAAGCGCAAGAAAAAGCGGAGAGAAAATCAGAAAAAAAATAGCTCAGATACCAACTCAGAAAAAATAACGAAAGAAAGAAAAATAAAATTCTCCGGTCGTCAATCAGCGGTCGGTCAATATACTAAACCTTTTTTTAATTGGATACTCCGGCATATTAACCTGCCGGAGTTTTTTTTCTTCTACTGAAACAAATCCTATGTAGCTTTACATACTAAAATACACGTAATAATATTGGTCGTTAACTCAACTTCTGGTGACAGAATTTTTTCCTGTAAAATTTCCTTTATCTTTGTGACCTAATAAAAAAGTAGAGTATGCATACCCGAAAAATATCTGTTCTGTTCCTGATTTTTATTTCCCTGACATTGTCTGCTTATGCTCAACGCTATACAATCAGTGGATACATTACCGACCAGTCGAACGGTGAGACGCTGCTGAATGCCTCGGTTTTTGACGACGTTTCCCGAAAAGGCGCTGTGAGCAACAATTACGGACATTATTCCATTACACTGAATGCCGGTGATGTAAGTCTCAATTACAGTTATGTGGGATATTCTCCACAATTCAGAGAGTTCAAACTGACCAAAGACACCGTCATTCACGTAAAACTGGAGGCAAGCATTACCCTGCGGGAAGTAACGGTAACTGGCCGACGCAGCGAAGTGGGCGTACACAGCACACAGATGAGCGCCATCGAGGTGCCCATTGAGCAAATTAAAAATATTCCCTCTCTGTTTGGCGAAAATGACCTGATAAAAGCCCTGCAGCTGCTTCCGGGAGTGCAGTCGGGCACCGAAGGTTCGGCCGGATTGTATGTGCGCGGTGGCGGACCTGATCAAAACCTGATGCTGCTGGATGGTATTCCGATTTACAACGTCAACCACATGTTCGGATTCTTTTCGGCTTTCAATACCGATGCCGTAAAAAATGTGACTTTGTACAAGGGAAGTTTTCCGGCACGATTTGGTGGAAGACTCTCGTCGGTAGTGGATGTGCGTATGAAAGACGGCGACGATAAAAACTACCACGGCAATGTAAGCGTGGGACTTATTTCTTCCAAATTTAACCTCGAAGGTCCGATTTGGAAAGAAAAAACCACCTTCAACATTTCGGCACGACGCACCTATATTGATATCCTGAGCCAGCCCATCATCAGGTATTATTCCCGACAAAACATGGGAGAGGATGCCGGGAGCACCACTGCCGGTTACTATTTCTACGATCTCAATGCTAAATTTACCCATAAGTTTTCCGAAAAAGATAAGCTCTTTCTGAGTGCCTACCTGGGCGACGATGCCATTTACACCAAATTCCGCACTGACAAAACTTCGTATGGCGAAAGAAGTGAAAACGACTGGATGAACCTGAACTGGGACTGGGGAAATGCCATTGCTGCACTGCGATGGAATCACGTGGTTACCAATAAGTTGTTTATGAACATAACGGGCGCCTACACCCGCTATCGTTCCAACATGAATGTAGGATACCTTTCAGAAAGTACGGATAAAACCACCAATCCACCCAAGACACAGACCGAAGAGTTCAAAGTGGGCTACCGCTCAGGTATAGAGGATTATTCGCTGAAAGCCGATTTTGATTATTCACCCAATACATCACACGATATAAAATTCGGCACCAACTATACGTACCACACATTCCGTCCCGATGTATCTACGTTCTATTTTTTCAATAATAACAATAGTCAAAATCAGAAAATTGACACCGTAATAGGCAAAGGAAATATCTATGCACACGAATCAATGACTTACGTGGAAGATAATATCACACTCACTGACAGGTTCAAAATTAATGCAGGCATCCATTTCTCAACTTTCAATGTACGGCAGAAAAATTATTATTCACTCGAACCACGTTTGGGATTTCGTGCTTTGCTTACCGATTATCTCTCGCTCAAAGCCGGCTATGCACACATGAATCAGTACATTCACCTGCTTTCGAACAACAGCATCAGCATGCCTACCGACCTGTGGGTGCCTGCCACGCAGCTCATCGACCCGATGAAGTCGGACCAGTATGCATTCGGCATATTCTACAACCTGAAAAATCTGCTCGATCTTTCCCTCGAAGGGTACTACAAGTCCATGGATAACCTGATAGAATACAAGGATGGTGCATCGTTTATGGGTGAATCATCGGGTTGGGAAGAAAAAGTGGTGATGGGGCGCGGATGGTCCTATGGCGTGGAATTTCTGGCACAGCGGTCGTTTGGGAACACTACCGGATGGCTTGGTTATACCTGGTCGAAAACCGAACGACTCTTCGACCGCCCCGGACAGGAGCTTAACTATAGTCGAATTTTTCCCGCTAAATACGACCGGCGTCACGATTTAAGTCTGACGGTAATGCACAAATTCTCCGAAAAAATTGACCTTTCGGGCAACTGGGTATTTGCTACGGGAAATACAGCCACACTCGGGCTGCACACCAACGAAGGACCGGTGATACCAAACGTAAACGAGGCTTACAACTACCCTGCCCCTCAGACTTACATCAGTTCGCGCAACAACTACCGCTACAACAATTACCACCGGATGGACCTGGGTGTGAATTTTCATAAAAAGAAAAAACACGGCATCCGCACCTGGAATATAAGCATCTACAATGTGTATAATCAGTTCAATCCATTTATGGTTTATCAGTCGTCGGAGGGTAGTTACGACGCAAGAACGGGTCGATACGAGAGCAAAAACGTTTTGAAACAGGTAACCCTGTTCCCTATCATTCCATCTGTTAGTTACAGTTATAAATTTTAAGAAAATGAAAACGAAACATATTTTAGCTGTTTTGATTATTGGCCTACTCACCTGCGGATGCGACAAAACAATTGAATTCAACGGGAAAATCACCAGCCCAATGCTGGTTGTGAGCAGCTTTGTCACACCCGACTCTGTTATCAAAGCCGAAGTGACCAAATCACGCTTCTTTTTGGATGAGGGTTATGTGTTTGACAGGGTAACGAATGCCGATTTTAATTTGTATGTAAATGGCATACTGAAAGAAAAAATGGTTCACACGGGATACGGAATTTATCTGTCGGGTTACAGACCTCATCCGGGTGAGGAAATCAAAATAGAAGTTGCTGCTCAGGGGTTTACCACAATATCAGGCACTTCAGTAATACCCGCACAGACTCCTATTCTGAAAGTAGACACTTCTTCTGTCATTGAAAAAGAATATTACATTGGCAGTAAAGGCGGATATGGAGGAATGAATTCACAAGATACACTCTCGGAACTCACCCTGAAAAAAATCAGTTTTCGGGTAAAGTTCAAAGATGATGGTGATAAAAGAAACTATTACCGCCTGGTGGTGAGAAAGCGGATCTATTTCGAAGATTCTGCTTTGGATGTGTATCTGGGTAATTTTGAGGACATTGTTTTTGGAAATCAGCAAACCAATGACATAGGAAGCCTTTTTGAGTTTTCGAGAAACAACTACAACTACGATACTTTTGCGGATGATTTATTAAATGGAAAAGAGTACGAGTTGAAATTTTACAACATAATAACTGTTGATCAGAAAGACTTTTCAGGCTACGAGTCCCAATTTCGCAAAGAACAACGAAGCACCTACTTCATTTATTTACAACAAATTTCACCGGATTATTATCTGTATGCCCGGTCATCAAGCGCTGCCGCAAATTTAAGCGGAAATCCTTTTACAGAACCGGTTCAAATTCATTCGAATATCAAAAATGGTATCGGTGTGCTCGGCAGCTATACATCATCGGCAGCAGCGGTGGTGGATGTGGTGAACTGACGTTTTCGGGGTTGCATGCCGACTGCGCTGCAAGTATTTAAGCAGAAAAAAAACTGATTGCCCGTTTACAATTCCCGACAGTAAAGTCGCTATTTGATTTGTGCTGAAAAAATTGTACATTTGTATTTCGTTTTTTAATTTCAAAAAAAGTATCTTTTAATGGAATCATTCCTTGTTTCAGCCCGAAAATATCGCCCTGCCACCTTTCGATCAGTAGTGGGTCAGGAATCGCTTACCACTACCCTGCGCAATGCCATTAAAAGCAATAAACTGGCGCACGCTTATCTTTTCTGCGGTCCGCGTGGTGTGGGAAAAACCACCTGTGCACGTATTTTTGCCAAAACAATCAACTGCGAACATCTCACCGAAGATTACGAAGCCTGCAACCAGTGCGAATCGTGCAAAACTTTCAACGAGCAGCGCTCCTACAATATTCACGAGCTGGATGCTGCATCCAACAACGGCGTGGACGATATCCGCAGCCTTACCGATCAGGTGCGCGTACCACCGCAGGTAGGACGATACAGCGTTTATATCATCGATGAGGTTCACATGCTGTCGCAGGGAGCTTTCAATGCTTTTTTGAAAACACTCGAAGAACCGCCTGCTCATGCCATATTCATTCTGGCAACCACTGAAAAGCATAAAATCATACCAACTATACTTTCGCGCTGTCAGATATATGATTTCAACCGCATTTCCATCACCGACACGGTCAACCACCTGAAATATGTTGCCGGTGAGGAGCATGTGACGATTGAAGAAAGTGCTTTGAATGTTATAGCTCAGAAAAGTGATGGCGGAATGCGCGATGCACTCTCTATATTCGACCAACTGGTAAGTTTCAGTGGCAATAACATCACCTATCAGGATGTGATTGATAACCTGAACGTATTGGATTATGAATATTATTTTCGCCTGGTGAATGCATTTCTGCATGGTAATGTGGCCGAATCGCTGTTGCTATTCAACGAAGTACTCAATAAAGGATTTGAAGCACAACACTTTATTACCGGACTGAGTTCCCATCTCCGGGATGTGCTGGTGAGCAAGGATGCCAGCACCTTACAGTTGCTCGAAGTGGGTGCCGAAATCGCTGAACGTTACCGTCAGCAGGCTTCGGCATGTCCGACGGAATTCATATTCGATGCATTGAAAATTAGTAACGATTGCGATCTGAATTACCGAATTAGTAAAAACAAACGGCTGCTGGTGGAACTGGCCTTAATACGAATCAGTCAACTTACGACTGATAAAAAAAAAGTACTGACCGCTGAGAAAACACCACTCAAGCCACTGGAAGTAACAGAAACAGCAACCATCAATCAAACCGGACAGGGCGGATCACAAACTGCACCCGTAGTTACTCCTCCGCAGCAAGCCCAAGTTCTTGCTGAGCCTGCACCGGCCGAAATAACGCCACCAGCCGCCACCAGTGCTAATCCGGCAGAAATAACGGCAGCTCCCAAAAAACCGGCTGTGGTATCGGTGGGAAAAACAAATCGTCCGCCAAGTATCTCCATATCATCGATCAAAACCGAACCCACCGGCATCAGTCAACCGGAAAATGGTTCGAGCGTTGACGAGGGTTTGACCACCGATAAACCGTTTACAGCCGATCAGCTTACTGATGCCTGGAAATCTTTTGCCAATCAGTTTGAAAAAGATCAGGTAACCAGGGGATTTCTGCTTAGCCATCTTCCAACTATTGGCATCGATAATAACATTAACTTATCGTTGGATAATAAATTTCAGGAAAAAGAAATCAGTCAGATGCATGCGTTGGAATTTTTGAGGAAAACACTACACAACAATTCCCTGAATTTTCAGATTGATATTATTCCCGATGAGGAACAAAAGGTCTACCTGAATCCACAGGAAATTTATAAAAAAATGGCAGATGCAAATCCGGCTTTAGCGTTGCTTCGCAAAAACCTGGATATGGAGCTTGACTAAACAAAAAAATCCGCTGAAATTATTCAACGGATTTTTTTGTTTGAAGTTAATGGTTTATCAAATAATAAGCATAGCGTCGCCGTACACTCCAAAATGATATTTTTCTTTAATGGCAACTTCATACGCCTCCATCACCTGTTCGTAGCCACCAAATGCAGCTTCCAGCATAAGCAATGTGGAGTAAGGCAGATGGAAATTGGATATCAGCGAATTGGCAACAGTAAAATCATAAGGAGGAAAAATAAATTTATTCGTCCATCCGTCCAGGGGTTTAATACGACCTTCGGTACCCACTACCGTTTCCAGTGCCCGCATCACAGTAACGCCTACAGCACAGATGTTTTCACCCGCATCGTGGGCAGCGTTCACTATATCGGCGGTTTCAGGGGTGATTTGCATTTGCTCCGAGTCCATTTTGTGCTTGGTGAGATCTTCCACATCAATGTCCCTGAAATTACCCAAACTCATGTGCGAGGTAACAAATGCGCTATTTATTCCCTTGATTTCCATTCGTTTCATCAACTCGCGGCTAAAATGCAATCCGGCACCGGGCGCTGAAACAGCTCCTTCGTTCCGTGCAAAAATAGTCTGGAAACGCTCTTCGTCATCGGGTTCAACCGGACGGGTTATATTGTGGGGAAGCGGAGTTTCTCCCAGTTTGTGCAGTTCCTTTTTGAACTCCTCGTGTGTACCGTCAAATAAGAAACGGAGTGTGCGACCCCGCGAAGTGGTATTGTCAATGACTTCAGCCACAACAGAGTCATCATCGCCGAAGTAAAGTTTATTTCCAATTCTTATTTTGCGGGCAGGTTCTACCAGTACATCCCACAGACGTCCTTCCCGGTTAAGCTCCCGGAGCAGAAAAACTTCAATCTGTGCACCCGTTTTTTCCTTGTTACCAAACAGGCGGGCCGGGAAAACCTTGGTATCATTGAAAACAAACAAGTCATTTTCATCAAAATAATTAAGGACATCCTTGAAAATTTTATGTTCAATTTCACCGGTTTTTCGATGCAAAACCATGAGACGTGATTCGTCCCGATGAACGGCCGGATATTGAGCAATCAATTCATCCGGCAATTTGAACTTAAATTGAGATAATTTCATATTCTTTAATTTACTTCGTTTTACAAGTTTTATTGCTTATATATAGATGCACTATCTTTTTTTTTATAATAAAAAAAACATACAATCAAATTCACTGTTTTCTCAAATTTCTCAGAAAAACAGATTCACATAACCATTACAGATGGATTGATACCAGTAACTCAATCACTAAGTTTTTGTACCAATGACTTAATATCCAATTAGTAACAATCCTGCTCTTCAATTTGTTTCAATAATTCGTCGATATCGAGACAATCTTCGAGAGTTTTATCACCGATACGGGTTCTCTCCAGTGCTATAAGATGTGCACCGCTTTGCAATGCAGTACCGATATCCCGGGCCAAAGCGCGGATATAGGTACCCTTGCTGCATACTACCCGTATCTTTAAAACCGGAAAATCGTAACTCATCACTTCTATTTCATCTATCACCAGCAGTTTTGCTTTCAGTTCCACTTCCTGGCCATCACGGGCATAGTTGTAAGCCCTTTTACCATCAATTTTTACGGCCGAATACACCGGTGGCACCTGCCAGATTTCACCTTTGAAGCGGTGTATCACCTCATCGATCATTTCGGGGGTGATATGAGCGGTAGGATACCGTGTGTCTATTTCATGCTCCAGGTCAAAGGAAGGCGTTGTAGCTCCCAATTCCAGGGTTGCCACATATTCCTTGGTCTGATACTGGAATTCCTCTATGCGTCGGGTAGCTTTGCCGGTGCATAGTATCATTACTCCGGTGGCCAACGGGTCCAGCGTGCCGGCATGTCCGACCTTAATCTTTTTTTTATTCAGTTTTTGTGAAATTTTCCAGCGTACTTTGTTCACCACATCGAACGATGTCCAGCTCAGGGGTTTTTTCACATACAATATCTCACCTTCAATAAAATCCATCAACCTGTTGTTACTTTAATTTTATTTGATAAAAACTACCGAAAAAGTCTAAACCATGCTCAAATTCAACCCTGCCAGAAGCAAGCCGATAATGACAGTTCCCACAATTATCCGGTAATACCCGAAAGCCTTGAAACCGTATTTAGTAAGGAAATCGATGAAAAACCGGATAGCAGCCATCGCTACAATAAATGCAACCACACAGCCAATGATTAGTGTAATAGCATTTTCCCTGAGCATATCCATTCCGCCGGGTTCGGTTAGCATTTTCACCATTTTTAATCCCGAAGCACCTGCCATGGTAGGTACTGCGAGAAAAAACGAGAATTCAGCGGCATTTTTTCGGGTCAGTTTGGTGGTCATACCGCCCACAATCGTAGCCATAGAGCGTGACACACCGGGTATCATGGAAATACACTGAAAAAAACCGATTTTGAGGGCCCGTTTCCAGTCCATCGTTTGATTTTCGGACGGATGATTGAACCATTTATCCACAAAAAGCATCAATATTCCCCCGAGTACCAGCATCACAGCCACCACCATCACACTTTCGAGCATTTTGTCAATCAAATCATTGAACAGCAGTCCGAGAATCATGGCTGGTATAAATGCAATCACCAGTTTCCAGTAAAAATCATATTTGTACAGAAAACGCTGAAAATACACTTTTGACCGAGCGCACTTGGTGAGACCTCCAACGGAATTTTTATCAAATATCCTTATTTCATTGAGCTTAAAAAAACGTTTCCAGTACAATACGATGACAGACAGAATAGCCCCAAACTGAATGATAATGGTGAATGCCTTAACAAATTCGGTACTCTCCACGTTGAGCAATTTCTGGGCAATAATCATGTGTCCCGTTGAGGAAACCGGCAAGTACTCAGTCAGTCCTTCGACGATGGCTATAATAATTGTTTCGAATAAACTCATTCTTATTCTTTATTTTTCGGGGTGTAAAGAATGGCGCCAATCATGGATAAAAACCCGATGAACGATGTCATGGGACCCACAATTATGCGGCGGGTACCGAATATGTCGGGATTGAATTCAGTGCCGGATGGTTTTCCGGTCATGAGTAAAAACCCAATGATAATCAGCAGCATAGCAACAGCCATTAGGATGAAATTCATTTTGGAAAGTCCAAATTTTTTATTTTCCATTTTTATATTGAATTAAAATAGTTCGAAAAGGTTAGAAAGTGAATTTTGCATGCCTGAATAA